>QFCE01001787.1_pt1:130000-221909 | contig 221909 bp, 191 predicted proteins | sample 5346091 | NCBI WGS metagenome assembly QFCE01 (sample SAMN09062252, study PRJNA434731) | Human gut metagenome, whole genome shotgun sequencing project. | isolation source: stool timepoint A chromium assembly | host: Homo sapiens | collected 2015
CCCAGTCTCCTGGCTTCTGCTCCCAGGTGATCCAAGTGCACATTCATAAGCCGAAAAACTTTCTTCTCCTGTAAATCCTCTAACACTACCTCCGTACAAACTCTTGGACATTCAGACTGCTCCCGGTACCTGCTCCCCGGCACAAATGGAGTTTCTGATAGCCAGAACGTGTCCATGGAAATAAGGTTCCATTTTTCTTTCCTATAAGCAACAGACATCTGTTCATTGTCCAATTCTTTGCTTCTGCCACATCCGACCACATAATAATCCTCTAATTCTTCCTTGAGCCACACCGCGACATGAGGCAGAACCTCCTGAAAACAGATTACATCCGGCTTTTCATATAATATTTTTTGCTTAATAAATGATTTTCTAAACTGAAAGCAATTCTCTCCATCCTGTCCGTAATCACAACGTATGTTAAATGTCACTAACTTCATGCCATATTTCTCCTTATTGTAATCTTATGTGAATTTTTAATTTGTTTTTAGAATACCACCATTCTACCAGCTTTTAAAGATTTTCTCGCAGTTATGTACTAAACACCCCTAGTAAAGAACACTTACTAAAGACACAATAAAGGAGCTGTTTTCACGCAGCCCCTTGAATTTTTTATAGCGTAACTATTTCTAACTCTTCGTCTCCCAGAATCTGATACTTGAAGCCGACCTTTTCCCCCTCTGTCCAGACATTCATTACATTTCCTTCTCTTTTAGCATGGACAAGAACTGAAGGATTTCCTTTCAAATCAGGAATTGTGCATACACTCTCGCACCCATCTTCAAAGCATATAAGACAAACCGTTGTATCATCTGTATAGTCATACTCTGGACTCCGCTCATTGCTGCCAATAGGTAAAATCGTATTTGCTCTGGCCAACAATGGCATTGAAAAATAATCGTAGGTTTCTTTATGCCATTTTCCACCTTCCACTGTCTTGTTAAGAAGAAGATTATACCATTTTCCATTTGGAAGATAATATTCCACTTCTCCGGACTCTTTAAAAATTGGCGCAACAAGCAGCGCATCACCTAACATATACTGTTTGTCCAAAGTTTCGCATGTTCTGTCTTCCGGAAATTCCACAAACATCGGGCGCATCATAGGAATTCCTTTTTCATGAGTAACAACCGCCTGCTGATATAAATAAGGCATTAATCTACATTTTAACTTTACAAATTTGCGCAGAACATCACATGCCTCATCATCAAACAGCCATGGCACACGATAGGAAGAAGAACCATGAAGGCGGCTATGAGAACTCAGCAGACCAAATTGGCACCATCTTTTATAAATATCTGCAGGAGCTGTATTTTCAAAACCACTGATATCATGACTCCAAAATCCAAAACCTGCACACGCTAAAGAAAGTCCGCTTCTCAAGGTTTCCGCCATGGATGGATAGCTGGCAGAACAATCACCGCCCCAGTGTGCAGGGAATTTCTGACCTCCCACAGTTGCAGACCGGGCAAAGAGTACAGCCTCGCCTTCTCCTCTTTCTCGCACCAGCAAATCAAAAACTGCCTTATTATAAAGATAGGTATAATAATTGTGCATCTTAACTGGATCAGAACCATTAAAATATACAATATCCTTTACAGGGATTCTCTCACCAAAATCTGTTTTAAAGCAATCCACGCCCATATCCAGCAATGTTTTTAATTTTTCCTGATACCATACCACTGCCTTGGGATTTGTGAAATCCACCAGACCCATTCCTGCCTGCCACATATCCGTCTGCCATACATCACCATTGCTTTTCTTAATTAAATATCCATGCTCCATTCCTTCTCTGAAAAGAGGAGATTTCTGTCCAATATATGGATTTATCCAAACACAGATTTTTAATCCTTTTTCATGATATCTCTGCAGCATACCTTTGGGATCCGGGAAAGTCTTTGGATCCCACGTAAAGTTACACCATTCATATGCTTCCATCCAATAACAGTCAAAATGGAACACATGCAAAGGAATATCTCGATCTGCCATGCCTTGAATAAAACTGCTTGTGGTCTCTTCATCATAATTTGTAGTAAAAGAAGTGGTCAGCCACAAACCAAAGGACCATGCAGGTGGAAGCGCCGGTTTTCCAGTTAATTCCGTATATTTTTCAATGGTTCCTTTTGGTGTACCTCCATTAATCACATAATAATTCAGACGCTGTCCTTCTACTGAAAACTGAATTCTCTCTACCTTTTCACTTGCTATTTCATAGGACGCATCACCTTCATCATCCAAAAGCACTCCATAGCCTTTATTTGTAATATAAAATGGAATATTTTTATAAGCAATTTCACTTGCTGTACCACCGTCTTCATTCCACATCTCTACAACCTGGCCATTTTTAACAAACGGTGTAAAACGTTCTCCAAGACCGTAGATATACTCATCTACATCAATAGCAAGAGCCTCTACCGTATAGGCTTTTCCTGTCTCATGATTCAAAATATGCGCCATATTTCTGAAACCGGTATTGGTCAGTTCCCTGTCGCCCTCCAGGAATCGAACCCCCCAGGAATTTGGACGTTTATCAATTACCGCCTTGGTTTTTCCTGTTTGATAAATAATAAAATCCTCCGTCTCCTCTATTAGAACTTCCGGAGATGTCTCTTTTACTTCTGCAAAAGGTCCATTATAAGCAGTTCCTTCAAAATGCATTACTGATACCTTTATTACATCTTCCATGGGACTGGAAAGACGAATGGTCAACATTCCCAGGTTTAAAATATCTCCTCTACTTGAAATATGTTTTCCAGGAGCATAAATCACCAAATCATTTCCTTCTCTTCTACTTGAAGAATATTCCACTGCATAAAGTGGTGTCATTTCCTTTTTTATGCACCAATATCCATCTGTAAATTTCATAAAACAAATTCTCCTTTCTATCAGCCTTTTACGGAACCAGCCGCCACACCGCCTACAATATACTTCTGGCCAAGAATGAATACCACTAATACTGGAAGTAATGTCAACATAATATCTGCTGCCACTAAGTTCCACGAATTTTCAAATGCTCCAAAGAAATTGTATACCGCCAATGTCATAGGCCACTGTTTTGAATTATTTAAATAATATAAAGGCATTGTAAAGTCATTCCATACAGCCATAAAATCAAGCACAAATAATGTGGAAATAATAGGCTTTAATAATGGCGCTATAACTTTCACAAACAACTGTATTGGTGTACATCCGTCTAAAACTGCCGCCTCATCAATTTCCCTTGGAATGGTACTCACAAAACCATATGCCAGAAACAAACTAAGAGGAATGTTAATCGCAGCATATAAAAGAATGATTCCGATTCTTGTATTAACCAAATGGAATGCCTGCATAACCTTCATCAAAGCAACATTATTAATAGGCATTGCAATACCAGAGATGATAAAGTAATATAAAAACTTATTAACACCCTTCTGGTTTCTGGATATTACAAAAGATGCTGCTGAAACCAGAATAACCACAACCACTACACTGCAGGTTGCATAAAGAAGCCCGTTAAAAAAGGAAGAAACCAACTTTCCCTGTTCAATAACCGTAGCATAATTTTCAAACATCCACTCTGCGGGAAGAGAAAGAGTCATTTTATTTGCTTCCGCAGATGTTTTAAAAGAGTTCAAAAACAATACCACCAGAGGTATGATTACAATCAGACTTATAAAGGCGGCCACAATATTACCTATAATGTGCCCTATCATTTTTCCTGTTTTGCCCATTATGCCTCAACCTCCTTATTTTCCATAGATTTAATAATAAAATACAATAGAGCTAGCATTACGAAAAACAGAACACTGGATAAGGTGGTTCCCATTGCCAGATTTCCTTTTGAAAATTCCTTGTATACTGCAGTATTAATAACTCCTGTTGCATTTCCAGGGCCTCCATTAGTCAGAGAATAAATCATATCAAACACGCGGAGTCCATAAGTTACATTTAATACGGTTACATTCACCAACACCGGCTTTAGCAATGGTAATGTAATACATCTAAGCTTCTGAAAGAAAGTGGCGCCATCAATGCTGGCCGCCTCATAATATTCAGGCGATATAGAAAGCAACCCAGCTATAACAACCACCATAATGTATCCCATGCCTTTCCAGGTATCTACTGCCATAACGGTAGGAAACACCAATTGCAAATCTGTAAGCCAGTTTTCTGCTAATCCATCCAAACCAATACTTCTCAGAAAATTGTTTAAAAATCCAGTTGTAGGATGGAGCATACTTTTAAACACAAGACCAACCACCAGATAAGACATAACTTGAGGTGAAAAGATAATCATCCTCTGAAAATTCTTACACTTGATAAACTTTTGCGTTAAAAGCAATGCCAAAGCCAGACCAACTACGGTTTTAGCTACAGTAGTAACAATGGTAAATACCACTGTATTTATAATATATTTAACATACTCTGAATTCCCTTCAAAAATCTGTTTATAATTATCAAGCCCCACAAAATTAACTTCATTTGTAAAATTATTCCAATCTGTAAAAGAATATCCAATTCCTAAAATTCCAGGTAAAAAGCACAGGAGAAAATATACTAACGCTGCTCCTGCCGCAAAATACCATGGGTATAACTTCTTTCTATTCATAGTCTTTAACCTCCTGAATACCAGTTTGAAACCGATTCTCTCAAAATAAAGAAGGTGTCTCAAAAGCATTTTGCCTTGGACACCTCTCTACTTCACTATCCAGATTATATCTTTACTTTGTCCAACCCGGATCCTTCTGTAATTCTGCCTGTTCTGTTCGGCGGTCCATAATAGTCTTTAATACATCCTCCGGTGTAGATGCTCCTGTATACATTGCCTCTAAATCTTTACCAATATCCATCCACTGGCTATCAATGTAGTTTACAGATGTCTGCACAACATTTGCTTTTTCCAGAGAATCCAGCATAGCCTGGTCTTCCTCAGAATATTTGCTTTCAATTTCTGGCCAGCAGAGTGCGCTTAAATTAGTCTGACCTTCTAAACGCTTCTGAAGGTTCTCCGGTCTTGCAAGAAACTCAAAAAACTGCTTTGCTTCGTCTATATGTTCGCTTTCCTTGTTAATAAAGTAAGCATTACTTGCAGGATTTACACCAATCGCTTTATTATCACCCCAAGGCATAACAAATGCGCCTAACTTCTCTGTCGCTTTAAAATCTGGATAATCTGCTTCTACTTCCCCTCTGAATCCAAGTTCTGCCACAGTCATGGCACATTTCTCTGTTGCTATAGCTTCTTTTGCATTTTCCCATGCATTGCTTAAATAGTCTGTACCAAAGTATCCTGCTTCTGCGCATTCCTGAAGTTGTTCAATAATAGTAAGTAAATGAGGAATCTCATCTAAATCTATTTCATTAGCATTTAATTTATCATAGATTTCCGGATCATCAGCCAGCCATAATCCGCCTGTTTCAAACAGAGGCAGTACCTGATGCCATCCATTTGTGGTAGCTTCATAGATCGGTGTGATACCCGCATCTAAAATTGTCTGACACACATCTTTAAATTCATTATATGTAGTAGGTACTTCCAGATTTAACTCTTCAAAAATATCTTTATTATAGAGATAAAAATACATTTTAGCACCTGGGAAAGTAATGCCATATGTCTTGTCGTCCACACTAACTGCTGACTTTGCACTTTCTTCCATCCTTCCTACCCATTCCTCATCAGATAAGTCCACACAATACTGATCCATGTGTAAACTTGATGCTAAATTAATAGGTGTATCTGCACAAATAATATCAGGTGCCTCACCAGAATCCAGTTTTACTTTAATCAAATCTCTCCACTGAGCATCTGGAGATACCTGAAAGTCGATTTTAATGCCTGTCTCTTCTTCAAATTCTTTTGCTAAGTCCTGTACCACTCCTGTAGTAGGAAGACCACTCTGGTGGCTGCCAAAAGTCAGAGTAACCGATTTCTTTCCATCCTTACCTTCTTCCTTTCCGCTATCAGAACCACAACCAGCCAAAGAACCAGCCGCCATAATTGCCGCAAGAGATAATCCTAACACTTTCACTATATTCTTTTTCATGATTTCACTCCTATTCGTTTGTTCTTTTAGAAATTCCGTCTATATTTTATCGATAAAACAAGTTTCCTTTGGTGTAAATACATAATACCACAAACCTTATATTCACAAAATAGACAAAAATGAACTCTAATTTGCATTTTTTTGAACCATCATTTATAATCTATATATCAAAAAGGAGGTGTGATAATGGCAAAATCGCCAAAACAGTATTCTCAAAAGATGTATCTGTTCGTTATTTATGGCTTATTCATTTTGGTTCTTTTGGGAATCTTCTTCACTTTTACTTATACCCATTACAAAAACAATACCATAGCAGAAGCAACAAAAGATTCAGAAAATTTGTGCACCTCTCTGTCCAATGCCGTTACTACACAGCTAGATAATATGTCTACTATCTCCATGAGCATTGTATATTCTAATGCTATTAAGAGTAATTTCAAGGAGTTTTCCCGTATGTACCGTCAAACAGGTACAAATCCAGATGCATTAGTTGCTTCCAGAGAAAAAGCTACCTCTATACAGGAAATTGTAACAGCCATCATTGGCGCCTATCAGTCTGCATCCGAGATCAAGCTCTATACCATGGATGGTTCCTGTGTTGAAACCGGATATTGGATGCGAACTTCAAAGGTAGATTTAGAAGCCATGGATTGGTACAAAGAAGTTATGAATTTAAATGGTCATAAGTATTTCACAATGCCTTTTTACAACAAAAATTTACCAAGTAAAGAAGGCAGCAAAAACCATAAGTTTATATCTTTAATCCGAATGTTTTTAGATACAGCCGGAAAACCTGAAGGTATTGTAGAAGTAGTTCAGGATTGTGATACTATTTTCTCTCTTGTTTCACAAATGGAACACTCAAATCCAGACATTAAGGTAACCGTCTATAACTCCAGACACGAAAAGGTCTATCCTTATGCAGAGTCAAGCTCTGAAAATTATTATGCAGAAATCAATCGTAATAAGCTATCCACCAATAATGGACAGTTTATAACCACAAAAGACGGAAACTCCGTTCTCTTTACCTATAATACTCTTGATGAATATGATTGGGCCGTAATCGTAACAAGGACTCAGCAATCCGTCTATCTTCCATTGCTCAATTATCGTACCATGGTTATCATAATTGGTGGATTTTCCATTATATTAACCATGATAATATGCTTTTATATCTCCCAAAAGCTTACGAAACCTCTTGAAAAACTTACAAGAGCAACCGGAAAGATTACTATTAATCGTGTTTTATCCGAAGAAAAAGTAAACCTTACTTCTGCAAGCAGCAATATTACAGAGCTCTCCATCCTATGTGACTCCATAAGAAATATGTACGAAAAACTCCGTGCTACTTCCCAGGAAGTTTTGCTTTCTCGTTCAGAAGAAACCAGGGCAAAACTCCAGGCTACACAATCGCTGATTAACCCTCATTTTCTTTATAACAGCCTCACAAATATCAGTATCATGGCCGAAGAAGATATGAATGAAGATATTGTGAAACTCTGTGGTGCTCTCTGCGATTATTTTCGATATATTTCCTCTGGTCAGGAAATGATTGTGCCTTTAGAAAGGGAAATTTTTTATACAGAACAGTATTTGAAGTGTATGAAGTTTCGTTTTGGAGATGAATTGGAATACAAAATTTCTATCTCCCAGGAAACCGAATCCTTCTTTATTCCTAAACTTCTAATTCAACCAATTATAGAAAATGCTTTTAAATATGCTTTTTGTACCAGCCCACCATGGCTTTTAACCATTCGCTCCTATACCCAAAATCAACTATGGCTTCTGGAAATAGAAGATAATGGAGGAACCATGAGCAATGAAAAGAAACAAAAATTGATGAATCTATATGAAAACCTTGACATGAACGAAGAATTAAAATCCATGAAAATTGGCGGTATGGGATTAAAAAACGTATATCTCCGATTAAAATTACTCTATGGAGAAAAAGCAATCTTTAAAATCGAAAATGCTTATCCAGGTCGGACTATTTTCATTGTAGGTGGACCTATTTATTACTCAAGAGAGGATTATTACCATGAACACCCAAAATTATAAATACATTGTTGTAGAAGATGAACATTTAATAAGAAAAAATCTCATAAAAAAGATCGAATCTCTAAACCTCCCATTTACTCTTGCGGGAGAAGCTTCTAATGGTTTGGATGCCAGGAACTTAATCGAAAAAAACTGTCCCAATCTGGTGATTACCGATATCCGTATGCCACAATATGATGGACTCGAATTAGCAAAATATCTTAATAAAAACCATCCCCATATTAAGGTTATTATTTTAAGCGGATATGACGATTTTTCCTATGCTCAGTCTGCAATTAAATTTCAAGTAAAGGATTATTTATTAAAACCCGTAACATTGGAAACATTATCCGAATCCTTGACCAAAGTCCTGACTTCTATGCAGTCTGAAACAGGACAGCTTCATGCTTTGCGCACTGATTCCGGGCGTTTAGATCAAAAAAATATTTGTGAGCTTCTGGAAAAATATCTTAAAGAACACTATACAGAAGATATTTCCTTCGGAGCGTTGGCTCAAAAATTCGGATTTACCCAGGAATATCTGGGAAAGATTTTCAAAAAGTATTCAGGCGAAACTCCTTCTAAGTATCTTATACGCCTACGAATGAATGAGGCAAAACGTCTTCTTCAGGAAAATAAGGAAATAGAAATACAAAAAATAGGAGAGCTGGTTGGATACAAAGACGGATTTTATTTTAGCAGAGCATTTAAATCTTATACTGGAGTTCAGCCTAGCGAATTCCGAAATCAAACTTTAGAATATGATTCATGACCCTTTCATAGGAAAAGGTGCTGAGAATTTCTCCCAGCACCACTTTCTTACTGCCTTTTCCTCTTACAAATCAGCAGCACTCCTCCTGACACTGCAAGCAGCCCCAGAAGCATCACCACATGACTTTCATCTCCAGTCTGGACACCCTGGTTCCCCGCTGGTTTTCCTGTTGTGGTATTGTTGCCATTATTATTTACATTTGTTCCCGGCACCTGTGTCTGTGCCTTTTTAATTTTTACTACTGCTTCATCGGATTTCTTTGCATCTGCTTTAGAAACCGCTTTTACCTTCACTTCTCCTGCTGTTTCTGCCTTGCTGACATATAAAGTTCCCTTTTCATCTATATATGTATCTTCATGATGTTTTCCTACAAGCTCCCAGGAAACTTCTTTGGAAAATTCTCCTTTTCCCTTCACCTCAACTGTAAACTGTTTTGATTCCCCAGCTTTTACTTCTGCCTTCTCCGGTACGATTTCTACAGCTTCTATTTCCCAGCCTGAAGCATCCGGATTTTCTGGTTGCTGTGGCTTTTCAGGTTCTTCAGGTGTTGGCGGCTGCGGCTCTTCCTTTGTTTTTACAGTAATCCCCTGAGCAGCCTCTTTGGTAATGCCCTCATATGTATAGCTGATAATAATTTCTTTATCACCTGCTTTTAGCGGTTCCTCACTGTAGCTGATTTCTCCGGTTACATCCTTTGTGGTTCCATCACTGAATTTGGCCTCTACTTCCATTCCTTTTGGATTGAAAGTCTCTCCTTCTGTATAGGTTGTCTTTTCCGGTGCTTTCTGAATGGATATACCTTCTAACAGCACAGTCTGCGGTGGTTCTGGTTTTTCTGGCTCCTTGCTCTGATACTCAGCCGCTCCAATATCCGGTTTTCCTTTTGCAAGGCTTCCTCCGAAGAAGTCCTGGTCATAGGTTACGCCTGCTACCTGTGGGAAATTATTGCCCATAATGCAGTCAATACTTGCATAGTTCTGTGCCTTTGCTTCTTCAAAAAGCTCCCTTGGAGAATGATTTCTGCCATCTACCAGTTTGTTTCCGCCAAAATGCTTCCATGCCTCATCTACAGTAAGCCCTTTATCAATGAGTACGGAATCTTCCTGTAATTTATAACCGTCCAGCAATCCTGAGCTTCCTGTTACAGCATCTTTGCCTTCATGGGCTTCCGGAGCGCTTCCTAAATCTGCGATTCCCAAATCATCTGCCTGCAAAGGCTTGGCATCTGCCTCAAAAGCGCTCATACCTCCTGTATAGGCATTGTTATAAATTTTCATGTGTTCCTGAACCAAACCAGCTCCCTTGGCATCACCGCCATAGGCTTTCTGTCCCTGAGGATAGCTAAACACATTGTTAAATGCAAATCCATCATTTACGCCTACACCGGCTCCTGTATTAGACAGGAAAAATACACCTTTGTCTAAAACCTGGTCTGAATAAATGGTATTGTTATAAATCATAGTTCCTTTAGGAAGCCCCTGTGCAAATTCAAAGGTTTTATCCCTGTCATTCTGGCTGATATTGTAGCGGACTGTTGCTCCTGTATGTGGATAGCCGCCCATAATCAGCATGAAACCGCCTTCATTGTTATGACTATAGTTATACTGCATAACAGAATTGGAAGAGGCATGATCGCAGTCAAGTCCCTGTCCATCTGTTGTTCCGTGGGTTTCATAAGCCTCATTGTACTGCAGCACTGTATTTGCCGCCTCAAAGGGCCAGATTCCTACATTATATCCTGTATTCTGGAAACGACAGTCTTTTGCAAGATTGTGTTCAATCAAAGCTCCGTCTGTATCGCGGACAGTAATACCATCTCCGCCAATATATTCCATATAGTTTCCTTCTACTACCACATTGGTAGATGGATACCAGTGAACCGGCACGCCCGGATCATTCTTTTCCCACTGGTTACACCACTGGGAGCTTACCAGCTTAATGGCAGAACGGTCTACCCGTTCAAAAGTACAGCCGGAAATACTGATGTTGTCATATTTACTTGGCACACCTGTCAACTGTCCATTCTGAATGTCCGCCTTTACATCAAAGAATACACCGCCATTCCACTTTAAATTAATGTTTCCATTAATGTCATGGATATAGCAATCTTCAATAGCAATTCCGGAGGCTGTTCCAAAGTTACGGATAGACACATTAACTGCCCGCAGGGCTTTTTTTGTATTATTGCTTTCATTCAGCCCAAATTTCGTGTTGTACTGGGTATCCAGGTTGGTAATCTCCAGATTCCGAATTTCTACATATTCCTGGTTATAAAGTGATACTACGTTTTCTACCTCACCGTTTCCTTCCAGTCTTGGAAGCGCTCCTTTTCCATAAGCACTGACTTCAATAGGATTTCCTTTTGCTCCCATTCCCTGAAAGGCAAGCTGCTGTCCTGTGAACACACTTCCCCGCTTCAAAAGAATTTTATCTCCCGGCACAAAGGTTCCGTACTCTTTCACTTTATCCAAAGTCTTCCAGGCAGTTTTTTCTGAGGTTCCTTCTGCGTCATTGTCTCCATTTTCAGAATCCACGTAAAAGGTTTTTCCCTCTCTTACCTTATCTGTTTCAAAAACAGCCTTTACCACCAGTTTTTCAAAATCTCCTGCCGGCATCACAAAGGTTCCGTCTTTTACTTCAACATTTTCTATCTGATACTCTTTTAAGCGGTATCCTGCCTTTGCTGTTGCAGTCAGGGTCACTTTTTGCCCTTCCTCTGCCTCTGTTACATCACTGGTAGCTGTTCCTGTCTTATGTTCCTTGTCTTCTTTTCCTTCAAATATAGAAACAACCCCAACTGGTTTTTTCTCACAAATCTGCTCTACCAGAAGATTATCAAAAGCTGCCGGAGCGCCTGCTGTCATATTAATTAATTGTACTGCCGGCTGCATTTCTGACCAGTTCCCATTATCGGTATAGCTGAACATTTCTTTGTTGTCTATGAAAAGTTTCATTTCTGAGCCTTTTACTTCAATGACAACATGAGCAAATTTATCTGTCATTTGAAAGCCGCTTTTTTTCAATTCTTCATTTTTGCCATTGTGCAATTTTCGCAGCATAGCGCTTCCCTGTGAATTAATTGCAACTACATAACGGGAATCAAAGCTCTCTCCACCACGAAAAGCAATCTGTATGGTTCCGGATTCACCTGTCATTCTTCTGGCATCTACAGAAATACGATAGCCTTTATTTCCGCTAATCTTAGTCCAGTCCACCTCTGGTTTATAGGCATTGCTGGAACTTCCATCGGCAACCTCTACCACCAGTTCTCCATCCTGTGTGCGGATACCATCTGGCTGTGTTCCTAAATCCCCGCCAAAATCTTCAAAGAATAATTCATCTTTTCCGGGAACTCTTGTTTTAAAATATGCCCTTACTGTTATATTCGGAAATTTTTCATTTAACTGAAACCTGTTGTTTTCAATAGGAACTAAATTGTCGGTACTGGTTTCGTATTTCTCAAACACATATCCGTGGTTTGCCTTTGGCGTTAAGGTTACATAATCTCCGCTATATCCGGAAAGCTTGTCTGCAGTCAAAGTACCGCCCTTGTGCTCTGCATCCAAAACTCCGTCCGTGTAAGTTTCCAGTGTAACCTTACATTCTTTCCCACTTGGCTGTTCATTGGTGGTAACACGTAAGTTTGCCACTGCAAAATCCTGTGCCGGATACTGACCTGCAAAAAGCAGTTTTCCTTTTTCCATTTTTCCTATTTCATCATGGGTAGCTGTAATAATTTCCTGTTCATCCAGCCATGCTGTAATAGTATTGTCCTGAACTTCTACTGTCAGCTTATGTGTTCCCTCTGAAACTGTTACTTCTGCTTCCCCATACCCAGTATTTACTGTATTTCCTGTTACTCTCTCCAGAAACACCTTGTTATGTGGAAAGTCAAAGCGAAGCTGCAATCTTTGTCCTTCAAAACCGTCCTCTGCCTTAAATCCAATTTTCGCATTACAGTTTGTATTTCCGGATCCGATTACCAAATCTGTCTGAATCAAAAAGTTCTGCGCTGCAATCATTCCATTGGATATCATGGCATTGTTAGGACCAGCACCTTTAATCACCGCCTGTCCGCCGCCTATTTTCACTGCGTCAGGCTTATTTACCTTCCATCCGCCGGCATCCTGAAAATCATCCTCCAGCAGCACGCGCGTACCTGCCTGAGGCACCTGCCGTCCCGGTTCTTCCGGTTCTGCAGTCTCTTCTTCCGCTGGTTCCTGTGGCGCTTCTTCTGTCTGTTCCTGTGGTTGTTCCTGTGGTTGTTCCTGCGGCACTTCTTGTGGTGGTTCCTGTGGCTTGTGCGTTTCTTCCTGCATCTGGGATTCCCCATCCGGAAGCACACTGCCAGTGCCTTCCTGCTCAGGAGTCTCCGGCTGTATCTCTTCCGGCAATACTTCTTGTGGCAGCACCTCTCCCAGCTGCTCCTGCTGCGTTTTTGGACTATCTGCCAGTACCTGTACCGGCATACCTCCTGCCAGAAGCGCTGCAGTCAATGCAATACATGAAATCTTTTTTGCTATATGTTTCATTCATTTCCTCCTCATCGAAAGTCCCGAACTTCAGACTCTGCAATTTTTTTACTTAATTCCTTCTCAAATTCATCTGCAGTACACTGCTCTAACACTGCTCCGGAAACCTCTTCATAAGGCAAATATCCACCCGGCTCCCGTTTCGTGCAAATGAGCTGCTTTGTTTCTCCGCTGTCACTGTTCCAAGTTGTCTGTCCTCCTTCCTCCAACTGCAAAAGTTTATTTGCAAGTTCTTCGTCCGCTTCTGTCATGGCACGTACATTACTATCATTAAGTTCCAATGTTTCCTGATAGGTAATTCTGCCCTCCTGCCAAACCGTATAATCCGCGGTAAAAGAATCTACCTGCCTGTAATTCTCCTGATGACTTTCATAAAAAGAAACCAGTTCTTCCTCTGAAATCTCCTCCATTTTTCTGTTTTTCAACTCCTGTTCACATTCCCCAATTAATCTCTTGTAATATTGCATAGGAGTAAATTCCACTGGTCCATATACCGGCTCTCCTTTTTCATCAAGTTCTTTCCGCTTCTGGTTCTCTGCTTTCAGCGCTTTTAAAAAAGTATCATAAGAAAATTCATCTACAATGCCTTCCTCTTCTGCCCAGTTCCATATTATCTTTCCTCTGACAGCTCTCTCTTTATCTCCATTATAAAAATCCAGTTCTTCCCGTGTTACAGGCTTTCCGTCTACAAGAAGTGGTGGTTTCTCCTCCTGGGTTTTTGCAAAATAAATAATGCCCGCCAGTGCAAAAAGGCATATCAGAATCATTGCCATCAAATATTTTCTTTTCCTGAACACGATTTTTCCTTTCTTTTCCTCATATTTTATAAATTATTTTTTGTAACTATTATATACAATTATGTCTTGCATGCATATTGCTCTTTTTTCCAATATTTCACCTATATTTTTGTATATTTTTACCTGTTTTATAGGAATCTCAAAAGTTTTTCCTTTCTTTTATATAATTATACTTTATAATCCTTTTTCCCTTTTACCCATTAAAAATTAGATATAATATTTTTCTTTTATAAAAAATATTCTCAAAACAAGCGCAAAACTGCCCGAAAATCAACGGCCTTATAATTGGACACTGATTTTCGGGCAGTTCTTCCCCATCTATATCTTATTATCAAAATTTTGCAATAATTAAAGTATCATCTTCGCAAATAACTGTTTGCCCTGTAGGTATCATAGTCCTGTTCCCACGCTGTATAGAGACTACCAGATTTGTTTTTGGCATCTGAATCTCCTGCAGACATTTCCCAGCCCATTTATCCCCTTTAAAAATAACCTTTTCATGAAGCATAAGATTATCACCGTCAAAAAATTCAGGCGCCGCAAGAATCAGTAAATCACCACACCTTAATAACGTATTGCCATTTGGCACTATTTTTTCTTCCTGTCTAAGCACCATTACAATAAGCATATCTGACGGAAGCAGAATATCCTTTATATAGCGATTGCAAAAAATGTGATTTTCTCTTATCTTGGTTTTCACAAAATGAATACTGCTTTCTTCTGCATAGTCATTAAAGGTTCTTCGTACATCTGCGTTCTGGTCCAGCATATGCAGCTTTCTTGATACTGCCGGTAGCAAAGTTCCCTGAAAAGTAATGGAAAGAAGAACAATACAAAACACCAGATTAAACAAATCATAGGATAAAGAAACCTCTCCAAGAACCGCCATAATCGCAAACACAATAGAAGCCGCCCCTCTAAGCCCTGCCCAGGAAACCACACCAATCTGTTTCCAGCATGCGCCAAAGGGAAGAAGAGAAACCACAACCGCCAACGGTCTCGCAAAAAATGTCATAAACAGCATAATCAGCAACGCCGGCACGAAAACCCTGGGCAACATGACAGGAGTCACCAAAAGTCCCAACAAAAAGAAAATCATCATCTGCGAAATCCCTGTGATAGCATCAAAGAAGTGTACCAACTCACGCTTTTTTGGAAAACGTGAATTTCCCATAAGAATACCACAAATGTAAACAGCAAGATATCCATTCCCTCCTAAAATCTGCGGAATTGCATAGCTCAAAATCATAACAGCCACTGTAAGAATGGTTCTCCCCTCATCTATAGTAAAGGAGAAACGATGCAGCATCCTGATTGCCACTTCTCCCATAACCAATCCGCACAAAAGTCCAATTCCGATTTGCTTCAATAACATTACCGGGAGAAAAACATCCTCTCCTGCAAGAAGAGCAATACACAGAAAGGTGAGCATATAAGACACCGGATCATTTGATCCAGATTCTAATTCCAGCAGAGATGCTGTATGATATTTTAAATCCAGCTTTTTAGAACGCAAGACATTAAAAACAGAAGCTGCATCCGTTGAGGAAATCACAGAACCAATAAGAAAACTTTCCAACCAGGGAACCCCAAGAACATAATGCGAAAATACTCCCACAAGCCCTGCAGTCATAGCAACTCCTAATGTAGAAAGTAAAATTGCCCCAGCTGCCACCGGTCTGGCCTCTTTCACATTAGTTCCAAATCCTCCGTAAAAAATAATTACAATCAGACTTGCCGAACAAATTTTTTCCGTAATTTGATAATCATCAAATGAAATCCGCACAATGCCATTCACTCCAAACAGCATCCCAAGACCTATAAAAAATAACAGGGAGGGAAACGCCAGTTTAGATGTCACACGTCCGGCCAAAACACAGATTACTATTACAACTCCTATTAGCAGCAAAACCTCATTCATTCCACCACTCCCTTCTCTGTATCTCGTACCTTTTCTGTAAGTTGCCGGATTTCTTCTTCATCAAAATCAATCTCCGGTAATAATTCAAAATAAAAATCTGTATATTTCTGGGCCAAAGCCGCAATGCAGCGATTCTGATACATCTGAAATCTCCGCACTGACAGTTCATCCTTTTCCAGCTTAATATATGCGCTAATCCACAGTTTACGCCCAGTCTTTACCACCTCAAAATACAACTCCGAATATCTGCATTCCCTTAACTCAGGCTCCACAACTTCTTTTATCTCCTGTATGGTTTCCTCATCCGGTGAAATTAATAGTAAATCACGAATGCCTGATACCACAGTGCCTATTGGCTCAGGAAGCATAATGAGTGATAATACAATAGCCAGTGCAGAGTCCAGATAAGGCGTCAGTTTCTGGAACCACTCAAACGGAACCAGTATGGGGAGAAAAAAGGCCAATGTCATTCCCATAGAAATCACACTGTCAATCTTCCATCCCTGCATTTCTGTCTCTATAATCGGAGAATTCAAAGTCCGGTTTTTACATTTCAAATAAATGGCCACAAAAATACTAATGACCATACCCGTCAACTCAAACCAGGCTACCACTCCAAACGCAACCCTATGTCCGCCATGGAATAAAATATTCATACTGTTGGCAATCATTCCAATGGTTACTGCTGACATGGTAATACCCTTTACCACCACAAAGACTGTTTCCAGCTGCATATGCCCAAATGGATATTTTTCATTGCTGGGCTGGTATAACAGCGGAATCAGAAAAACCGATGGCAGCAACATACAAAATTCAATTCCATCATATACTGCATCCAAAAGCACCGCCTGAGAACTGGTCACGATTGCCATGACCAGCTCCAAAACCACAAAAAGAAGGTTTCCATAAAGAGAAACCGTCATTGCTCTTTTTTCTTTTTTGGGGCTTTTTCTGCCTATACGCATGTTTTCTACCTCTTTCCTTCAGAAAACAAAGAAAGCGGGAAACCTCAAAAGAAGTTCCCGCTTCTATACTTTCTCATCTATTACTGAGCTATTTTCATTGGGTTAACCTTTACGCTTGGTCCCATTGTGGAAGCCAGAGATACGCTCTTTAAGAACACACCTTTTAATGCGCTTGGTCTAGCCTTATTAATAGCTCCCATAAGCGTCTGGAAGTTGTCCGCTAACTGCTCCTCTGTGAAAGAAGCTTTTCCGATTGGCACGTGAATGATGTTTGTTTTATCAAGACGATATTCAATCTTACCAGCTTTGATATCCTGGATAGCTTTTGTAACATCCATAGTTACTGTACCAGCTTTTGGGTTTGGCATTAAGCCTTTTGGTCCGAGAACACGACCAAGACGTCCAACAACACCCATCATATCTGGTGTAGCAACAACAACGTCAAAGTCTAACCATCCTTCGTTCTGAATCTTTGGAATTAATTCCTCAGCTCCTACGAAGTCTGCACCTGCTGCTAAAGCTTCGTCAGCTTTTGCATTCTTAGCGAATACTAAAACACGAACAGTTTTTCCTGTTCCGTGTGGCAGTACAACTGCACCACGAATCTGCTGTTCTGCATGACGTCCATCACAGCCTGTTCTGATATGAGCTTCGATTGTTTCGTCAAATTTAGCTACGGCTGTCTTCTTTACTAAAGAAACTGCCTCTGCTGGATCATATAAAGTTGTACGGTCAACTGCTTTTGCAGCCTCTGCGTATTTTTTTCCGCGTTTCATATAAATAACCTCCTAGTGGTAATTGCGGGAATGTCCCTCCCACGTTTGTTGATAGTTTACTCTTCTACTTTAATACCCATACTTCTTGCAGTTCCGGCGATCATGCTCATAGCTGCTTCTAAGGATGCTGCATTTAAGTCTGGCATTTTCATTTCTGCAATTTCCTGGATTTTAGCTTTGGAAATTGTAGCAACTTTATTTTTATTTGGAACGCCTGAACCAGATTTGATGTTGCAAGCTTTCTTTAATAAAACTGCTGCCGGCGGAGTTTTTGTGATGAAGCTGAAGCTTCTGTCCGCATATACTGTAATAACAACAGGGATGATTAAATCTCCCTTGTCTGCTGTTTTTGCATTAAATTCTTTTGTAAACTGTACGATGTTTACTCCGTGCTGACCTAAAGCAGGACCAACCGGTGGAGCTGGTGTTGCCTTTCCAGCAGGAATCTGTAATTTAATATAACCTGTTACTTTCTTTGCCATTTTCGGCACCTCCTATTATGTGGTAATTGCGGGGATGTCCCTCCCACGAGCCATGTGACATTATGACCCTTTCATCTTGTTACCGGTCTTTTCTCAATTTTTAAGAAAGACTCTTTACTTCTGCGAAACTTATTTCTACTGGCGTTTCGCGGCCAAACAGCTCAACATTGATTGTTACAATCTGTTTTGCTTCATTAATACTCTGAACAACGCCCACAGTATCTTTCCATACACCGCCTGTAACAACAACACTGTCGCCTTCCACGAAGTCAATCTCTACATCTCTTACCATAGAAATGCCAAGTGCTTCGATTTCCTGTTCCGTAAGGGGAACCGGCTTGGAACCCGGGCCAACAAACCCTGTAACACCACGGGTATTCCTTACAACATACCATGTGTCGTCATTCATTACCATATGAATCAGAACGTATCCTGGGAACATCTTCTTCTGAACCTGCTTTTTCTCGCCGTTCTTCAACTCCACCACGTCCTGCATAGGTACACGGACTTCTAGGATCTGGTCCTCCAGGTGTCTGTTTTCAATAGTCTTATCAATGTTGGCTTTTACCTTGTTTTCATACCCTGAATAAGTATGAACAACATACCAATTTGCTTCTGACATCGTAATTCACCTTGTCCTTATTTAATTAATAAGTTAAGCAGCTGCAAAATTCCGCTGTCAATCACAGCGATGAACACACCTAACACTGCTGTAATAGAGATTACCGCAATCGTCTGTTTCACTAACGTCTGCTTATCAGGCCAGATTATTTTCTTAAATTCAGCCTGAAGTCCTTGAGTCCAGCTTTTTTTTGGAGCTTTCTGTTTTTTCTCTGCTTCCATAAATTCACCTCTTAAACCGAATTATTTGGTTTCTTTGTGCATTGTATGAGTTCTGCAGAACTTACAGTATTTTTTTGTCTCCAAACGCTCTGGATGATTCTTCTTTTCTTTTGTCATGTTGTAATTACGCTGTTTACATTCTGTACATGCCAATGTGATTCTTACGCGCACGACTTCTCCACCTCCATGTGTCTTTTATCGCCGGCAGCTTCACGTAACTGCCTCTATGCAACGTCTTGTTACTGCGACAAAGACCTCCTTTTCGTGATAAGTCCACCGCATCTGCGGCAAATTAGGCACAAAAAAAAGACCTACTTCCACTGTCGCTGTTCAAGCGTATCACAGAAGCAGGCCTTTGTCAAGCCAAATTTACGCATTTTCAAGAGTTTTCCCTGTTTTCAGACTTGTTATCAGACTTAGAAAACAGAATTCCTGTAAGATGTTCCAAAGAGCGCCATTCCTCTTCTTTTAAACTGATAAGCGCCAGAAAAAATCTCTTTCTGAAAGAGGTATCTTCTTCTTTTAATATTTGTCCAAACCACTTCGATAATTCTAAATCCGGCGTGGTTTCCCGGTACATGGCGCCTTTTCCTGTACGAAGCCACTCCTCCCGGACTCCAAATTCCCTGCACATAGAAATAATAATCGCATCAATCGGAACCCTTACACTTGTCTCATAGGTTGCAATCGTATTTCTGGAAACACCAAGTTTTTCTGCAAACTGCTGTTGTGTCATTCCGGCATTCTTCCGGATGGTTTTAATTCTGTCTCTCAATATGGTCATTCCCCTTTTAGCACTCTCATTTTAATGTCACAATACCTACCTATTATACTCCATTATAGTCACGGTGTCAACATTTCCTCATTGACATCTTGAGTTTCCGCAAACTGTAATTCAAAAATGAATATGTCTGCCCAAAGTGCCAATCTGCCGACTTTTTGAAAAATTCAGAATGGCAGTTCTGTGATTAGGGGCACTTTAATAAGCCCCGCCGGAACCGGACTTTGGGAGACATATTTTTTTATGTATTTAAACAGCCAGCTTAAGACAGAGTTGACGGTATGCAGGACGTTTTGTCCTGAACCATAGCCGGATGCCTTCTTTTGCATAGGACAGTATGCCGGAGATGCCTTTTGCCAGCCGATAATAGCAGAAAGATATTTTCACTTTTATGGGATCTGCTGTCTTTATAATAGCAACTTTAAGGGCATTTGTTTCCGGCTTCATGGAAATATGAGCCAGGAATGCCATGCATAAAGTGATATAGAAATTTAAGGCATTGATTGCTTTGAGCTTCCGTACCCGGAAGTTTTCAAATTGAAACATCTGTTTTTTACAGCGGAAATATTCCTCAATGCGCCATCTGGAAAAATAAAGTTTTGCAATCTTTATCACATCGTCTTTCGATTTGATTTCTTTGTTCGTTGCAAGCATCATAGGTTGGTCAGTAATGCCGTAAACAAGGACTAAATAAATATCTTTTCTGGATGCAGTTATCTGTACTTTTACATGGGAAAGATAAGCCTCATGCCGCTTCCCTTTGTAGAACAGAGGCAGTTTTACCTTGCCTTTCCTGCGGCTGCGCAGTTCGGTGGCAAATACCCATTTATTATGATACAGGAGCTTCCGCTTTGCAGTCAGACGAATCACATAGTCCTGATTCATGGAATCCAGTTTGAGAAACATCTTGTTATCATCATATCCGCGATCCATGACAAAGGTTGCTTTTTCAAATAAAGCAGCTGCACGTTCCATAGCAGAAAAAGTAATATTGTTGATGGATGTGAAGCCTTTTTCATTTGAAGAATGGATTTTAGAAAACAGACTGACAGGATGATTGTTGTTGGTAAGGACAGTGGCTTCCGTTACATGATACCCTTTCTTATAGACATTTTTTGTAGAAGTACTCTCAGAGCCATCGCGTACCCAGCCAAGGGATTCGAATTTATAACCATCCGGTTTTACTACGTCACTGTCATCGATATGAATGACAGGATGATCCGGACACCATTTCTTTATGTGGGTCAGGTAGGCTCTCAAAGCATCTTTTGGTGTACCTTTTGACAAATGTCTGGAAAGGCGGTCGACACTGTTGATTTTTTTGGAATGCTCATGTAACTGGTCAACAATGTCTGTAAGGAGACAACTGTTGGAAGCAAGAATACCATAATTCATGTCAGCTATAAACTTTTTTTCCGGTTTGGGAAGCTTTCTGGAAATTTTATTGGAAAAAGTTAAAATTTCCCGTTTCATTTGATAAGTTTTTGATGTACAATTAACCACAGGGAATCCTCCTCTTTTTTGTTTAGTACGATTTTTTTGTGGTGATTAAATTTTACATCAAAAAGGAATAGGATTCCTTATATTTTTGGCATTTTTAAAAAGTTGTTAATAATCAGCAAGGATGATTATAGGTTCTGTGGATAAAACTGCGGAAACTCAAGCATTGACATATGTTGCAAAACGACATATAATTGTTGTAACGTGACACACGTACAAGAAAGAAAGGATACAAAAAACAAATGAGAAGCGAAATCGTAGACGTACTGTTAGAAATAGGAATACCAGCCAATGTAAAGGGCTTTACTTATATTCATGATGCCATGGATTTATTCGATACAGATGCCTACTACAGCTCTGGCAAAATCTGTTCTTTATATGCTGCCATTGCTAAAAAACGTAACACAAAACCTTCCAGTGTGGACCGGGCTATCCGTCATGCTTTTGAAACCGCTATTTCCAAGGGAAACCGGGAAAGCGTAGAATATTATCTGGATGTAGTCAACACCCAAAATTCTAATCTTTTAAGAACCCTCTTTCTGAGAATGAAGCAGGGCGAAAATCACAAAACATTTTCGGCAATTCCAGAAGCCAAATGTGACTTTGAACACTGTATTTATAGAGAACAGCTATATCAGGAGGCTCTTGAGAAAGTTTCTGCTGAAATGAGCGCTCACTTCCTGCAATTTATAAAAGATAGCCAAGCTGTCTCAGGAGAAAGATGGTAACAAACAGCGTAACTACTGATGCAGCGGAGCTAAACACCACAAGTTGTCCCGCAAGCTGTTCGTCTGCCCCTGCCTGCTGAGCCATAATATAACTGGACACTGCTACCGGTGTCTGATAAGCCAGCAAAGCCGACAAAAGTTCTGCATTACGATACCCCATACTGATAATAATGGGAATCATTACCGCAGGCAGCGCAATCATTTTTACAAAAATGACCCAGCCCGCTGTTTTTAAGTTCCCTTTTACCTTTGAAAAATCAAAATCCCCGCCAAGTATCAGAAAGGCAATAGGCGTTGCCAGTTTTGCCAAATCGCTAACCGTTGTTTCCACCGCCTGTGGAAGCCGGATACCGGCACAGGAGAAAAGAATCCCAAGAACAGACGCAAGAATCAATGGATTCTTCACAATATTCCCAATGACTTTTTTCCAGTCATGCTCCCGTTTTTCTCCAAACACAGACAGCGCGATGACTGCCAGCAGGTTGTACATTGGTACTAAAATAGCGCTTAAAATCGCGGCTGTTACGGTATTTTCCGACCCATACATACTCTCTACAACAGCAACGCCAAAAATCACATAATTACTGCGGAAAATCCCCTGGATAACAACTCCCTGCTGATTTTCCTGCTTTACAATCCTTGGGACAATAAAGCACAAAAGCAAAAACAGCACAAGGAGACTGCCTGCAGCAAACAGGCAGAGTTCTCCTTTCATCTGGGTCTTAATATCACTTTGATAAATGTTTTTAAACAGCATACAGGGCAAAAACACCTTAAACACTAAAGCATTTGCCTTGCTGCACAGTTCTTTATCCGCCAGTTTTGTCCCATGTACCAGTATATAACCAATGACCATGAGAAAAAATAATGGGGCGATTACATTAAAGGATAGTATAAGATTTTCCATTTGTTTTATTCTTCTCCTGTTTTAATTTGACGAACCACATCCATAATCGTTCCATCTCTACTTTCGATAATTCCTACAATCCTATCCTCAAATTCCACTGGTTCTGGTATACCTGCAATCTTATAAGCTACATCTCGAAGCTCCTCAATTGTGGTAAATGGTAGTTCAACTTGTTCCATACAAGCCTGCAAATCCTTCCTGCGTGGATTAATAGCAATTCCATAATCCGTAATTACTACATCTATGGATTCTCCTGGTGTTGTTACAGTGGTTACTTCTGTCCGGATAGCCGGAATACGCCCTTGCAACAAGGGGGTAATTACGATTGTACATTTTGCCCCTGCAGCGGTATCCGGATGCCCTCCCTGGGCTCCTGTAATAATCCCATCTGATCCAACCACCACATTGCAATTAAAGTTTACATCCACTTCCAAAGCTGCCAATATTACAAAATCCAATTTATTTACTACTGCACCTTTATTAAACGGATTAGCATATTCTCCTGCACTAATGGTAAAATGGCGTTCATCCTTTACAGACTCCACAGCGTCTAAATCAAAATCCTGTGTGTCTAATAAAACATCCACTTGATTGTTTAACAAAAGATCACACATTGGCTTTGTAAGTCCTCCCACGCCAAATCTCATTCTTATTCCTTTTTCTTTCATGATTTTTGACAATGAAATTGTAGATGCAATGGAGGCGCCTCCTACGCCTGTTTGATAAGAAAATCCATTTTTAAAATATGGTGTATGAACAACAAATTCTGTACAGTAATCTGCCATCATAAGCTTTCTCATATCCTTTGTGGGTTTCGCTGCTCCAGTAGCAATTTTTTCTGGGTTTCCAATAGCCTCCGCTACTACTACATAATCTACCTTTGTCATAGATATATGTGCCGGGAAGTTAGGAAAAGGCACCAGACAATCTGTAATAGCCACTACTTTATCTGCATAGTCCGCGTCTACCATAGCATAAGACAGCACTCCACAGTCTGATTTTCCTCCAATCCCTCTACAGTTTCCATAATCATCACAAGTAGGCGCACCAATAAACGCAATATCAATATGTGTTTCCCCCGTCTCGATAGCTCTTACCCTTCCGCCATGGGAACGCATAATTGCTAATCCTTGTAACTTTCCTTTGGAAATAGCCCGTCCGATTTCTCCACGGACTCCTGAGGATTGAATGTTGGTTATGGTTCCATCTTCAATATATTTTACCAAACCATCCTGTGCCTTGCCAAGAGAACTTGCACAGATTGTAATATTTTTTATTCCCATACTATGGATTTCTTCCATCACCATATTCACTACATAATCGCCATCTCTAAAATGGTGATGAAAACTTATTGTCATACCATCTTTAATTCCACACTTTTTTATTGCTTCGCGCAGATTCTTCACCAATTTACTGCCACCTGAATGACTTACACTCTGAATTTTTGCACCTGCTTTTTGAAATTCATAACCATCAAAATACTGATTTCCATGAAAAACCTCTTTTCCCGTAAGCTGTAAAATATCTTCTGGTATTTCTCTTCCCACTGCATTTTGCACGTTACAACTCCCCCTTATATACGCCAGAGGCTTTAGCCAATGCAATCGTACGTTTTGCTCCATCATAGAAAGCAATATCTATCATTTTCCCATCTACAACAAAAACACCGATTCCCCTGGATTTTTTATCCTCAATTTCTCTTACCACCTTTTCTGCAAAAAGAATATCTTTTTGTGAAGGTGTAAAAATTTCATGAACCATAGAAATCTGTCTGGGATTAATAATGGACTTTCCATCAAATCCCATAAGGTGGATATTCATCACATCCTGTCGAAATCCTTCCATGTTCTCCAGATCAGTATAAACTGTGTCAAAACATTGTACTTTTGCTGCTCTTGCGGCTATCACTAGATTTTGTCTGGCTCCCATCAATTCGATTCCTGTGCCTGTAATGTGAGTCTGCAAATCTTTCGTATAATCACCACCAGAAAGGGCCACGCCAAATAAACGCTCTGATGCCTCACATATTTCCAGTGCCCGCATCACTCCTTTGGCAGACTCAATAGCTGCCATAAGCAGCACGTTTCCCTCTGGTCTTCCAAACTCTTCTTCTGCTTTCTTAACTTCTCTCTCTACAATATGAATATCCTGTGCACACTCTGTCTTTGGAATGCGAATCCCATCACATCCTCCTGCTACTGCACAGCGAATATCCTCTTTCCAATAAGGCGTATCTAATCCGTTAATCCTGACAATGCGTTCACAACCTCTGTAATCAATGGTTCTTAATGCGTGAAACAATGAAAATCTGGCAACATCTTTTTGACTTTCCGCTACTGCATCTTCCAAATCTAATATAAGAGAGTCTGGTCTGTAAATATATGGATCTTTTAAAAGTCCTGGCTTCTGAACATTTAAAAACATCATAGTTCTGCGAAGTCTCATCTTATCTGCTTGAATCACTGAATTGCACCTCCCCATGGAAGCTGCTCTGTTTTTCCTACAGAACGGTACACAGCTCCTTCTACTCTGGCACGAATCGTACAATCCAAGGCCCCTCTATCAACAATCCCAATTTTTATATCTTTTACGTCTAACTTTTCTAATGTTTCCATAATTGTATTGCGGATTTGTTTGCCATATTGGTGAAAGACAGAACTTTTAATTTGAAGCTCAATCTTCCCTCCGCCTGGTTCTACTGTCACCTGACAGTCACTAGATTCTAAAGTTCCTGCTACTGCTGGTTTTAATATCTTCATACATTACCTTCTTATCTTTTTTAATCCTTTATAATAGGCAAAAATATTTTTGTGTGAAGCGCTCGTTTCACTTTTTCAAAGTCTCCGTATTCTGGGCATTGGACAGCTACAACCAGATTCTGTTCTGGCAAAACGGTTGTAATCTGTCCATAAGCTCCATCTGCACGGTACGCCTTTGGATAAGGAGACATCCAAAATTGATATCCATATCCGCACTTCCAGATATCCTGTTCACCTTCTGTATCAATTTGCTTTTTTGTTGCCTCTTGTATCCAGTTGTGCGATATTAACTGTTCCCCTTTCCAGATTCCATCTGCTAAATATAGCTGACCTAATTTCATCATATCTGTAAGGGTCATATGCATACCACCGCCGCCTATCGGGTGCCCTTGAGGGTCATTTTCCCATTGCGGCCATCCCTGGTTTAATTTACGAAAAAGTCTCTCATACAGATACACTCCCAATCTCATTCCCACAGCTTTTTCAATCATCCTGCCAGCAAGAATACTATCTGCTGTAGAATACAAGAATCTGCTTCCAGGCTCACAAACAATAGGACGTGACATCATATATTCCATATAATCTGGCATTCCTATGCCTTCTCTTCTATCTTTTCCCATTAAATAAGGCTTATGAAAACCACTTGACATAGTGAGAAGATTTCTCAAAGTTATCTCAGACAAACGAGAATCTGCCTGTTTGGGTAAATACTCCGGAAAAAAATCTGCCAACCGATTATCTAAAGAAAGCTTACCTTCTTCAATAGCAATACCAGCTGCTGTTGCCATATAACTTTTTGTGTGGGAATATATATTTCTCGGTAAATCAGGTGTAAAATGATGTTCCATTAGCACCTGCACCTCATCTGCTATGGCAATACCTTCGATATACAGTTTTTCCTTTTCACTATACTCAATAAACTCATTAAAAATTTTCTCCAGCCTCATATGCCTATACCTCCTATGGACACAACATCCATTTTAATATTCTTTGAATATATTCATCAAAGAATATCATATCATGTTTTCCTGGCCCCTGTTCAAAAACCATAGGAATTTCCAATTTCTCTGCAAATTCTTTTAAATCTACAGAATCCTGGTATCTACGGTCCTCTGTTCCGCAGCAGGTATAGAGTCTTGGTATTTCTTTTCCTTCTTCTTTCAATTGTTTCAATAAAGTAAAAACATCATGAACCTCTGGTACAATCTGTGGTGGATCTCCATAAAGACCCTCACATAATGTAGATACTGTGGATACCTTTCCCTGATATCTGTATTCTGCATGATAAGACCCTGCTACTCCGCCAATAGCACAAAATTTTTCCGGACAGGAAAGCCCAAATTTATAAGCACCATAGCCTCCCATAGACATTCCTGCCACAAATCGTTCTTCTCTTTTTTGAGAAGCAGGAAATGTTAATTCAATAAAATGCATCAATTCCTTTGAAAGATATGTAAAATAATCCAAACCATATTTCATGTCTGTATATGCACTATTATAAATACTTGGCATAACCACCATAATCTGATACTCGTCTGCATATCTTTCGATATTTGAAGTTCGCAGATAGCTCATATAATCCCCTGTAAACCCATGAAGTAAATATAACGTTTTATATTTCACTGGTTCCTGTTTGTTTTCCAGAAACAATCTGCTCCTCTCATTATCAGGAAGCAAAACAGAAACATCTACAGACATACATAAAATATTTGACCGGAAATTACAATGTACAAAAGCTGCCATCTCTATTCCTCCTAATCTCTTACCCTTTTACAGCTCCCACAACAACACCTTTGATAAAATATTTCTGTAGCATAGGATAAATAATCAGAATCGGCAAAATTCCAATAAACGCCAACGCCATACGAATAGAATTTCCCGGAAGTGATACTGCTTGTCCTTCTGCTGCCATTTCCGCTGCACCAGTTCGCAAATATTCTATATTTTTCATAATACGCATAAGCAAATTCTGGATTCCAAAATACTTAGGATCTTGGACATAGTACAACGCATTTGTCCAGCTATTCCAATAAGAAAGCCCTGTAAACAATGCAATTGTAGCAATAACTGGCTTGGACAATGGAAAAACAACTTTAGCAAAAATACCAATTTCTGAGGCTCCGTCTAATTGTGCTGCTTCATATAACGCCTCAGGCAAACTATTACTGTAATAATTCCGCACCAGAAATACATTAAATGCAGTCATTAACAAATTAGGGAAGATTAATGCCGCATAGGTATCTTTAATGTGAAAAATCGTAGTCCACATAATATACTGTGGCACTAACCCTCCATTAAACAACATGGTAAAATACACAAAAAATGACAATGCATTTTTAAACGGAAAAGTGCGACGTGCCATAGGATATGCTATGGAGGTTGTAAGAATCACACTTAAAGTTGTCCCAATAACAGTCGTTCCAATAGTTACCAGATAAGCCCTTACAATGGTAGGTGCCTGCTTTACCATATAAGTATAGGCTTCCAGGCTAAATTTATTAGGCAAAATCTGATATCCTCTGGTAATCAATTCATTTTCATCTGTAAATGATGCCACTACAAGAAGCAGCATAGGAAATAACGCCACTAAACTAATTGTCAGAAGAATTATGGTGGCAATGGTTCGGAATCTTTTTTCATCACTGATAGATATATTCATAATGCAACCTCCTAAAACAATGCATTTTCTGGATCTTTCTTCCGCACAATATAATTTGCAATCATAACAAGAGCAAAACCTACAAGCGATTGATACACTCCTGCCGCTGATGACATGGCTATGTTTCCCTGTTCCATAAGTCCTCTATATACATACGTATCAATGGTTTGAGTTGTGGAAATCAGAGTTCCCGCATTCATAGGCACTTGGTAGAACAATCCGAAATCAGAATAAAAAATACGACCAATAGACATAAGTGTCATAATAATAACGGTAGGTTTTAACATTGGTAATGTAATAGATGTAATTTGTTTCATTTTACTCGCCCCATCAATTTTAGCAGCTTCATAAATTTCTTTATCAATTCCTGCAATTCCTGCCATATAAACAATAGCGTTATATCCTGCATTTTTCCATAAGTATACAAGTAACAGAATTAGCGGCCACATATTTTTAGCGGTATACCAGTCAATTCCTTCTTTTCCAAGTCCATTCAAAACTGTATTGTTAATAAACCCATTATTAGTTCCCAAAAGTGCATATACTAAATACGCCGTTACCACCCAGGAAAGCAAATGCGGAAACAACAAAACCGATTGAAAAAATTTTCCTCTGATTCGTTCTCCTAATTCATGAAGCAAAATCGCAAATGCTATGGAAATAATTGTCCCAATAACAATAAATGCCAAGTTGTATAATAAAGTATTTCGGGTAATAACCCACGCATCATCTGTAATAAATAAAAATTTAAAATTATCTAAACCACACCAAGGGCTGCCCCAAATTCCTTTCGCATAACTAAAATTCTTAAACGCTATAAAAATCCCCATAATCGGTATATAATTATTGATAACCAAATACGTTATTCCTGGAAGGGCAATGAGAAAAAGGGATAGCGTATTTTTATTTAATTTTTTCTTTCTACTTTTTGTCATGTCTGTCTCCTTTTCTTTTAAGATTGTCAAAGGCTGCGGCATTCAAAATGCGGCAGCCTTTGTCTTTATTATTGTTCAGACAGCCATTTGTCCAATTGTTCCTGTTTGCTTTCTATAAGTTTATTCATACCAGCAGCTTCTAAACGCTTTGTCATTTCATCCAGAGTTTCTTCCACATCCACTGCTCCTACCCAGAGAGCCTTCTTATATTCCTCAACAATATTCAGACACGCTGTATACTCAGCTTGTTCTGCGCTGTAATCATAAAGAAATCCATAATACTTGGAATGTTCTCCTGTATAGTTTTGTTCCATATTTTTTTCTTTTTCTTCTCCTGTCAAACCACCTACAACAGGATAAGTAAGCCATTTATTTCCCCAGAAATAATAATTCATATTATTAGTATATGCTACACTATTCAAATCTGTGTATCCTTCAGGGGCTACTGCACAACCGTCTTCATTCAGCACATAGTCAACTCCTTCTTCACCATAAACTAAGAGATTATCAACATATTCATCCGTATACAGTAAATTTAAAAACTTACACGCTGCAGACGGTGCTTCGCTTCCAGAATTCACCATCCATGCATTATTATTACCTGCCCAAATCATGGAATCGCTAATCTGTACATTATCAAAAGGATGTCCATAATTTGTAGTATATTGTTCTGCAATCTTAGGATTTCCTAAACCACAGAAAGTTCCAAAACAATTCCCTGACATAAGGAGCTCTGCAGTCGTCGCTGTTGTGGTTGCTGCATCACTGGCATAATACCCTGCTTCATACCAGCTTCTAGTAAGGTCGCAGAGTTCATGGAACTCTGGTGTCTCATAAATGCTAACCACTGTTGAATCATCCTGATATGCCACACCGGACACTGTGTTAGCGATATTATCGCCCAATGGGTCAAAACATGCGATTTTGCCCAAATAAGTTTCAAATAATGCATTTGCTCTATTCGGATCAATAATAACCATATCTGGATATGCTTCTTTTACTTTTTCAAAAACTGCTGTTAAATCTTCAGGTTTTGTCACAGCACTCATATCAATATCAAGTTCTTCCACAATATCCTCTCTGTAAGTAAAACCTCCTGGTACATAATTGGAACCCATATTAAGAACACCATAGGTTTTCCCTTCTACGGTTGTAGGTTTTAAAAATCCGTCATATATAGTCTCACAGGTTTCTTTCAACTCATTATCCAGATATTCCGTAATATCCAAGGCCGTTCCATCTTGAATATATTTCAAATGAGATGTATTATATGCCTGGAAAACATCTAATTTTTCACCTGATGCTAACATTAAATTCACTTGATTTACATAATCAGCATTTGAAAAAATAGCTAAATCTACCTTCGTATTGATTTTTTCAACCGTATAGTCATTAATCAAATCCTCAATTCTCTGTAACTCTTTTGCTTCAGGGATATTATTCTGTGTCATATAGGCAAAGACAATTTCGTCAACCCCTTCTTCTGTTTCCTTCTTTTCTGAACTTTTGCCGGTCTTTTCCTCAGTGCCACATCCTGCTAACATCGTTCCTGCCATGGTAACTGCCAGAAATGCCGCCAACATTTTTTTCATCATACGCCTTCCTCCTTTTTTATTACTTCTCTTTGTTTGATACAATAACTATAGCATTAAAAAAATGAAAATTCTTATACAAAAAAGTATAAAAACTTTCATTTTTAAGATATTAATTATTCACTTATCACAATATAAAAAATTTTATCCATAAATTTTTTTATATTCTGCCGGAGAACATCCTGTATATTTTTTAAATACAGAAGAAAAATAAGGCATATTTTCAAACCCTACCATTAAAGCTATATCAATCACTTTATTATCCGTTCCTTTTAGCAATCTCTTAGCTTCTTCAATCCTAAGTTGATTTACATAATCATTAATACTGCTTCCTGTTTGTTTTTTAAATGTTTTTCCCACATATTCCGGTGAAAAATGTACCATTTCTGCCAAAGTATTTCGGGTTATATTTTCTTCATAATGCTGGCGAATATAGTCCACCAATATTTCCACCATATTATCACTTTTTTCTCTGCTTTTAATACTGTCAAAAATTTTATTTACCACATATGCATTCCAGCGAATCATAGATAATTCTGAAGTAAGGGATTCCTTTTGAATATCCACATAATTGCTGTCTTCAAATAAAATCTCCAAATCCATACCTTGCTTATGAAGATATACTCCAATTATCTGTAAAAAGTCCATCTGAAAATATTGAATATTAGCGAGACTTGTATCTCTTCGTTTTACTTCTGCTACCATTTTCTGAAGGTATTCTAAAAGTTTTACACGCTCTCCTTTCTCTAAACAAGAAAAAATAAATTTCGCATCCAATACATTCTCCAGTGTATGCTGTTCTCCTGTAATTTCCGCAAAAATCAGCAATTTCCCTTCATCATGCATATGTTTTCTATCATAGGCTAGAATTCCCCTGCAAATATTTCCCAATTCTACTATAGTCCCCTCATCTGAAATATATCCAACATAAATAGGATTCGCATAAAACTGGTTCAGCAAAGAACAGACTTCTTCTCCCCTTCTTTTTACCTCATTTCCTTCCATATCGGATACGGCGCAGATATAATACTCTCCATTATCTTCCCAATGAATTACATTTTCCATCTTTAAATTTCTGGTAAATGTTTCTGCTAAAATATTATCTAAGATAAACTGATTCAAAGACGTATTTTGTATCTCTGCAAATACTGCTTCTTTGCGCACACGAATTAAAACAAGGGTATACCTCTTTTCTTTTTCCAATCCAAGACCGTACCGCTCAATTTCCATTTGGATTTCCTTTTCCTCATTTCCCAAGTCCCCCCGCAAAACAGATCTCCAAAAATCTGCTTCTACTTTCCTCTTTCCATGACTCCAATATTCTTCTGCCAAACTCATCTGCCTTTTCTTACATATTTTTTCTGTTACAACATAGAGTGCATGATTGATTGTAGGCATATCTAAAGGTTTCAACAAATAATTTGCCGCTCCGTTTTTCACCGCCCCAAATGCATATTCAAATTTTTCATGACTAGTAAGAAACAAAAATTCTATCTCTTTATTCCTTTTGCGAATCCATTCCAATAATTCAAGTCCACTTTCTTTTGGCATCTCAATATCACAGAGAACAATGTCTATCTTCTGATGTTCCAGACATTCTCTTGCCATAGCTGCATTATACGCCACAAAAATCTGTCGGATAGGAATTTTCTTTCTGTCAATTTGTTCTTTCAAAACTTCTGTAGTCACAACCTCATCATCTACAATCAGTAAATTCATACATCTCTTCTCCTAGCTCTTATGAAAATCACGTTCTACTTTTTCTGGTATCCAAACTGTCACCTTTGCCCCTTCGGGCTCTTCATTTTCCAACCAAATAAGAGAATTTTGTCCATACAGAATAGATAGAATTTCTTTTGTGTGCATTAAACCAATTCCTCCACTACTATTTCCATCTTCTCCTGTACCATTAATTCTGCGTAATGTTTCCTCCTCGAAACATTTTCCTGTATTCTGTACTTCGATTTTTAGCATGCTTTCCTGATTATGTTCTTCCAAAGAACACACAATAAAAATCGTAGTAAAAGAATTAATATCAATTACATGCTTAAAGATATTTTCCACAAAGGTATGCAGCAACATCTGCGGTATCGGATATTCCTCAAGCTGCTCAGGCATCTCATAATATGCATAAAAACTATTGGCATAAAGAAGCTTTTGCATATCCAGATATTTCTCCACATGTGCAATTTCCTCTTTCAGCGGGACTGTGCGTAGCCCTGCTCTAAACATATAACGTATATTCTCTGAAAACACCTGAATAAAATCATGAATTTCTTCATTCTTGTTTTGATATGCCATACTGTTAATCGTAGATAAAGCATTCAGAAAAAAGTGGGGTTTAAGCTGCATATGCATATATTTTAATTCTGAATCCTTTACTTGAATCATTTTTTCATAGTGTTGCACCTTTAAATCCATAATCGTGTTCAACATCATAGCATATGTCTCTTTCAATTCCAACATTTCCTGATTCCAACATTCATAGCTAGGCCTCACCATAAGATTTCCCTGCTGAATTTTTTCTGAGGTATCTGACAAAACCTTAACTGGACCAATCACTTCTTTATTCATAAAAAAGCGAAGAAATAGCAGCAATACCACCACTAAAATTAAAAAAAACAGAATGATAAAAAAATACGGTGTCTGGGCTCCCAGCCCCACATGCTGGATACTTCCCATGACCAAATATTCTCCGTCCAAAATTTTCTGCTCTCGTAACACAGAATTTCCATTTTCCTCTATTTTCTGTCCGTATTGCCAGGTAGGATTTGATGAACAAATAATTTCTTTTTCATTATTGGTTACAAAAAATTCAATCCCTGTATCAGTATCCTGTCCATAAGATAAAATTTGCTGTACTTTTTCTTGGGAAACGATTGCCCCGATTAAGATTTCTCCGTAATTATAGTATTTAAGCAAATAACCCTTTTTATTAATCTCTGCCGCTGTCCATCCAGAACTAATAATTTCCCCCCTGTCAATCTGCTTAAAAAAAGATTCAATATCATCCAAATCTGAATATGCAATATTTTTATTTCTTGCCATAAGAAACGTATTATATGCTGTATCTGAAATCACATATCCGTCTACATCCTGAGTTGTAACTCGCTTTTCATCTAAAAGAGAAGTCAAATTATAACTAGCCCTCCAACGCCGCAAGTCAGAACGGTTTTTTAACATTTGCAATGTAACTTGATTTGAAAGAATGTCCTGCAAATCACTCTCTATCTTATTTAACGCTTTATTTAAATTTGTACGGTAAGTTTTTAAAATATAATCTACAGACTCCTCCTCTTGTTGCCGAAGCATCATAGTACCAAAAGATCCAAATTCCCATACAACCACACTTTGTATAACTAATAAACATAAAAGCATAAGTGATAACATCTTATTTAAGTGCATCGTTCTGATAATTTTTTTCATATGAGAAGCCGCCCCTCTCTTCTAGTGAAAAAAGTCCTCAAACAGTTCTATCTTACAGATTCTCTTCACACTTCCTATCATTTTCACATTCCAGTTCTCATCAATCTGGGTCCACAGCTTTCCTCCCGGCATATGCACCATCACGTCTGAGTCAATCAATCCCTGGCGAAAAGCCGCCCCGGCTGCTGCACAACTACAGGTTGCCGAAGAAAGGGTATATCCTACACCCCGCTCAAAGATTTCAATCTGAATATTATTTTTGTCCAGCACCTTCACAATGATGGTATTGGTTCTGTCCGGAAAATAATCTGCACCCTCTGAATATTTTCCGATTCCGCATATTTTTGCCCTGGAAATGTCCTCTGTTATAATAACACAGTGGGGATTTCCCGTGGACACACAGGTGCAGTCATATTCCTCACCGCCAAAATTAAAATACTCATGGATAGCTTCTCTGTCCGGTCCTGAAAGCCCCAATTTTTTACTGCTAAAGGAAAGCTGTCCCATAGTCATTTGAATCCTGGTTCCTTCCCGGTTCAAAAACCTGATTTCCACCTCACCGCTTTTGGTAAAAAGAGAAAAACTCTCCCGCTTCACCTCTCCTGTGCTCTTTAAATAATGAGCAAAAATACGGATGGCATTTCCTCCCTGCTCTGCCTCCGAACCATCCGCATTGTAAACCTTTACGTGCATTTGGCCGCCCTGCATGTAAGGGCCTGCTACAATACCATCTGCTCCAATTCCAAATTTCCGCGCACAGATTCTTATAATCTTCTCCGGCTCTAATTCTTCTTCATTCTTTCTGCAGTCATATACCAGATAGTCATTTCCCAGACTGTGATATTTATAAAATTCCATACTTGTTTTCCTTCCCCTGATGTTTTCTATTATTTATGTATGAATGGATACTTTATTTTGTGCATAAACTGTATGTTTGCCTTTGCTATATATCTGTAATTATATCTATAATTCCCCAAAACCTCAACACTAACCTGATTTTTCCCTCTGTGCAGAACCAGTATTCTGTGTTAGAATAAATCCATAGTTGTCAAAAACCGGGACTTTCCCGGTACTTCACACAGGAAGAGAGGTTTGTATCATGTATAATTTTCTCAATGATTACAGTGAAGGCGCACACCCGAATATTCTTCGTGCCCTTGAAACCATTAATTATCATCAGAACAATTCTTATGGATTGGATGAACATTCTCAGGCAGCCCGGGATTTGATACAAGAGGTGCTGGAAGATTATAGTGTGGATATCCACTTTATTGCCGGGGGAACTTTAACAAATCTTACCTTTCTCTCCCATGTTTTAAGACCTTATGAAGCTGTTATCAGTGCTGAAACAGGACACATTAACACCCATGAAACCGGCTCTATTGAAGCTACCGGCCATAAAGTTTTTCCGGTTATCACCCGGGATGGCAAGTTGTCTCCTGATTTAATCCGCCCGGTTTTAGATTTGCATGAAAATGAACATTGGGTAGAACCAAGACTTGTTTATATTTCCAATCCAACAGAAATCGGAACGGTTTATACAAAAGAAGAATTAGAAGAGCTGTATGCTTTTTGCAAACGCCATGACCTGTACCTCTATATGGATGGCGCGCGGCTTGCTGCTGCTTTAGCTGCCGGGGATATCACCCATCTGACTTTCCCTGATTTGCCAAAGCTCTGTGATGCCTTTTATATCGGCGGAACCAAAACCGGCGCCATGTTTGGCGAAGCCCTGGTTCTGGTCAATGATACCTTTAAAGACCACTTCCGTTTCAACATGAAGCAAAGAGGCGCTATTTTAGCCAAGGGATGGATGCTTGGCATACAATTTGAAGAATTATTTAAAAATAATCTGTATCTGGAATTAGGCGGCAGAAGCATCCGACTGATGCAGCCTTTAAAAGAGGTATTTCAGAAAATGAACATCCCCTTGCTGTGCGATGCTCCTACCAATCAGATTTTCCCTATCTTTCCTAATGAATTAGCCAGGGAAGTAAATGAAATCTGCCAGACAACATTTCAGTGCAATCCGGACAAAGACCACACCTGCCTGCGCTTCTGTACCTCCTGGGCCACCAGCGAAGAAGCTGTAAAAGACTTTTCAAAAGACTTCCAGGCATTGGCAATTAAATATCAGTAAAACAATATAAGAGTATTGATGCCATTCCAACTATATCGGAAAGCTATCAATACTCTTAATATTTTTACTTTTTCTGAAACAAAGCAGGCCCCAGGGATGCACATACCACAATGACAGCTCCAATCACCTGGAAAACAGACATAGATTCATGAAAAATCAAAATTCCCACTACAGCTCCCACTACAACTTCAAGCGAAGATAAAATACTACAGGTCGTGGTGTTAATATAGGCTGTTGCCTTTACAACAGAAACATTGGCAACCATAGTACATAAAAGCCCAAGGCAGAGAACACTGACAATCACAGAAACCGCCTCTGCACCTTGCAGACTTGTTCCAATGGTTTTAAAATCTGTTAAAAAGGCAAGTCCTACTGCTGCTCCCAGAAATCCATAGACCAGCATGGTGTCACGCTCATATTTTTTCACAAAATATCTGGGAATCATAATCTGCAGGGCAACACCAAATCCATTGACAATTCCCGCCAGAATCCCGATGATATCCATACTGCCGCCGGCGCTTCCAAATACATCAGCCACCATGGCTGCTCCCAGAATGCAAATAAGAATCACCAGCACGGTCTGTTTCTCTAATTTTTCTTTAAATACAAGAACTCCCAAAACAGCCACCCAGACAGGGCTCATAAACATCAGTACTGTAGCAACTGCTACAGGAATTCGTTCTACTGCAATTCCATAGCAGACAAATCCCATAGCATATGCCAAAATACCATACAAGAAACAAATACACAGGCCTTTTAAATTAATTTTCAACACTCTGGGCTGTGTAATTGCTTTAAAGAGAAAAAATCCAATTCCCGCCAGCAGGCATCGCAAAAAGGCAATATCATAGCTGCTATACCCCGAAGCCGAAAGTCCCCGGACAAAAATCCCCATGACGCCCCACAAGGAGGCGCCCAGGATAACAAGCATCATTCCTTTCATAGAATTATGTACAAATGAATGGTTTGTATTTTGAGTACCCATTTTTTAGCTCCTTCATTTATAAATTCTCTTTCAAAAACCGCTTCACGTTTTTCCAGCAGATTTTCTCTATCAAATCATACGGCATCTTTGCCTGTTCCATTGCCTCTGCCAAATCCGGCATTCCTGCACCATTTCCCATCTGCGGCATCTCACCGATTCCGTCAAAATCCGATCCAAGCCCCAGGCATTCCTCACCACCTATGTTCACAATATACTTCATCTGCCGAATCAATTCTTCCATAGCAGCTCCCTGTTCTCCCGGATTCCATACTTCCCGTACAAAAGACACGCAGAAATTCAGTCCCATGATACCGCCTTTTTCTGCCAGGACGCGAATCATATCATCCGTCAGATTCCTGGCTGCATCCGGTGCTGCACCTCTTGCATTGGAATGAGTAGCCAGAAAGGGACGTTTTGCATACCTGGCTACATCCCAGAAGCCTCCGTCTGAAAGGTGGGAAACATCTGGAATCATGTGCAGACTTTCCATTTGTTCCAGAAATTCCAGCCCCCTTTGTTTCAACCCTCTGGGATTCCCTGTACTCCATGGACGTTCCTTCATTGGGTCTCCAAAATCATTGGGATAACCCAGGCTGTTTTCATAATTCCAGGTAAAGGTAGCAATTCTGGCTCCCTGGTCATAAAACCACTTCAAATCCTCCGGGCTTTTCTCAAAAATAGAGCCTTCTTCCAGAGAAAGCAGCGCAGACAGCTTTCCCCTTCTCTCATTTTCTTCAATATCCCCAAAGGTAAAAACCTGAGAAATTACATCCTGGTTCTTTTTCAGCTCCTCTTTAAAAAGCTGTACCATACTTTTAGCTTCCAGACAGCAGTCTTCCGCTTCCCCTTTGTCCACAAAAAGAGCAAAGGTCTGCAGCCCATATCCCCCTCTTTGCAATTTTTCCAAATCCAGGTGCAGGCTGTTTTTACTCAGCTCTGCCTGTTTCCCCTGTTTTCTAAGCTCATAAATAACGCTGATAGTATCACAGTGCAAATCATAAAATTTCATGAGAATATCCCCCTGTTTATCCATATAGTAAAATCTTACTGTATTATAACACATAAAGGCTGCCGCATGAAGTTTATCTCAACATTTACTTCACACAGCAGCCTGACTCTGCTTATCTTGATTTTCTTAATTTCCTAGAACTGGAATACTGCCACTCCATAAGCCGGAAGTGGGTATGCAAAAGAGAATGGGCGTCCATCACATTCTTTTTTTGCAGCTTTATATACCAGTTGCTCTTTATGTACATCTCCGCCAAACTCCGGCTCTTTACTGTTCAGAATTAATTTGTATTGTTTTTTCTTAGGTACTCCTACTCTGTAATCATCCCTTGCCACGGGAGTATAGTTAATCACAAACAGCAGGTTATTTCTGCCGGTTGGAGACCATCTTACAAAGCTGTAAATGCTTCTGGCAGCATCATCTGCATTAATCCATTCCAGACCCTGGGGATTCTGGTCATTGGCATACAGTGCCGGATATTTCTTATACATCTTCAGAAGTTCTTTTACATAATTCTGAAGATTCCGGTGGCATTCCTCTCCAAGCAGGAACCAATCCAGTTCCCTTGCCTCACTCCATTCCTGATACTGGCCGAAGTCCTGTCCCATAAACAACAATTTCTTTCCGGGATGTCCTATCATGTAAGAATATCCCGCCTTTAAATTTTCAAATTTATCCTGTCCAAGCCCAGGCATCTTATTAATCATAGAGCATTTCAGATGCACCACCTCATCATGAGACAGCACCAGCACATAGTTCTCACTGTAAGCATAGGTAGTGGAAAAGGTCATTTTATAGTGATTATACTGTCTGAAATAAGGATCCAGCTTCATATATTCCAGAAAATCATGCATCCATCCCATGTTCCATTTGAGACTAAAGCCTAATCCTCCATCTTCCGGTTTTCCGGTTACTTTAGGCCATGCTGTAGATTCTTCTGCAATCATAACCGTACCTTTATATTTTCCCAGAACCACAGAATTTAAGTGTTTGAAAAATTCAATAGCTTCCAGATTTTTGTTCTCTCCGTATTTGTTTGGCACCCACTGCCCTGCTTCTCTTCCATAATCCAGATACAGCATGGACGCAACTGCATCCACACGAAGACCATCTATATGGAATTCTTCAATCCAGAACAACGCATTGGCAATGAGGAAATTTTTTACTTCATTTTTGCCATAGTCAAATACCTTGGTTCCCCAGTCAGGATGCTCACCTTTTCTGGGGTCTGCGTATTCATAAGTAGGCGTTCCGTCAAAGTCAGCCAGACCATGGGCATCCTTTGGAAAATGTGCCGGTACCCAGTCCAGTATGACACCGATTTTATTTTTGTGCATATAATTCACAAAATACCGAAAATCCTCCGACGTTCCATAGCGGGAGGTCGGCGCATAATAACCGCTTACCTGATATCCCCAGGAACCGTCAAAGGGATGCTCTGCAATCCCCATAAGTTCTACATGAGTATAGCCCATCTCTTTCACATATCCTGCCAGAGCATGAGCCAGTTCCCTGTAATTGTAGAATCCCGGGTCATCCTCTCCATGGGAAGGATGTCTCTTCCAGGAGCCTGGATGCACCTCATAAATAGACATGGCATCCTTTCCAGGATCAAACTCCAGACGTTTTTTCAGCCAGGCTGCATCCCCCCACTTAAATGGCTTCGCCAGATCCGTAACTCTGGACGCATTCCCCGGGCGCATTTCCGCATAATTTCCGTATGGGTCTGCCTTATACAGCAGACGGTCATCATAAGTGGTAATACAGTATTTGTACAAGTCCCCATTCTTTACCCCTGGGATAAACAACTGATAAATTCCCATATCATTGTCGCATTTCATTTCATCAGCCTCTGGATTCCAGCCATTAAAATCACCTACAACAGACACGCGCTTTGCTCTTGGCGCCCATACAGCAAAAAACACACCTTCTTTTTTTCTCTGAGTGCCCGGATGTGCCCCAAACAGCTTATAAATTTCATAATGTGTTCCCTGGCCAAATAAATAGCGATCCAGCTCTGTTACCTTCATATTCGTTCCCATAAGACATTCCCCTTTTTCTAACTTTTTACTTTGAAACCAAAACAGCGCTGCCTGCTGCCTGTAATGTTATCTGGATTCTTCCATTCTCGGTCGTATATTCTTCCTTTGTCTTCAAGTTTACATAATTCATATCCTGTCGCGGTACCGGAATGCTCACAGAAACCTCCTGCTCATCATTATTCACAGCTATGACAAGACATTCTTCCTCTGTAAATCGGGCAAAAGCATACTGTCTGTTGGTCAGCAGCAATTCCCGGTATCTTCCATAAGCCAGACATTCTTTGTATTCCCTGTGCATGTTTCCAAGCCAGGTTACCCATTTTAGAATTCTACAATCCTGCTGCTCTTTTAAGACTTCTTCAAGGTTTACAGCAGGTCTTAAAGGGTCATCATTTCCTCCCTGCTTCTGCCCCTCTATTCCCCATTCCGAACCATAATAAAGAGACGGAATACCAGGAAGTGTATATAACAAAGTATAAATCGGGTAGATATGCTCCTTGTTCCTAATCTTGCTGATAATCCGGTCCACATCATGATTGTCTACAAAGGAATAAAGCTTCATTCCCCTATAAATCCCACCATTCTCATCAAATTCCCTGCGAATGGTATGAGCAATTTCAAAATAATTGTGGTCATTGTGGCCTGAATACAGCCCCTTGTGCAGTTCATAATTGGTAACACTGTGAAGCATCCTCTGTCCATCCTGGATATAACGGCTGTAGTCACCATGAATGACCTCTCCCATGAGCCAGAAATCTGCCTTTTTCGCTGACGTGCGTCTGCGCATTTCCTCCATAAAGGAGAACTCCAGACAGTCTGCACAGTCTAAGCGGATTCCATCAATATCAAAGGTGTCAATCCAGAAATCAATGACACCCAGCAGATACTCTCTCACCGCCGGCTCCCAGAGATTCAGATTTACCAGTTCAAAACAGTTTCTCCATGCCTCATAGCCAAACCCGTCATGGTAAGGATTATCCCATCCGAAATTAATTCCTTTATACCAGCTGCAATACTGGGAATGCTCCCGGTTTCTCTGAATATCCTGAAAAGCAAAAAACTCTCTTCCCGTGTGATTAAACACACCATCTACTACTACCTTAATTCCCAGTTCATGAGCCTTTTTCACAAATCGGACAAAATCGTCATTATCCCCTAAACGACGATCCACCACTTTATAATCCCTGGTATCATAGCCATGGGTAGTAGATTCAAATAACGGGCCTATATAAATTGCTGTGCAGCCAATTTCTGCAATATGAGGCAGCCACTTATCCAACTGTTCAAACCTGTGGACAATTCCCTCCTCTGTGTTTTGCCGCGGCGCCCCGGTCATACCAATGGGATACATATGATAAAACACTGCCTCTTCATACCATGTTGCCATACCCAAAAACCTCCTGATTATGTATAAATTCCATATAAAAACTGACGGACAATTTCATAAGTCGTCTCATTGGAAATCTCAAATTTATCACTTTCAGACAAACCATAGCTTACCATCATAATGTGGTGATTCAAAACTCCTGTAAATCCCACTGCAAACAACCTCTGTCTGCCCCGCATATTTCCCAGTTCTCCTGAGAAACGCTCAAAGATTCCCACGATTAACTGATAATACCTTTCAATCAAAGGCGATACTGCCTGAAAGGCTTCATTTTCCCTTCCCGAATAAAACAATGCCAGCATAAACAAATAAAACTTCTCATGGGCAGCCGCAAAATCAAAAAACACTCTGGCAACCTGGTACAAAACCGCCGGAAGGTTTCCGGGTGTTCTGGACGCTTCTGTGATTTTCTCTTCCAGAATGCTGTAGCGGCTCTCTAAAAGGCTTTTTAAAAGCCCCAGCTTACTGCCAAAATAATAGTAAAGCGTAGGTTTGGTAACGCCCGCCTTCTCTACAATCTCCTGTACGCCAACTGCATCATAGCCCTTGGCATGAAATAGTTCCAGCGCTGTATTCAGGAGCAGTTCCCTGTTATCCATGAGCTTCACCGCCCTTCTCCGTGTCCTGTGTCACTGACTTTCCTACGGTTATTATACCAATCGGTATATAAAAAATCAACTGTTCATTTCAGCAAACGTAATCAGTTTTATGCTGCTGGTTCTATGGGCATATTCTATGGCTTCCTGGGTAAATCCGCTTTTGGAAAATATCCAAAATACTTTCTCTGTATAAGGAAACAGGCTTCCTCTCTCCTGTAAGGTGCGAAGCACATCCATTCCAACCAGACTGTTTTTCCATTTACATTCACCCAAGAAAACCTGGTTCTCACAGACGGACATCAGGTCAATCTCTTCCTGACATTTTTTTCTGGGATTATTTCCCCACCAGCGCCCCAGGTTTCCAATGGGAAAAGGAAGTACTGTATAAACCTGTGGTAAAAACAAATATTGCTGGCATATTTCTTCAAAAATATGCCCCATAAAATCACTTATCTGAGGTTTTACCATTTTTTCATAAACCATCTCTCCGTTTCCCCGCATGATACTGCTTAAATTAGGTCTTACAAACCGATACCAAAACAAAAACATGCTATCATTTAACTTATATAAAGTCTTTCTTCCTCCTGAGGTTTCTGTAACAGGAACCTCTTTCTCCACAATCTCCAGCTTTATCAGGGAAGAAAGCTGACTGCTGCATCCGCTGGTTTCCAGCCCTGTCTTCGTAGCAATTTCATTGAGCCTGCTGGCTCCTCCTGCAATGGCTGAAATAATAGAATGATAAGTAGCAGGCTCTCTTAACTCCTGTTTCAGCAAATTAGAGGGTTCGTCAAACAAACGCCCGCTTTCATCAAAAAATAAATCAATAATATTTTCATCTACGGTTTTCTCTTGTCTGATTCTGGAAAGATATTCCGGAATCCCGCCTGTAGCACCATAAAGAACTGCCTGTTCCTCATTAGTATAGGAGGGAAGCATTTCCTTAGCCTCAAAAAAAGTAAAGGGATGAAGCTTAAACTGCGCTGTTCTCCTGCCATATAAAGGACTTTTATACCCCAGCACCTGTTCCTCCATAAAACTCATAGAAGAGCCGCACAGAATTAGGAATAGGCGGCTGTCTTTCCAGCAATGGTCAATGTGGCTTTGAAGCATAGAAGAAATAGCCGGATAAGACGCCGCCAGATAAGGAAATTCATCAATCGCAAGCACAAGCCTTTCCCCGCTTCTGGCTAACTGGTCAATATATTCCAGCATGACTTCAAAATCGGGAAAAGAAGATAAAGCCCCTCCCTCTCCCTTTATGGAAAGCAATGATTTGGATAATCCCGCCAAATTTTCAGCCTTTGTTCCTTCTACAGCCATATAATAAGCAGACTTTTTGTCCTTTAAAAACTCATTCATTAAAGTTGTTTTTCCTACTCGTCTCCTGCCATAAAAAACAACAAATTCAAATTCTCCCCGCTCATATAAGGTTTCCAGTTTCTTTAATTCCCTGTCTCTTCCAACAAACATATCCATTCCCCCTGGTATACTTTCTCATTTCAGGAATTGTATAATTACTAATCGTACAATTACTTATTAAACAATTAGTAATTGTACGATTAGTTTATCACGAAAGCCATTTTCATGTCAACCAGTGAACGCCGCCCTCCGGGCATTGTCCATTAATTTCTCTATCACCTTGTCTCCCATTTCATAATACCCCTGCAAAAGCTCCAGTTCCCTTGTCAGACTGGTATTGCTTACCGTTCTATTGTCTGTATTAATGGTCACCGGTATTCCCGCTTCCAGGAATTTGAGAAAAGGATATTCCTCCATGGATTTCACTGCTTTTGTCTGAAGATTGCTCACCGGACACATTTCAAAAGGAATCTCATGTTCCGCGCAGTATCGCATCAGGGTTTCATCCTTTGCCGCAGCGATTCCATGTCCGATTCTGGAAGCTCCAAGTTCTATGGCATCCCAGATACTCTGGGCGCTTCCACATTCCCCTGCATGAATGGTAAAAGGAATACTCAGCTCTTTTGCCCGCTTAAACATGCCTGCCTGTTTCCTTACCGGAAAGGCAGCTTCATCCCCTGCCAAATCCACAGCGCAGACTCCATAGCCATAATACTCTGCCGCAGTTTCCACCAGCCTGGTATTCACCTCCACAGGCATGTGCCGCATGCCGCAAAGAATCAGATTTCCGTCCATTCCATACTGCTTCTTTCCCATGGAAAGTCCTTTTAGGGCGCCTTCTATAATCTCTCTTGCAGATAAGTTTTCTGTCACTGAAAGCATAGGAGCAAAACGAATTTCCAGGTAAGTCACCTGCTCTGCTGCCGCAGTTTTCATCACATCCAGAACCGCCCTGGCAAAACCCTCCTCTGAAACCAGACATTTCAGCGGCAAATCAAACTTTGTCAAGTATTCAGCCAGACTTTTACAGTCTGCATCTGCCCGAAGTTCTCTCGACAAGTCCAGCCCTTCCAGGGAAATTCCCGCTTCCTCTGCCAGACTCCTGATACATTCCTCAGACAGGGAACCATCTAAATGACAATGCAAATCATACATATACCATGCTCCTTTCTCATATCTCAAATCCTATTCTTACTTACTAAAGCTCATTTTATCATGAAACTAACGAAAAATCCCTATGTTTTTCCCTCTTTTTGCGTTATACTAACCAATAGAATCACGAAAATCCAGCACCCAAGAAAAGAGGTTCTTATGATGAAATTAAATCCTGCCTTACAGGCACGTATTGATACCTTTAAGTCCATGTATCCAACTGAGAAGGAAGCAGCCTCCAGGCTTACAAAACCGTCCATGCCCTTTTATGGTACGGATATTCTGGAAAAAGCAGTCACTGCACTGTTAGAAGGAGAAAATCTGCTTCTCTGTGGAGACAAAGCCACCGGCAAAAATGTGCTGGCTGAAAATCTGGCATGGATTTTTGGCAGACCCATTTACAATATTTCTTTCCACGTAAACACTGACAGCAGCAGCCTCATCGGCACAGATACTTTTAAGAATAATGAAGTTCAGCTTCGCAAGGGTCCTATTTATCAGTGTGCCCAGTACGGAGGCTTTGGTATTCTGGATGAAATCAATATGGCAAAAAATGACGCGGTTTCCGTGCTTCACGCTACCCTGGACTACCGCCGCATTATGGACGTTCCCGGTTATGACCGGATTCAGCTTCACCCTGCCACCCGGTTTATTGCAACTATGAACTATGGCTATGCAGGAACCAAAGAATTAAATGAAGCCCTGGTATCCCGCTTCATGGTTATTAATATGCCGTCCCTTACCAAAGAGCGACTGGAACAGATTCTCACCAGTATTTTCCCCACCATCCATCCAGATGCCCTGGAACAGTTTTCCGGTTTATTCCTGGATTTGCAGTTAAAAGCCAAAAACGGGGAAATTTCCACAAAAGCTGTGGATTTGCGCGGATTGATTGGCGCTGTACGCCTGATGTTTGGTGGACTTTACCCTGCTGACGCCATTGATATGGGAATTACCAATAAATGCTTTGACAGCTTTGAGCGGGAGTTGATTCGGGATATTGTGATGACCAGAATTCCGGATGACTGGACCAGCAGTGATGTATTCCAAAACCAGTAATAAAGGGGGCCTGAGCATATGGAACATTCTCTGGATGTACAAACCAGACTGGAAAATCTCATATGGACCGTAAGCGGGAACTATGACCTGGAAATTTCTCCGGAAGAACTGGACGAACGCCTTTTTGAAAAATCTCCTTATATTGCTTTTTATCACGCTATTGAAAAAGGATGTTTTGAGAAATATTTTGATTCCAAAGCTTTTAACCGCTTTTTCACCAAAAAGGTGTATCAGGGGCTGGAGCCTTCTGTCCTACAGTGCCTTGGAAAGCTCTGTATTGACAGCGCCATATGGAAAAAGGCGTCCAAAGAACGCAAAGGAATTTTGAATATCCGTAAAAAAGCTTTCCTGGACACTCTGGAAAAAGATGCCTTCCGCCTGTCCCACACGGACTGGGAATATATTGAAGGCTGCTATCTGGAGTATGTGGTGTACAAACAGCCTGCGCCTCCCCGGATTCAAGAAATTCTGGAAAAGATTGTTTCTCTGGAAAACACTTCTTCCACCATGGATATCTGCCTGTGTCTGGAAAAAATTTATCATATGGCTTATGCAAAGGGCTTTGCCAGACAGTTTAAAGGATTGTCCCGACATGTAAAGAATTACGACGAAAATAAAAAAGAGTATACAGACAAGAAATCCGGCCTTGAGGATTCCCAGGACGCCCAGAATCATCCTGTGAATATTTTCAGCGGACATGTGGACGCCCAGGACAATGGCAAAATGAAACGTCCAAAATCCAGCGTTATTGTGCTGGATCAGGATTCCGTGAACCGCATGGCTGAATATATGGAACGAAATTACGGAAAATCCTGCCTTACCCGTCAGGAGCAGTCTGCCCTTAATTCCCAGCTTTGCACTGGCATTCACAAGAACTGCCGCCTCCATCTTACCAAAGGGCTTCTTCATAGCCAGTCAGAAAAAAATGCAAAAACCGCTTATGTAAAAAATATCAAAGAAGAAAACCTGCGGCTTCTCAAAAGTAACCAACTGGTAACAAGACAGAATATCCAGGTTCTGGCAAATACCCTTCGCCGGGCTCTCCTTACCAGAACAGAACGGGAAATCTGCAGCAGTGAGTACGGACAAATCTGTCCAAACAAACTGTGGAATCTCAACCGCACAGAAAACCGCCGGCTCTTCCAGCGGGAAGTTCTGGGTGACCAGACTGATTTTGTAGTAGAAGTGTTAATTGATGCCAGCGGTTCCCAGCAAAGCCGCCAGGGATTTGTCGCCCTCCAGGCTTATATAATTAGCGAAGCACTGAGCATTGTACAGATCCCCCACCGGGTTGTAAGTTTCTGTACTTTTGGCGCTTATACGGTCTTAAATGAATTTCGGGATTATGAAGACGGCAGAGAAGTGAATGAACGGATTTTTGAATTTTACGGTTCTGCCAACAACCGGGACGGACTGGCTGTGCGGGCAGCCGCACACAGCCTGGATGCCCGTCCGGAAGAAAATAAGATTCTCATTGTATTAAGTGACGGAAAACCAAATGATATTATCGCAGGGCAGGATGCTGTGAAATACCGGAAAAAGACAGAGGCACCTAAGAAAAAAGAGCCTTACTGCCTGGAATATGCAGTGAAAGACACTGCCACCGAAATCCGCAAACTCAGAAACCGGAAAATCTCCGTTCTGGGAGTTTTTGCCGGAGAGGAAGAGGATTTACAGGCAGAAAAACGCATCTTTGGCAAAGACTTTGCCTATATCCGGGATATCTCCAATTTTGCCAATGTAGTAGGCAGATATCTGCGAAAACAAATCACCTTGTAACCCGCCTTTTTCTTATGTAAATAATATTACTCACCAAAGGGCAACTGTGCTTTCGCACATATTCCCGGTACTCCTGGAGGCAGATATAGTATGGTCTGCCCCAGGAGGAAATCTCCAGCCATTCACCTGAAATCCCGGTGATGGTGACAAAGTGCGCTGCTGTCCTACAGACTTCCTGGTACTTTTCTCCCCTTTTTTCATAAAAAGCCAGCTTATGGCGTTTTAAGGGAAGAGGGAAGTTAGGGCCTATTGCCAGTATAACTGGGATATCGTGTGCCATCATTGCCCGAATTCTTTTGATGAAGTTTCTGTCACGTACTCCAAAAGATGCCAGGAGAGGTATACGGTTTTTCCAGAAATACCGGTTAAGTCCAAGAATCAGCATCCACCAGGGCATTCCAAGGCCGGGAATCACTGGAAAATATCTGCGCCTCATATGCTGCACAAATTCCTCATACGCTTGTTCTTCTATACTTCCTGTATCTGTCTTTTTCGGAAATTTCCCTGTCCCAAAGCAGGCTTTTTTATGTAAACTAAGATACAAAAGCAAATCTGCTCCGGCAATGACACCACAGCCATACTTTTTCATAGCGGCGTCCTGACCCCATGCCTGATTCCCTCCATAGGATGGTTTTCCATTTTTTCGTACTTGTATATAAGTATGTTTTAATTTTACCATGTAATTTCTACTGTCATCTCCTCTGAAATCTCAACCGGACCGCCCATTTTGCACTGAACGGTCTTTCCGCCTTTTTTCTCTACGGTAGCTTCTATCATGCCTCCCGGCTGGTGAAGCTCATAGACATATGTTCCATTGTCTTTTTCTCTGGAAAGATAAACAGCAGCCCCCATACTGCCGCTTCCACAACTGCTTTCCCATACCATGGAGCCTGTTTCCCTCACATAAACCACCGGCGTCATCTTCTCCCCTTCCAGGAACATAACACCATAAGCGTCACAATCCAGGATTTTCTCAGCCTCTGCAATCACCTCATTGACAAATTCCTGGCTTTTTGGCGCATCTTCCACAATAATGTGGCACACACCTTCAAACACTACCATTTTATATTGCTCCCCCTGAATGGGCGGCAGGGTCACAATATCCTGTGGCAGAGGCATCTGGGTTCTGCTGGTGCCCTTGTCCAAATCCACCTCTGCCTTTAAAAGCTCTGCGCTGCCGCTGACATCTACGGTTATTTCTTCTGGCTTCTCCTCAGACAACATGCTCATAAGATAACCAAAACTTCTGGTGGCATTCCCACAGAATTCCCCGCCCATCATCTGCATATGAGTGGTTCCATCTGCATTTTTCTCTACAAATCCCACCTGTTCTGCACCTAAATCCTCCCGCACCAAAAGCTGCCTGGAAATAGCTGCATAATCCTTTCTTTCTGCCTGATCCATGACAAAAATCGTGATATTCCCTGCCGGGTCTGCTCTGCGAATCCGCATCTTCATAATACCTTCCTCCTATTCTATTTTTCCATTATATAATGCCCCATTTTGCTATTTCCAGAATACCATATGAGACACCAAAAAATAGTAAAATATTATCGACATTTTCAAAAGTCTGTGCTATATATGAAGATAGACAGATTCTACAAACTGAGGAGGGATTTCATTGAAAAACAAGGACACATCTGTAAATCAAATTACAGAGGGTGTAATCTGGAAACAACTTTTATTTTTCTTTTTTCCTATTATGCTGGGAACACTGTTTCAGCAGCTTTATAACACTGCAGACGCTGTAGTAGTAGGACGTTTTGTGGGAACCAGAGCTCTGGCCGCGGTAGGCGGTTCTACCGGACAGATGGTAAACCTGCTGGTAAACTTCTTCGTTGGTCTTGCGTCCGGCGCTACGGTCATTATTGCCCGTTATTACGGAGCAAAAAAAGAGAAGGAATTAAATGACACTTTGCACACTGCGGCTGCCCTGTCTGTTGCCGGAGGAATCATTATCAGCATAGCAGGCATCCTTCTTGCTCCCTTTATGATGGAGCTTTTGAAAACACCGGCAGATGTCATAGAGGATTCCATTATTTATCTGCGTATTTACTTTGCAGGTATTATTTTTGTCTTTATTTACAACGTAGGCTCTGCGATTTTGCGGGCGGTAGGTGATTCCACCAGACCTTTGTATTTCTTAATTGTATGCTGCTTCCTGAACATTTTCCTGGATGTAATTCTGGTTGTTGGAATGAATCTTGGCGTGGCAGGCGCTGCCATTGCCACTGTAGTTTCCCAAGCAGTCAGCGCGGTTCTGGTTATCCGGGCATTAATGAAATCTAAGGATCTTTACCGTCTGGAAATTCCACAGATTCGGTTCCATAAGTTCCTGCTGATTTCCATTGTTACCATTGGATTCCCCGCCGGGCTTCAGTCTGTGATGTACAATGCTTCCAACATGATTGTCCAGTCTGCGCTTAACAGTCTGGGCACCAGCACCATGGCTGCCTATACTGCCTTTGGCAAAATTGACGCTATATATTGGATGATTTCCGGCGCTTTCAGCGTAGCCATTACCACCTTTATCGGACAGAATTACGGAGCCGGAAAGTATAAACGTATGAAGCAAAGCGTTGCCACCTGTCTGCTCCTTGATTTCATAGCTACCCTTCTGGTAACTGCGGTACTGCTCCTAGGGGGAAAATATCTGCTGCAGCTTTTCACCACAGACCCGGAGGTTATTGAAATCGGTCTGAAAATCATTCGCTTAATTGTACCCTCTTATGTGCTGTTTATCTTCATTGAGATTCTTTCCAGCACCCTAAGAGGAATGGGAAATGTTCTGGTTCCCATGATTATGACCTGCTGCGGCGTGTGCGTTTTGCGTATTCTCTGGATTTTCCTGGTAGTGCCTCACTGGCCGGGCGTTTCCAGCATTTTACTATGTTATCCAATTTCCTGGGGTCTTACCACCATTCTGTTCCTTCTGTACTATTACAAAGAGCAGAAAAAATTCTTCAGAACCCACCAGGAGTAAATTTTATCTAGGAGGTATCCTTATGTTACTTACTTACACTACAGACTCTGACACTTTGAACCTGGACGATATCCGACAGGCAGCCAACCTTTTCCTGCAGGACTATTCCCTGGACACTGCCCCGCAGCTTGAAATTGCTGTACACTTTGTCAGTGACCAGAAAAACCTGTCCTGTGTAAAAGAAGGCAATTCCTGCACTATTACCTGCCGGGAGCCAGCTCATTTCTTCAAAGCCTTCAATATGGTTCTGCACCATCTGGAGGAAGATTTTCATGTAGAAGAAACGCCAAACTTTACCAAAAACGGTTTTATGCTGGACTGTTCCAGAAATGCTGCGGCTTCTGTCCCGGCGGTAAAAAGGCTCATTCATATGCTGGCAAGGGCTGGTATGAACCAGTTGCTTCTCTATACAGAAGACACCTACGAAGTTCCCGGTCTCCCTTATTTCGGCGCTTACCGGGGACGCTATACAAAAGAAGAACTCCGGGAACTGGATGCCTATGCCCATAATTTCGGCATTGAACTGGTGCCCTGTATTCAAACTCTGGCACACCTTCGCAACTATCTGAAATGGCCTCAAGCTGAACCTTTAAAAGACAGCGCAGATATTCTGAAGGTAGGCAGTCCTCAGGTATACGATTTCATCCGCCAGATTCTCACATCCTTAAAAGACTGCTTCCAAACCCGTAATATTCACATTGGTATGGACGAAGCTGTTTTCCTGGGTCTGGGAAACTATCTGAAAGAAAACGGATACTGCGACAGCTCACAGCTTATTCAGGAACACAGCGCAAAAGTGCTGGAAATCTGCCGGGAATTAGGCTGGAAGCCTATGATGTGGAGCGACATGTACATTACCTCTAATACAAAAAAGGGCTATTATGCAGTAAATGAAGAAACAGATACTTCTTCCTGGAAAAAACCGGACCCGGATTTAGGACTGGTGTATTGGGATTATTATAACTGGAATCAAACGGTATATGAAAATATACTGCGGGTACATAAAGAATTGTCCAACCGCACTGTATTTGCCGCCGGTGTGTGGAACTGGAATGGTATTGCGCCAAACTACAAAAAAGCCATCACCTGTACCGCCAAAGGTCTTCTGGCCTGTCAGAACCAGGGCATTCAGGAAGTATTCACCACAGGCTGGATGGACAATGGTGCAGAAACCCCACTGGAAGCCATTTATCCGGGACTCATGGCTTTTGCCTGCCTGTGCTTCCACAAGGAGCTGTCCCTGCCTGACTTTGCCCGTTTCTTTGCCGACTGTACAGACGCATCCCTGGACAGCTTTATGCTGTTAGATGAGTTTGACTCCTTATTCCAGGGAAAAGGCAACAATCTGGCTACAGATAACCCATCCAAATATCTGCTATATCAGGATGTTATGCTAGGTATGTTTGATTACCACCTACAAGGTGTAGACACACAATCCTATTACGGCAATCTTGCAAAAAAACTGGAAGAGGCATTGCCAACTGTGGAAAAATATCATTCACTTTTTGAATTTTACCACGCACTGGCTCTGGTACTGGCAGACAAAGCCAACCTGGGAATCCGCTTAAAGAAAGCCTACGATTCCAAAGACTTATCCACCATGGAAGAAATTTCAGAGAAAGTTATCCCCAGACTTCTGGAAAATCTCCAGACTATGCACATGGTGAGAGAAGAACTGTGGATGAAAGATGCGAAACCTTTTGGATATGAACTCTTAGACATCAAACTGGGCGGCATTGCCACACGCCTAAAAGGCTGCCAGCGAAGAATTAACGCCTACCTTCAGGGCAGTCTTTCCCACTTAGAAGAACTGGAACAAGAACGCCTGCCCTACTGGGAAGCAGAGGCAACCTATCCTCATCCCCAGGAACTCCCCCTAAGAGAAAACCTCTGGAACCGAATCATCAGTGGCTGTAACCTCATCGACACTATATAAAAAAGAGCTGTAACATCCAGTAACTATCAGGAATATAGATATATTCAAAGGAACACTGCAAAAAAACTGCCGCATTCTACAGCTATCAGGAATATTTATACAGTTCCAGCGAATTTGCTGAGTACGCTTTGAGACTACAGGCTCAAAGTGAACGCAAGCTGAGCTGGAAATGTATAAATATTCGCGATATATATGAATACAGCAGTTTCTTTTTTACAAAACTAACGCTATCCCTGCAGGAATCAAAAACAATGCTGCACAGAGTAAGTCCCCTAGAAATCTGCACACAACCCGTTCCTCATCGGACAGCTCACTAAAAGAAATAATTTTTTCATCTGCAAAGTCTACAATGTCTTTGGTGAAATGTTGTTTCTTTTTCTTTTTTTCCTTTTTTTCCTCCAAAAGATGGTGAAAACGGGGACCATCTAATCTCAGGTATTGGAACCATGCCAGCGCCAGGAAAAAGATACCCGCCACAAAGAAAGCAAATTCTACTAAAGAATAATACTGTTCCCGATTAATAAACTTATCCCAAAGCAAGCACAGCACAAGCGCAATAGAAATCTTTGTAGCGCACTGGTATAACATAGGTCGAATCATATATTTTTCAAATACAGCACGGATTTTCTTAATCATTTCTATTCCTTTCAGTCAAGAATAGCCAGCCGCGGTTGGAAACCCAACCGGGGCTGACTATTCAAAAAATCAAAATTAAATCTCTTTACGGTATTCTTCCAATTCTTTCTGATTACCATATACAAAGTGTCCCGGAAGGATTTCTTCCCACACAGGTTTGTCTGTGCTGTAATCATGAATAGAAGGATCATATACCAGAAGTTTTTTATTCTTTTCCTGCTCCGGATCCGGAATCGGTACTGCGGAAAGCAGCGCCTTTGTATATGGATGCAGAGGATGGATAAACAACTCTTCCGCTTCTGCCAGCTCTACGATTCTACCCTTATGAATAACTGCAATACGGTCTGAAATAAATCTTACTACAGATAAATCATGGGCAATGAAGAGATAGGTTAAACCTTTTGTCTTCTTCAATTCATTAAGCAGATTCAATACCTGGGCACGAATGGAAACATCCAGTGCGGAAATCGGTTCGTCCGCTACAATGAACTCCGGCTGCATAATCAGCGCACGGGCAATACCGATACGCTGTCTCTGTCCACCAGAGAATTCGTGAGGGAAACGGGAAGCAAACTCAGGAAGCAATCCTACTTCATGAAGAGCTGCCTGTACCTTCTCATATCTGTCCTTCTCATCTTTGTAAAGATGATGGTTAATCAAACCTTCAGAGATAATATAGTCAACTTTTGCACGCTCATTCAGAGATGCCATTGGATCCTGGAAAATCATCTGACATTTTTTAATTACTTCAAGGTCCAGCTCTTTGGAAATCTTTCCGGTGATTCTCTGTCCCTTAAACAAAATCTCTCCTGCAGATACAGGGTTAATTCTGGTAATGGCACGTCCGATAGTTGTTTTACCGGAACCAGATTCGCCAACCAGGGAGAAAGTCTCTCCTTTGTAAATATCAAAATTTACATGGTCAACTGCCACAAATTTCTTCTTACCACTGCCGAAGGTAATCTGCAGATCTTTAATTTCTATTAACTTTTCTCTTTCTGCCATATTAAATTACCCTCTCTTCTGCATTTTTTGCCGCAGCATTTTAATTGCCTTTGGCTGTTCGATTTTCGGTGCTCTTGGATCTAAATACCAGGTCTTTGCCTGATGGGTCTCTGTGATTTTAAAGAATGGTGGTTCCTCCTCAAAATCAATTGCAAGCGCCTGTTTATTACGTGGTGCAAACGCATCACCTTTAATAGTATTAAATAAGTTCGGCGGTGTTCCTTCGATTGTAGGAAGCGGCTCTCCCTTTACCCCTAACTGCGGAAGAGATGACAAAAGCGCCCAGGTATATGGATGCCATGCATCATAGAAAATCTCATTTACCAGTCCGTATTCCACAATCTGTCCTGCATACATAACCGCTACACGGTCAGCTACATTTGCCACAACCCCAAGGTCATGGGTAATGTAAACAACTGTCATTTTCAGTTCATGCTGCAGTTCACGAATCAGGTTCAGAATCTGTGCCTGAATAGTAACATCAAGCGCTGTTGTAGGCTCATCACAGATTAAAATCTCCGGATGACATGCAACTGCAATGGCAATTACTACACGCTGTCTCATTCCACCGGAAAACTCGTGCGGATACTGATTATAACGGCGCTCCGGATCAGGAATACCAACCTTTGTCAGCATCTCCATAGCCAGCTTTTTGGCCTCAGCGCCTTTGATTCCCTGATTCAGTTCAATACTTTCCTGAATCTGTTTTCCAACTTTTTTCAGTGGATTCAAGGACGTCATAGGGTCCTGCATAACCATGGCAATTTTCTTACCACGGATAGTTCTCCACTCTTTTTCTTTTGTATATTTTGAAATATCGGTTCCGTGATACATAATGGAACCATTTGTAATTTTTCCGTTTGCATCCAGCATACCCAGGAAAGACTTTGTAAAAACAGACTTTCCAGAACCGGATTCGCCTACGATTGCAAGGGTTTCCCCTTCGTAGAGATCCAGAGAACATTTACGGATAGCTGTAAGCAGCTTTCCACGTAAGCTGAACTGGATTTCCACGTCTCTAGCAGATAATATTGGTTCTTTCGCCATTACTGGTCCTCCATTCCTATACGTGATTTCTAGGATCTGCCGCATCTGAGAACGCATTACCAACCAGATAGAAAGTAATGGTAATTAAAGAAACAATCACTGCCGGGAAAATCAGCAGATACGGACGATCCAAAAAGTAGTTTCTGGCATTTCTTAACAAAATACCAAGTGACGGATTATCAATTCCCAGTCCAAGACCAAGATAGGACAATGTAGACTCCAGTGCAATGGTCGCAGGAATGGAAAGTGCAAGTCTTAAAATAATGATACTAATGAGATAAGGAAGGATATTCTTTGTAAGAACTCTCCAAACCGGGGTTCCCAGACATCTGGAAGCCAGGTTGTATTCCCTGTCACGATACATCATTACCAGATTTCGTACATTCTTTGCCATGGTCAGCCATCCGAAGCAAATCAAAGAAATTGCCATAACGGTAAAGCTCTGACCAATTAACAGAGAAATCAGTGTCATGTAAATAATCATAGGTACGTTGTTAATCACATTGTAAACCTCTGTAAGGAAGCGGTCTAACTGACGCACATAGCCCCAGAGACATCCAATCACAACACCTACCACACATTCGCCTAATGCAACAATCAAAGCCAGTTTAATAGAGGTCTGTGCTGCATACCATACCTGACACCAGTAGTCACGTCCCAGGTTATCTGTACCAAACCAGTATTCACTGTTTGGCTCCGTGAAAGCAAGAGCGCTGTCTGCCTTTAACGTTGCAAAATCATATTTTCCAATCCACAGGGCTACAAAAGAGAAAATAACCAGTGCAAAGAATACACAGGACATAATCACCGCGGACTTTTTCTTAAAAAAGTTCTGGAATACAGACTTCCAATAAGAATAATCAGAATAGCCTGTACGTTCTGCAGCTTCTGGAGAGTATTCCACAAAACGGAACAGATCATCTTTATTCTTCTTGTTATCCATTATCGTGTACCTCCTCTTCCAGTAAGTTTGATTCTTGGGTCAACCAACATCATTAAAATATCTCCTAAGAATACGCCCATGATACCAAGGGTCGCATACAGGATTGCCAGTGTCTGAACAACATTTACATCGTAGCGGATGATAGAATCAGTCAGAAGAGGTCCCATACCAGGAACAGAGAAGAATCTCTCAACCAGCAGAGAACCACCAATGGTATAAAGGAAAGATGCCGGAATCTGCTGTACCAGCGGTACAAATGCATTTTTAAATACGTGTTTCACCATGATAGAACCGGAAGACATACCTTTTACACGAGCCAGTCTAATATAATCCTTGTTCAGCTCATCTACCATATAACGTCTGGTCCACAATGCATAGCTGGCAATAGAAGCCAGAGCCAGACACACAATTGGCAGAATCGAAGACTCTCCGGGATTTCTTGTAGAATACAACGGGGGTAGTCCAAGCACCTTAGAGCCAAATACCAATACCAATGAGTAGGAAACCAAACTTGGCACAGCATTTACAAAAACGGTATATGCTGTTCCTACATGATCCAGTAATCTGTCCTTATTCAAAGTCTGGATAATACCAATGAAAACACCCACAAAAAGAGCAATGATCAATGCGGTACATCCCAGTTTCATGGATACTGTAAATTTAGAACCGATAACCTTTGTAACATCTACGCCGCTCTGAATTCTTCTTGACTCACCAAAGTCAAAACGAAGAACCTGCCCATAATAGCGGACGAGCTGTTCCGGAACCGGATCTAATAAGCCGGCTGCCTGCAACTGCTCCTGTTTCTGTTCTTCCGTAAGATGTATCAACTGGTCTTCTGTAAAGAAATAATCCGTTGGCAGCATTCTCATTAACAGAAACACGATAGTTACAACAACCAGGACTGTTACAAGAGATTGTAACAGTCGCTTGATTGTATATTTAAACATTATTTATTGAAATCCTCTGCGAATTTCTCATACTGTTCTGTAGTATAGGCTTCTACAGATGTATCCCAGTTTTTGTACATGTAGTTCTGGATACCGAACATAGCGTTAGATCTTGTATAATCATTAACTTTTGTAAGCTGCCATGAAACATCATAAACAACAGGAACAGACAGAGCATGCTGCAACATGAATACCTCTGCATCTACATATGCCTGATATCTCTTATCCATATCGTCAGAAATAGAATTAGCTTTATTTACCAGATCTGTAAACTCTTTGTAAGTTGCAATGAGTTTTTCATCTTTTACTTCATTAATATGTGAGTAGTTCTGTGAATAATAAGCAGTGTCTTCGCCATATGTTTCCTGTCCTAAGTAGTTCTGTGGATCACCGTAGTCAGCGCCCCATCCGTTAATAATAAAGGACTGTAATCTTGGCTCAACAACTTCTTTTGTTGTACTGGATACAAAAGTACCGATATTTAACTTAACAAAATCATCACCAAGGCATTCAGAAACTGCCTGTTTTAATACAGTTGCTGTATCCTGTGCAGACTGAGAACCAGCCAAAATGTAATAATCCATTTCTACCGGGAAGGTTACACCCTGAGCTTTCAGTTCTTCCATTGCCTGAGCTTTGTACTCTGCTGCTTTGTCTGCATTTAATCTTCTTGGTGTTTCACCGTCAGATTCCGGAAGTCCAAGACCTTCTTCTACTTTTGTTACATAGTCTGTTCCATCAGAGAAGTACAGAAGACCTTTCATGGTGTATGCATTGTTTTCGCAGTGCATTGGATAAATGAAGTTTGTTCTTGCCATGTAAGTTGTGAAGTCTAATCCGTAGTAAATAGCCTGACGGAATGCTTCGTTTGCTACAGCTTTATTCCAGTTATCATCTGGTGTTCCGTCTTCATTATTCTTAGCATAGTTGAAGTGCATCTGATAAGAAAATTTCTTTGGTGTTTTTTCTACTAACTGATCATGGAACGGATTGCTCTCATCTTCGTAGATTGTTCTCAGGTTTGCTTCGCCCAGGTCAATGTGGTCGATTTCGCCTGCTTCATACAGAGAATATCCAACAGTTACATCATCTACAATACGAATAGTAACGGTATCAAAAAGCTTGCAGTCTTTATCCCAGTATAATGGGTTCTGTGTCAGAGTTTTTGTATTTCCCTGGATGTACTCTGTAAGAGTGTAAGGTCCGTTATACCACAGTCCTTCAATACCAGTGGATTTTACATTTTCAACACCTACTTCGTCTACAAAGCCCTGTGCCAGAGGATACAGGCAGGCAGATACAGCTACAGTATCAAAGTATGGTGCATTCTGTGTACAGTGATAAATCAGAGTATAATCATCCGGAGCTTCGATTCCTACCATTTCCAGGAATTTGGTGTTATCGATGTTCATTGCTTCCTCTTCTGAAAGACCTTTGGTGTACTCATAATAATCGCCAGCGCCTTTGATTAAAGCTGTTGGCATGGAAGTGTTCATTGCAGCATTTTTGTGGTAGTTCATAACCCACTCAAGACCGGTAATGAAGTCCTGTGCAGTACATTCTGCTTTTTCATTACCCTGCTGGTCAACCCATTTCACGCCTTCTCTTAATTCAAACTTCCAGGTAAGACCGCCATCTTCTGTTCCCCACTTCTCAGCAAGACCAGGAACAAGCTTTCCTTTGGCGTCTGTTTCCAGAAGACCTTCATTGGTGTTACATAAAACATTCAGGTCATTTGCCATCTCAGTACCCAGGATGAATACGTTTTCCATCTCTCTGTTACCTGTCTCCCAAGTAACCAGGTCTTTGATTTCTTCTGCAGATGCAGAATCTCCACCTTTGCCGCCATCGTCTTTGCTTCCGCCGTCTTTACCGCCACCGCAAGCAGTTGTGGATAAAGTAAGTGCTAAAGACAATGCAACAGCAAGCCATTTTGCTCTTTTCTTCATATTATGAGCCCTCCTTATTTTGCTAAAATAAAAAAGCCAGTATCCTGTAAACTGGCTTCTTTACATTAACGTAATTTTACTATCCTGAACAAATGATGTCAAGTATTTTCCCCATTTTGTTCAAGTTTCGGGTATCGCAAAAATATATTATGCTTTTATTCGACATAATATTTATCTATATTTTTCTTATTTTCTTAATAAAGCAACTTTTTTCTTCTTTTTTCTATTATCTTCTGCTAAAGAATTTTTTGATTCTTCCGCCAATGGTTTCATGGTCTGCTTTCTCCACATGCATCTGAGCCATAAAGTCTTCTGCGCTGCGGCTTGCTCTCCAATCTGCATAAGAACTGTCATTTAATGCTACAAATAAGAAATCCTCTGCATCCATTGCTCTTCCTAATGTTAATGTTGTCATAATAAAAACCCCCTTTGTTTTTGTCCTTGTATCAAAGACATTTGTTAATCATAAATAAACATCTGTATCTTCTTAATTTCATCTCTTCGTTTTCTATATCTATTATTATAATACATATTTATTTCCTGTAAATGGTAGCAAAGTCTAAATTTTTATGTTAATATTTGTATTATCAGCACAAAATCCATATGCAAGGAGTCTTATTATTATGTCTGCAACTTTAAAAAATCTTTATACAGAAAACGAAAATCCCTTTAAATTGTCTTTGTGCGCTGGACAAAGCAGCATCCGCAACAAAGTTACCTGGGTCTATATGCTGGAAGATGAATATATTATTCCCTATTTTCATGGTTCCGAGCTTTCCGTGACAGCCGGCTATAAAGCCTCCCAGGACCCGGACTGGCTGATGACCCTGGTGCGCAGTCTGGCTGCCAGACAAACTGCAGGGCTTATTATTAATGTAGGAAAATATGTTCACACCATTCCCCAGGAAGTAATTGACTACTGTAACCAGGTGGACTTCCCCCTGTTTACCATGCCCTGGGAAATCAGTATGACAGAAATGGTTCAGCGTTTCTGCATCCGCATTATCCAAAAGCAACACGAAAGCGCTCTTCATGACAAGGCCATTGCAGATGCTATTTTCCGCAGAGGGAATGAGGCAGAATATCGAAAGGTCTTAGAACAATATTATAATCTGGATGGATATTTCACAGTGGTTATGATTTGCGTCAACAGCGAACAGGACGATTTGAAAAATGCCAGCGAAATGGAGGATATTCTCTTAAACCGGGTTCGGCGCTTTAAAACCAGCCGGGGGCTTCGCCATGTAAAATTCGGCCTTATCAGCCATGACCATTTTGAGCTCATGGTTCTGTACAATATGGACTCAGAGCTTCTGCCGGAAATCCGGGATATTATTCTGGAAACTTACCAGGACGCAGCCAAAGCCCAGGCAATCCATATGGGCGTTGGAATCCGGGTAAAGGGAATTTCTAATATTCATAAGAGCTTTGACCGGGCTGCCACTGCTGTAAGAATGGCTCTGTATCGGAAGGAACCTTTTATTCGCTTTGAAGACATGGGATTTTTTAAGATTCTCTTCTCCGTACAGGATAAAGATATTCTCCATTCCTATGCCAACGAACTATTAGGCCCCCTGGAAGAGCAGGATGAGAAAAAACATCACTATGTAGAGCTTTTGAGATCGTATATAAAAAATGACCGCAGTCTTGAGAAAACTGCAGCCGATTTGTACCTCCACAGGAATACTGTAAATTATCAGGTGCAAAAGCTCAGGAGCATCCTGCATTCACCTTTGAAAACCGCGGAGGATTTGTTTCCTTATTATGTAGCGTTGTCTATACGGGATATGGAGTAATTATTTTCTCTCCATCACCTTGCAAAATATCACCGCCACCACAGTACTCACCGCAGTAGCCACAATCCCCGGCCCTACAATAGCTGTGGGGTTCACGCTTCCATACTGGCTTCTATAGGCAATAATGTTCACAGGGATCAACTGAAGTGATGAAATATTTAAAATCAGAAATGTACACATGGCATTGCTGGCAGTTCCCGGGGATACAGACTTTCTTTGTTTCTCCAGTTTTGCCAGTTCTTCCATGGCTTTCAGCCCAAAGGGTGTGGCAGCCCAACCAAGTCCCAGGAAATTGGCAATCATATTTGCAGAGATAAATTCCATGGCCCGATGTTCTCCCGGTACATCCGGAAACAAAAATCCCAGAAGAGGTCTCATTTTTCTGGTCAGACGTTCCACCAGCCCGGAGCTTTTTGCGATTTCCATAATCCCCACCCACATAGCCACGATTCCAGCCATGGTAATACAAAGAGATACTGCCTCTTTCGCAGAAGAAAGGGCAGCATCTGTCACTTCATTCATGCGGCCTGTGGCCGCGCCATATACAATTCCAATCAGAAGCATAGCTCCCCAGAGAAAATTCAGCATATTTTCACCCACATATATTACTTTGCTCTAATTTATGCAGGCTATCTGCTATTTATGCTTTTTCGGTTGAAAATATTAAATCCTGAATGAATTATTCCAATGCATCTGTATACTGCCGGATTCTTTCCAGAATCGCATCTCCTGTTTCTCCTTCCACGGGCATAGGCTGATAATTGTTCACACCTGTCTCATACACGGAAGAAACCTTACAGGGAATTACGTTTGTCACATTATCCTCCTGTAGTTTTCCGTCTGTAAAGGTAAACGTCTGCTGGAAAATCATAGTGTCCATATCTTTTGGTCCTGAATTTCCTCCGAAGCAGAAATTAGCAAGACTGTACACAATATTTTTTCCTTTATATTCTTCGATACCCTGGAGTACATGTGGATGATGTCCAAGCACCAGGTCTGCACCATGATCAATAGCAGAATGTGCCAGTGCAACCTGAGTTTCATTGGGGATATTCGCCCTTTCAATGCCCCAGTGGAAGCTGGCAATGATCATCTGCGCGCCTTCTTCCTTGAGGTTTTCAATATTCTGAATCATCTCTTCTTCACAATCCATATGTCGGTCCAGTTCATAGGTTCCCAAAAGCCCCACTTGAATGCCTTTTACATCTACAATGGATGTTGTCTCATTTCCAAAAGCTGAAATTCCTTCTTCCTCCAGCACTTCTATGGTATCTGTGTAGCTTTTCTCTCCATAGTCTATGGTATGATTATTTGCCAGATTAGCTGCTTCCACCGAACCCTCTGTAAGAATATTGACTAACTCTTTGTCACCTTTAAAACAAAACTGTTCATTCGGTTTTCTATCTGTTTCTTCTGTAAGCGTTCCTTCCATATTTACAATAGTCAGGTCATCTGCTTCGAAAACAGGCTTTACCTTTTCAAAGAAAAAAGCCGCGCCTTCTTTTTCAAACTTGGCAGGAAGACTTGTTGGATAATAGAAATATTCGTCTGTACCCAGTGTACAATCCCCTGCAGCGCTAATGGTAAGACTGATTACTTCCGGCTCTTTTGCTTTTTTCTCCTCCTGTTTCTTTTTTGCCTGTTTTTCCCTCTCCTGTGCTGCATTTGACTGGATTCCCCGTACTGTAAATGCCAACCCCAGCGCCAGAAGCAGTCCCAGATTCACGCCCCATATAATTCTCTGTCTCCTTACCCTGCGTATCCTCTCCTGTTTCCGCTGTTCTCTTATTCGCTCTCTTCTTCTGTATTCCTTTTCATCCATAACCTTCTCCGTTCTGTGGCTTTAGTTCTTTAACAATGCCTGATATACATCCCTTTTACTGATGCCTCTGTCCTTCGCTACCAGCTTCATGGCCTCCTTCTTGTCAATGCCCTGGCTCATATAATATTCCATATGTTCTTCCAGCGGCATATCCTCCCACTTCTGCCTGGCCTCCTGCTCTATCTCTTCCCTGGATCGCCCGGCCAGTACCATAACACACTCGCCTTTTGGTGGATTTTCTTTGTACCAGGAAAAAGCCTCCAAAAGACTCCCTCTGAATACGGTTTCATGTTTCTTTGTTAATTCCCTGCATAGGGAAATCTTCCTGTCTCCCAGCTTTTCCAAAAGTTCCTCCAAGGTCTTCACCAGCCTGTGAGGCGCTTCATAAAGAATAATGGTTCTCGTTTCCTGTTTCAGTTCCTCCAAAACCACTGCCCGCTCTTTTTTATCAGAGGGCAGAAAAGCCTCAAAAGCAAACCGTCTGGTAGGAAGTCCTGATAAAGTCAAGGCCGTAATACAGGCCGCCGCCCCCGGAAGTGAAGTCACCTGAATTCCGGTCTCATAACACATGGCAACTAACTCTTCCCCAGGATCTGAAATCCCAGGCGTTCCGGCATCTGTAATCAGCGCAATATTTTTTCCCTCCAGCATCTGCTCCACCAGATAGCGGCCTTTATCAAACTTATTATACTCATGATAGCTGGTCATGGGCGTCTTGATTTCAAAATGATTTAGCAGTTTAATACTGTTTCTGGTATCCTCTGCTGCAATCAAGTCCACTTCCTTTAAAATCCGCAGCACCCTGCAGGTAATATCCTCCAGATTTCCAATAGGTGTTGCGCAAAGATATAACATTCCACTCATTTCTTGGTCTCCTGTCCGTAAATATCCAACACTTCCTTTGTATAAACTCCTGGTTTTTCATACACAATCAAAGGTTTTTCCACTGTCATTCTGGAGTTTCCCCCACGCAGCCCTTCGATTAAGACCATATTGGGCTCTTTATCCACATAGGGATGCACCAACTGCATTCTTTTTGGCTCAATCTTATGCTGCACCATTACTGACAAAATTTCTGCAAGCCGAAAAGGCCTGTGCACCATATAAAAACGTCCCCTTGGCTTCAGCACCTTTGCCGCCTGGGAAACCACATCTTCCAGAGTGCATAGTGTCTCATGTCTGGCAATGATTTTTGCCTGATTATTTCCCGTCAGCCCATGGCTTCCCACCATATAAGGCGGGTTCGTAGTAACCACATCAAAAAAAGACCCTCCATAAATGGCTGCGGCCTCCTTAATATCTCCCGTAGTAATCACAATGTCCTGTTCCAGATGATTATACGCCACACTTCTTCTGGCTACATCTGCACTTTCTTCCTGTATTTCAAGACCGGTATACTTTCCCTGGGGATATCTTGCCTTTAATAAAATGGGGACGATTCCTGTACCCGTCCCCATATCCAGTACCTTTTCTTCCGGTTTTACATTTGCAAACCAGGAGAGCAGCACTGCGTCTAAGCCAAAACAAAACTGTTTCGGATTCTGTATCAGCATATATCCGTTTTGAAGATCATCCAGCCTTTCATGTTCCAGAATCAAATCTTCTCTGTCCATGATCTATCCTCTCTATTTATCTTTTTCCAGTTCTTTCAATGCTTTCAGTTCTTCTTCTGTCAGCTTTAGTTTTTCCTTTTTCTGCCTTGTTTTAAATTTCAGTTCTGATGCCTGATATTCCCGGATTTCCTTTTCATCCTCTACATCTACAATGACTTTTACCAACTGTCTCAATACATTTACACTCTGCACCTCGCCTTTTAATCCCTCCGGCGTGGTCACTCTGTCTCCTGTATTTGGAAGCTTCCGGTTCAGTTCTTCATAAGTCTCTTCCTCATTTTTCAGACAGCACATCAGTCTGCCGCAGACGCCGGAAATCTTAGTAGGATTCAAGGACAGATTCTGTTCCTTTGCCATCTTAATGGACACAGGAACAAATTCGGACAGATACGTATGGCAGCAAAGGGGTCTTCCACAAATACCGATTCCGCCTAAAATCTTGGTTTCATCTCTTACTCCGATTTGTCTGAGTTCAATTCTGGTTTTAAAAATTGCGGCTAAATCTTTTACTAATTCCCGGAAGTCAATTCTTCCATCCGCAGTGAAATAAAACAGAATTTTGTTATTATCAAACGTGTATTCCACATCAATCAGCTTCATTTCCAGGCCATGCTCTCTGATTTTCTTCAGGCATACCTGGAAAGCCTCTTTTTCCTTCTTCCGGTTTATCTCTTCTTTTTTATCATCCTGAGGATTTGCAATGCGGATAACCTCCTTCAAGGGCTGAATCACCTTTTCATCTTCCACATCTCTTGGGGGAAGCACAACATTTCCATACTCAACCCCTCTGGCAGTTTCTACAATCACATGGTCTCCTGCATGTATCTCCAGATTCTTTGGTGAAAAGTAATAGATTTTCCCAACATTGCGAAATCTAACTCCAATTACTCTTGTCATCTTAGTTCTCCCTGATTGTCAGGAACAAAAGTTCCATAGTTAAATCAAAATTCACGTTTGCCTGCAAACGCGCCTTGGCAGTCTCAATGGCTTTGATAATATTCTCAAGACCTTCATAAGAACTGCTGTCTGCCCTGTTTTTAATGGCATTATACTCCTGGCGGAATACCAGTCCATCCATCTCATGAGTAGCTTTGAACATCAGAACGTCCCGGAACCATACCAGGAACAAATCCAGATATTCGTAGACCGTATGCTTCTGTTCGGAAAGTAATTTAATGGCATCTACCATTTCGTAGACTTCCATATCCTTTCCCTTTTTCAAAATACGGAAAGCTGCCTCCATCATATCTGAAAAATCTTCTGCAGTGGCAATCTGTTTCGCCTTCCCTACATTACCCTGTGCAAAGGCAACGCTGACCTCTGCCTGGTAATCCGGCACATGAAGTTCTTCCATCAAATATTTCTTAATCACTTCATCCCGCACTGGCTTAAAGTTCAGAGTCACACACCTGGAAGAAATGGTAGGAAGCAACGCTCCCTCATTGCTTACCAAAAGCAGAATTACCGCATAAGCCGGCGGTTCTTCAATGGTTTTCAAAAGAGCATTCTGAGCCTGAACCGTCATTTTCTCTGCTTCATCTACAATGTAAATCTTATATGGCCCTGTATATGGCTTAATAGCCACATCTCCAATCAGTTGTTCTCTGATATCTTCGATTCCTATGGAGGCCGGTTTTTCATGACTGATATATATAATATCCGGATGATTTCGGTTCATAGCTTTTTTACAGGAACTACAATGCAAACATGGTTCCTTTCCGTGTTTTTCACATTGCAATGTCATGGCAAAAAGTTTTGCCAGAAGTTTCTTTCCACTTCCCTTCTCTCCTGCAAAAATATAAGAATGGGAAACCTGTTCCATGGCTGCTGCATTTTGTAAATGCTTTAAAATCTCTTCATGTCCTAATACGTTCTTTACTTCCTGCATTGCAACTCACCTCTTTTCCAATGATATAGGCAATTATAGCATATCTTTTCCGTCTACTGCAACTTTTGTATACAGTTTTTAATTTCTTTTATACAATTCCCCAGCTCCTTATTGTCGAATCGTTTCCAAATACCGGCATCTTCCAGTTTTTCTTCTGAAAAATCCTCTGCATCAGCCAGAAAGCGTCTGCACATTTCTTCATATTTCGGAATCTGCTGCTGCTCTTCTCTTCGGATTGCCCGTTTCAGGCGCTCCCCGTCTTCTACTTCAATGTACAGCGGGCATAGCTTTTCTTCTCCATAATATTTTTTCATGCCTTCATAAGATTCCAGAGTTCCGATTCCCAGATAATCATCCTCTTCTAAATTAATCTGCCCGTCATCTGCTGTAAAATAAATCCAGGGACCATATACGGTGTGGTACGTCCTGGACTCAATAATTCTCCCCTGCTCCCGGAATTTCTGAAAAACCTTCTCATCTACAAAATGATACTCTCTCCCTGATTCTTCCCCTTCTCTCATAGGTCTGGTGGTATAAAGAATAATCTTATTCAAATGCAGTTCTTCATCCTGCATAATTCTGCTGTAAATGGTATCCTTTCCGGAGGAACTTTTTCCCATGATATAAAAAATCTTTCCCATTTTAATGACCTCTCTTTCTGTCTACAGCAATCATATCATGGGGATAAAGGTTGTGCAATGGAATGAAAAGAAAACTCGCAGGTACATTAAAGGTGAAATTCCGCAAAAAGCTGTTTTTGATATAACCTGTCTGATACAGATCTAACAATATCATCCATGCGGTTAAGACTTATCAGCTTTTCTATCAGTTGATTCACCCGGTCTTCTCCTTGCCGCTCACCTCTTGCTTCCCCAAGACGTTCCCTTTCTTCCAGTTCGTCTTTCATTAATTCCATCAATGCTTCACACATAATATCCATCTCCTTAAATAAATCCTTATTTGCATGCATAATAATGTTCACTATGGATTCGTAAAGTTTATCTGTTTTATGTTTCTTATATTCTTCCAACAGTTTTTTTGCTTCTTCTGTACTCTGTATATGGTCAGTGAGATTCCGCAGCCACAGATTTTTTTCCGGAGACATCCGCCTGGTCACAAGAATCTGTATAGGAATTATATCACCTCTTACCTGATAGATACCAGGTTCTATACACCGTACTTCGTAGCCACGTTTCTGCCGCAAATGATTAATAAGTTTGCCCGGATACCCCTGGCTTGCCAGAGTAATAGTCAAATCCTGAATTTTTATACTGTCTGCACTTCTGGTATCAGATTTATAAAAACAGGCATAGCCATATACCTTATAAAAATCATCAATACTCAGATAATCCCCAGGGCCTTTGTACTCAATAATGTTGTATCTGCGGAATATTCTGCCAATATTTTTCTTTAGTGTTCTGTTTTCCTCTTTTTTCACGATAACATCAATCTGCATAGGTTTTGAGCCCAGCAGATGTTCGGATTCAAAGGTAAGATACTTAGCCTCTTTGCCAAATTCAATTTGAATTCCAGCGTAAAAAGCCGGATGCCACTGAATCGGAGAGGATTCAGGCAAAGAAGCCTCACTCCCCTGTTTTGGCTCCTCTTTCATAGAAACCTCCTTTTTTAATTAGGTACAGGAGATTTCTGTTTTCCGAAAACTCCTGCAATAGACATGGGTAAAAGCAAGAATTTTCCGAAAAAGAATTGAAAATAGATTAGCAGAGCTAATAGAATAAATAGAAAATAATGCTTTTTCTTTATTTTATCACACTTTATGGGATAAAGAAAGTAAAAAATCCACACAGATATTATTTCTATTTTGTGGTATAATGATTGCATTACATGCAATCCAAGCCAATGTTTCCATTGGCTTGCTGCCACTGGTGTGGCAGATTATACCGGCAAGCCACGAATATTTTAATGGAGACAGACTTATGAATTACCTTGACCAATCTTTATATGAATACAGCCAGACTGATTTTTATCCGTTTCACATGCCAGGGCACAAACGCCAGGTTCATTCTCCGTATCTTAGGAATCCCTACGAAGTGGATATTACGGAGATAACGGATTTTGACAATCTGCACCATGCAGAAGGAATTATAAAAGACAATCAGGAAAAAGCTGCTTCTTTATATCATGCAGATAAAACCTGGTTCTTAATAAATGGCAGTACAGCAGGTATCCTGGCAGCAGTTTCTGCCTGTACCTCCAGAGGCGGAAAACTTCTCATGGCAAGGAACTGCCATAAAGCAATATATCATGCCGCCTACCTGCGTGGCCTGGAAACTGTATATTTATACCCATCGTATGAATCTTTTTGTGGATTAAACGGCGGTATCTCGCCGGAAAATGTTGAAAAATCCCTCCTGGAACATCAAGACATAGAAGCTGTTGTAATCACCTCTCCAAGCTATGACGGGATTGTGTCAGATATAGCCAGGATTGCTGAAATTGTACACCGCTATGAAATACCACTGATTGTAGACGAAGCACACGGCGCCCATTTTGCTTTCCACCAGGCTTTTCCGATATCAGCCCTTGAACTGGGTGCTGACGTAGTTATACATAGTTTACATAAAACATTACCAGCTATGACACAAACTGCTCTGCTTCACCAAAAAGGCAACAGAGTCTCCACTGAAAAACTGGAAGAATTTCTTGGTATTTACGAAACCAGCAGTCCTTCCTATCTTTTAATGGGAGGAATTTCCTATTGCCTGCGCTTCTTAGAAGAACAGGGCGCAGAACAATTTGAACTTTTTTCTCTGCGTATGAAAAAAGCAAGAAAGCAGTTATCTGCTATGAAAACTCTGCATTTGACAGATAGAGATTTCAAAAAACAAGGGAACATTTTTGATATGGATTTATCCAAATTTGTCATCTCAACAGTAGATGCGCCTGTCAATGGTCCACAACTTCACGAAATTCTGAGAACAAAATATCATCTGGAAATGGAAATGGAAGCAGAACAATATGTGTTGGCGCTCACAAGTGTTATGGACAGCCAGGAAGGATTTGACAGGCTGGTAAACGCTCTGCTGGAAATAGACGAAAATTTTTATGCAAAAAAGGCAAAGACACCTATGCATAAGTTTACCAATACCGAATTTGCAGCACAAAATCAACAGAAATGTGCTATCTGGCAGGCAGTAGAGGGGTCTTCGGAAGCTATCCCTCTAAAAGAAAGCTGCGGCAGAGTTTCTGCGGAGTATGCTTACTTGTATCCCCCCGGAATCCCGCTTTTAGCGCCTGGGGAAATCATTTCAGAAGAGTTTCTGAATCAGGCAGAACATTTAATGCAGCAGGGTATGTATCTGCAGGGTATGAAAGACTATGAACAGCGGTATATTTATGTTTTGGCGTAAATGAATATGAGACTTTTCAATGTAAAGACTTCAATACCTTCTATAAAAGCAATTGAAAATATTTAAATTTTAATTCAAAAACGTTTAGACGAAGATGACAACTATGCTCTCTGGGAAATTGTAGAGGTACTCTCTTTTGGACACTTTATTGACCTATATCAGCTATATTATTCAAAATATCCGTCAAAAAATAATTTTAGCAGTTATCTATGGTCAATAAAATTTCTAAGAAATGCCGCAGCACACAATAATTGTTTACTTAATAGCCTCAAAGCACCCTATAATGTAGTTCTTCACAAGAATAAAGATATTTTATTTGAAATCTCAAAAATTAAAACAATATCTGAAAAAAGCAGAACAACATGGATGAAGAATCCTGTAGTCCATGACTTCATCATCTTGGTCTATGTATACCTAAACGTAATAAAAAGCAGTGGCATTAAGCAATATGGTATTAAACAGTTAAATTGGTTGTTTCACAAAAGAATGCCTCAACATAAAGAATACTTTGAAAAAAATATAAACATCAAGGAGTGCTACCATTTTACAAATAAAATAATTACTACATTTTGCAACAAATACAGAAAATAAGCTCACATACCCTAACCTATACATACAAACTTGTTGACATTTTAATCTTAGCTACATATAATAACATTGTAGATCAAAAAACTTGAACGTTTTTCCGAGGAACTGATGCCCGCATTGGTTCCTTATTTTTTTTAATAACAAAGACTGTTGCACCCAACTACACTTCGATACAACAGCCCACTTTAAACTCCAAAATCTCTGTATACTCTCACACCTTAAACCGATATCCAACTCCCCAGATTGTCTCAATATACTGAGGCTTCGCTGTGTTGAACTCAATTTTCTCCCGAATCTTCTTAATATGCACAGTAACCGTAGCAATATCTCCAATAGATTCCATTGCCCATATTTCTTTGAACAGTTCATCTTTGGTAAACACCCTGTTAGGATTCTGCGCCAGGAAAGTCAGAAGGTCAAATTCCTTGGTGGTAAAGTTCTTTTCTTCCCCATTAATCCACACTCTTCTGGCAGTTTTATCAATTTTCAGTCCACGGATTTCAATAACATCATTTTCCTGGACACCTGTACCAATGAGGCGCTCATATCTTGCCAGATGCGCTTTTACCCTTGCCACAAGTTCGCTTGGGCTAAAAGGCTTTGTCATGTAATCATCTGCCCCAAGCCCAAGGCCGCGGATTTTATCAATATCATCTTTCTTTGCAGAAACCATAATAATCGGGGTATTTTTCTGATTCCTGATTTCCCTGCAGATTTCAAATCCATCCACTTCCGGAAGCATTAAATCCAGAATAAACAAATCATAATCTTCCTCCAGAGCTTTCTTTAGTCCAACATCTCCTCTGTTTTCAATTTCCACCTGAAAGCCGCTTAATTCCAGATAGTCCTTCTCTAAATCTGCAATGGCTTCCTCATCCTCAATAATTAAAATCTTACTCATTTGCCGGTACCTCCTGATATTTTCTAAGGACAAAATACATTACTGTCCCTGTATGCTCTTTGCTGGTTGCCCAGACTTTTCCACCATGGTCTTCCATAATTTTCTTCACAATTGACAGCCCTATGCCGCTTCCTCCCTTGGATGAATTTCTGGAGGCATCTGTCCGGTAAAACCGGTCAAAAATATTCGGCAAATCCTTTGCTGCAATTCCTTTTCCGTTATCCTCTATTTCTACCTGAATAAAATCTCCCACATCCTTTACCCTGAGATTAATCTTTTGCTGCTTGCCTGCATCTGTATATTTCAGGGAATTGCTTACAATATTATTTACAACCCGCTTAATCTGCTCCGCATCTGCAATGACCATAACCTCCGGTTCCACATAATTGGAATAAGAAAAGTCCACATTCTTAGCTTCTAACTCCATGTGAAGATCCTCTGCGCAATCGTCAAAAAATTCTGTAACCATAATCTTATTAAAGGTATACGGAATCTTATTGGTATCCATCTTGGAATAAAAGGTCAGCTCATTAATTAGTCTGTCCATTTCATTGGATTTATTATAAATCGTCTTGATATAGCGCTCCATTTTCTCCGGTGTATTGGCAACACCATCCATGATTCCCTCTACATATCCCTTCACTGCTGTAATAGGTGTTTTCAGGTCATGAGAAATATTACTGATAAGCTCCTTGCTTTCCCGGTCAAACTCCACCTTCTCCTCTGCATTTTCCTTGAGCCTCTGGCGCATTTCCTCAAAATCCTGACACAAATCTGCAATCTCGCTGACGCCTTCCGAAGATACTGTGAAGTTCAAATCTCCGGATTTAATCTTCTGCGTTGCCATACGCAATTTATCCAGAGGCGCAATCACACCTCTGTAAATCCACCAGGTAAGTCCCAGCGCTGTTGTTACTAAAATCACAACCACGATTACCAGCATATTTTTGAACAAATCTTTCATTTGAGGAAGTGTCTCCAGAATATTAGAAACAATAAACACACTTCCGTCTTTTATCTGGGACGTTTCAAAAGTCACCTGTTTCACAAGCACCTGTACCCGCCCTCCAAGATAAAGGCCGGCATTGGTACTGGCATCAAAATCCTGGAATTTTCCTAATTTTTCCACCAACTCCTGGGGATAAGTTTCACATCCATAATACGTAATTCTGTCATTCTCCTGAACCAGAATATAGGAATGCATTTCCTGAAGCTCTCTGTTCAGGTCATCCAGATATACGATATCCTCAAACCTGGACGGGGTTGTCTGCGCAACCACCCTGATATTTTCTATTATTTCATTGGTAAGATGATTTACCACCTCTGCCATATTGGTCAGACTTTCATAAGTGGGGTCTTCGATTCCATATTGCTTCTCAATCATGCTGAATTGGTATTGAGTAAAAGCCCAAAATGCAATTCCCGTAAAAAGAAGGGGCTCCAATACAATAATGAAAAAAGAAATAATAATCCTTGTTTTTAACTTCATGGCTACTGCCTCTTTCACTTTTCTTTACTGTGCAATCATTCGTATATTTTATTATACCATATCTTTCTCTCTTTTCCTCTAAACAAATCAAAATCTAAATCTAAACTTTCTATAAAAAACTTCTCGAAATCCTTTGACTTTCCTTCAAACCCCACCTAAAATGTAAGTATCAAAAAACAGTACCAAAAACATCTAATACTTAGGAGAAATACTATGTTCATTGATAAAGGAAAACTACTCTTTCAATTAAATCAACAATATCAGAAAGGCGGAATCCAGATTGTTTCCCTGTATGCGCATCCAGGAATGGGAAAAACCAGACTGCTTCAGGAATTTTCCAAAGAAAAACAGGTGCTTTACTTCAAAGCCTCCCCTGTACTCTATGAAGAAAACTTCCGTTTATTTAAAAATTTATGTGTCCGCCGCCTGGATGAACAATTTCAAACAACAAAAAAATTCTCAGAAATTTTCCGCCTTCTGGCAAAGTCATCTTTAAGCGAACCTCTTGTTCTCATTCTGGATGATGTCTCCTATCTGATTTCCCAGAACAAGCGGTTTCCAACCATGCTTCATGCTTTGGAGAAAAAAGCAGCCTCCGGCGCAAATCTTTTCATTCTCCTGTGCAAACCAGGGCATTTATATGAAAAAGAACAAAAAAAAGAAGCCCACACCATGCTTCTTCCGAAATTTTCATTTTTTGAAATGCGGGCTTTTTATCCATACAGAACCCTGGAGGAGCAGCTTCTTATCTACCGTATTACCGGAGGCAATCCTTCTTATATGCAGGCATTTACAGGAAAAGAAAGTATGGACCACCTTCTTTTACATCTGTTTTTTGGGGAAGATGGTCTGTTTTACCGCAGAATCCCCACCCTTACCAGAACTTATTATTCCGGTTCTGCTGTCATGGGTTCTATTCTGGCAGCTCTTGGCTGTGAAAGCCGGAAACTCCAGGAGGTCTGCGACAGCACAGATCTTACCCCAAGCGCAGCCAGCAGTCTTCTATCCTCCCTGTCATCTCATAATCTGGTAAACCGGATTATACCCGTTACAGAAGACCAGGGCAGCCGGCGTACCCTTTATGAAATTTCAGATGGAGTATTTCGTTTCTGGTATACCTTTGTCTATCCTTATCAATCCGAAATTGAAGCCGGTATGGGCGAAAATATCTTTCACCGTTTTGTAAGCCCTGTCCTGAAAGACTGGCTCAAAGCTTCTTTTGAGGAGGTATGCCGCGACTTTTTGGCATTAGAAAAAGAAATGGGCACTGCACCTTTTGATTTTGAACAGATTGGTATGTGGTGGGGACAGCATCCTACCAAGAAACGCACCGAATATGTTTCTATTGCCGCCTCTGCTCCAAAAGAAATCCTGTTAGGCTCCTGTTTCTGGACAGACCAGTGGATCGACCTGGAAGCCCTGCATGATTTGAGAAAGCATGCCAGCCTTTTTCCAGACACCCGGCAATGGTATTATTTATTCTCCAAATCCGATTTTGTCAGTGGGTTTGAAGTTATATCCGGCAGTCACGTAAAAGTATTTACCCTGGAACAAATGTGCAGGGAAGCCAGAGAATACTTAAAAAACACTTCACATATATAAAATAAAAAAGAGCTATCCCACTAGATAACTGCTATCCAGAATATTGATACAGTTCCAGCGAATCTGTGGAGTACGCTTTGAGACTACAGGCTCAAAGTGAACGCAGACTGAGCTGTAACTGTACAATATTCCAGATGCATGATTAGGTTAGCTCTTTTCTTATATTTTTTATAAGTATTTCTTTAACACATCTACTTTATCCAGTTTTTCCCATGGCAGGTCTAAATCATTTCTTCCGAAATGTCCGTAAGCTGCTGTCTGTTTGTAAATCGGACGACGTAAATCTAACATTTTAATAATGCCGGCTGGTCTTAAATCAAAGTTTTCACGAATGATTTCTACCAAACGTGTATCAGAAAGTTTTCCTGTTCCGAAAGTATCTACCATAACAGAAGTTGGGTGAGCAACACCGATAGCGTAAGAAAGCTGAATCTCACATTTCTTAGCCAGACCTGCTGCTACAATATTCTTTGCTACATAACGTGCCGCATAAGCTGCAGAGCGGTCTACCTTGGTACAGTCTTTTCCTGAGAAAGCACCGCCGCCGTGACGCGCATACCCGCCATAAGTATCTACAATAATCTTACGTCCGGTAAGACCGCTGTCCCCGTGAGGTCCGCCGATTACAAAACGTCCTGTAGGATTGATGAAAAATTTTGTATTTTCATCTACCATTTCAGCAGGCAGAACCGGATCAAATACATATTTCTTAATATCTGTGTGAATCTGTTCCTGTGTCACATCCGAATCATGCTGTGTGGACAATACTACTGCATCTAAACGTACCGGTTTGTCATTTTCATCATACTCTACAGTTACCTGGGATTTTCCATCTGGTCTTAAATAAGTCAGTGTTCCGTCTTTACGCACCTTGGTAAGCTGAAGTGCCAGCTTGTGTGCCAGTGCAATAGGATATGGCATATATTCTTCTGTTTCATCAGAAGCAAAACCAAACATCATACCCTGGTCACCAGCTCCGATAGCATCCAGTTCTTCTTCTGACATTTTGTTTTCTTTTGCTTCCAGAGCTTTGTCAACGCCCATAGCAATATCTGTGGACTGTTCGTCAATGGTAGTGATAACACCGCAGGTATCTGCATCAAAGCCATATTTTGCTCTGGTGTAGCCGATTTCTCTTACGGTATCTCTTACAATTTTAGGGATATCTACATATGCCTTTGTTGTGATTTCACCCATAACCATAACCATACCTGTAGTTACAGTAGTTTCACATGCTACGCGGCTCATTGGGTCTTTTTCCATCAGAGCATCTAAGATGGCATCAGAAATGGCATCGCACATCTTGTCTGGATGTCCTTCGGTTACAGATTCGGAAGTAAATAATCTTTTTTCCATAGTATCTTTCCTTTCTTTGAGGTTATATTTTCTCTTGAGGTTTAATCACCAAAAAAGAGTCCGCACTAAGCGGACTCATATCGTTCTAAAATGAATCCTCTTATTGTTCGACTACTCGCTCAGGTTGGCACCTTCCGCATGGCGGGGTTGCCGTGACTTCACAGTTCCTATGTAACTCCATCACTCTGAATAAGAGAAAATATAAATTGTTTTCTGTTTTCGTTTATTACAATACAAGGTTTTTTCCGGTTCGTCAAGCCTTTTTTATCCCACCCGTAACTGGAATTTCTTAATTTCCTTTTCACTGGAAACTTTTTCAATCTCTGCGCCCAGGCTTCTCAGCTTTTCTTCAAAACGCTCATAACCTCTCTGGATGTATACAATATCATCCACAATGGTAATGCCTTCAGAAGCAAGACCCGCAATAACCAGGGCCGCGCCTGCGCGCAAGTCAGGGGCGCATACTCTTGCACCTGTGAGTTTCGGAACGCCGTCAATAATAGCAGTATTTCCTTCCACCTTGATATTTGCTCCCATTCTTGCCAGCTCTGCGGCATATTTAAAGCGGTTCTCAAAAATACTCTCGGTTACAATGCTTGTCCCTTCTGCCAAGGTTAGTGCCACAGAAAACTGAGGCTGCATATCTGTAGGATAGCCCGGATAAGGCATGGTCTTCACATTGGTACGTTTCAGGCGCTTATTAGCCACTACGCGTACTGCATCATCAAACTCTTCCACCTGGCATCCAATCTCTTCTAATTTTGCAGTGGTTGCCTCCAGATGCTTGGGAATTACGTTTTTCACCATAATGTCTCCCATAGTTGCAGCGGCAGCGCACATAAATGTTCCTGCCTCAATCTGGTCCGGAATAATAGAATAGCTTGTACCATGAAGCTTTTCCACTCCACGGATACGGATAACATCCGTACCTGCGCCTTTAATATTAGCACCCATACTGTTCAGGAAGTTCGCCACATCTACTACATGGGGCTCTCTTGCCGCATTTTCAATGGTGGTATTTCCCTGAGCCATGGCTGCTGCCATCATAATGTTAATGGTAGCTCCTACAGAAACCATATCCAGGAAAATATGCTTTCCAAGCAACTGATCTGCTTTTGCAACAACTGCGCCATGGATAATATCCACAGATGCTCCCAGGGCTCTGAATCCTTTTAAATGCTGATCAATAGGGCGGCTTCCGATATTACAGCCACCTGGAAGGGGAACCTCCGCATTTTTATATTTTCCCAGAAGCGCTCCCAGAAGATAGTAGGAAGCTCTGATTTTTTTGATATATTCATATTCCACGCTGATATTTCCAATGGTGGAGCCAACAATTTTCACTTCTGTAGGGCTGATGCGTTCCACAACTGCACCGATTTCCTTAATTGCTTCTAACAGAACATTAATATCCCTTACATCCGGTAAGTTCTCAATGTGTACCGTTTCATCTGTCATAATTGCTGCTGCCAATATGGCAAGGGCTGCGTTCTTTGCTCCGCCAATCTCTACTTCTCCAACCAACGGATTCCCGCCTTTGATAACATACTGTTCCATATACACACCTCTTAATTTTTAGACCCTCAGGCCTGTCTCAATTTATGGTATTCCTGCTGCTTTGCAGGTTTCTCGTCTTATAAAAGCCATACTCGAATCATTATCTGCACATGTAATCCAGGAAGCCCGGTACCTATGGCACAAAAACTCCCTTTCTATTTTATTTTATGGCTTAACTATTATATTATAACAGATGCCACCATTTGTAAATAAAAATTAACATATTCCTGTAATTGAGCCCTTTTTGCCCACTCTATTCTCTATTATTTTTCCAGCTCCTCCAGAATTTTCTGTAAAGTCTGTTCTGCATTCAACTTTTTCTCATCAATTACAATATCGGCATACTTTTCGTACAATGGGGTTCTCTCATTATAAAGTCCCTTTAAGGTCTGTCCTTCCCGCAGAACAACCCCTCTTCCTTTTAGATTTCCCAGTCTTCTCTGCAAAATACTATAGTCTAATTTTAAGTAAATTACTGTTCCGATTTCCTTTAAATGCTCCATGGCTTCCTGGCAGTATACCACACTTCCCCCGGTGGCAATAACCGCTTTCGTGGTTTCTATAGAAGCATTGACTCTGTTTTCAATTTCCAGGAAACCATCCAGCCCTTTTTTTTCAATAATTTCCCGCAAAAGCGCATTCTCTTCTTTTTGAATCAGCAAATCAGAATCCAAAAACTCATAGCCAAGCACCTTGGCAAGAATGACTCCAACTGTACTTTTTCCAACTCCGGGCATTCCAATAAGTACCAGATTATCTTTTTTCATTTCTCCGTTTTCCTCTGCTTTTTCTGTTTTTTTTCTTAATGCTATATCCAAAGGTTCCCAGCTTTTTCCCAAGTCCGTAATATTCTCCGTGAGAATATACAATAGGATTTGCCAGAGCTAAGTCGAATTTGCCCTTTTCATCCATGTATTTATCATCCACATGCACTGCCAGCACATCCGCTGTGAAAACGCTGTGACTTCCATATTCCTGGACTTCCCGTACCCTGCATTCAATAGACACCGGAGATTCTTTAATCATAGGCGCTCCCACATGGGACGCGGGCTGTCTGGTAAGGTGTACCGCTTTAAATTTATCCACATCTCTGCCTGATTTTACACCACAGTAGTCTGTAGCATAAGCCAGTTTTTCTGTTGTGAGATTAATGACAAATTCTCTGGTTTCCATAAGCATTTTATATGAATACCGTTCCGGGCGCACAGAAATAGACACCATAGGAGGATTGGTACACACAGTTCCCGCCCATGCTACCGTAATAATATTATCGTGCCCTTCCTCATCTGCCACACTTACCATGACAACCGGCAGGGGATATAGCATATTTCCTGGTTTCCACTCTATTTTTGGCATAATACAACCTCATTTCCATCTTTAATTATTCTGCTGTAAAGTCCCGATAAAAGCCGGAATCAACTGTTTCTTTCTTGAGACTACTCCCGGAAGAATATAGCCGCCCTGCGCTTCTTTTACTTCAAAAGCCTCCTCTACCAGACGTCCGCTGCCTTCTCCGTAACAAATAATTTCTGAACATTCTTCCAAAATATTGGTCAGCATGAAAAATACCATAGAAATTCCGTTCTTTCCACATTCATGCTGCATAAAAGGAATCAGTCTCTGTTTCAAATCTGCCAGCTCTTCTGCATTCATAGAACTAATCTGCCCAACTCCAAAGTTCACAGTATCTGCTGTAAAACGTTTGAAATCCTGATAGAAAATAACTTCTGCGGTCTTTCCTCTTAAGTTACTTCCGGCAGTAAACATTTCCTTTGCATGTTCCTCAATATTAATTCCCGCAATGAGCGCAAGGGCCCCTGCTGCCATTTTATCCGCTGAAGTACAGGTTGGAGAACGGAACATCAAGGTGTCTGAAATAATGGCAGAACACAAAAGTCCTGCAATAGCCGGACTGATTTCCAGCGCTTTTTCTGTATACATCTGATACATAATGGTTGCAGTGCAGCCAACAGGCTGATTTCGGAACATAATGGGCTGCAGGGTTTCCAGAGAACCTAATCTGTGATGGTCAATAATCTCCAGAATCTCTGCCGCATCAATATTGTCTACAGCCTGAGTTTTTTCGTTATGGTCTACCAGAATCAACTGCTTTTTCTTCATTCCCAGCAAATTTCGTCTGGACACAGTTCCTATGTATTTGCCATGTTTATTTACCACCGGAAAGGCTCTGTGACGGGTTTTTACCATGATATCCTTAATGTTATCCGTAAAATCATCAGTCTGGAAGGTGATCAGGTTTTCCTTTTTCATAATGTGTTTTACAGGAATACTCTGATTAATCAGCCTTGCAACGGTAAACGTATCCAGGGAAGACCGGATAACTACGCATTGATTACGCTCTGCAGCCTCTACAATATCATGAGATACCTCTGCATTATTGCATACAATCATACAACTTACATTCTGTTCAATAGCGCACAAATGATCTTCATAACGGTCTCCCAGAATCACCAGATCTTCCTCTTCCAAAAACTCTCCCAGTTTATTGGGATGAGCCGCGCCTATGACTACTTTTCCCCGGATGAAATACCCATGGGAATTTCCCGTCACAACCGTTCCCTCCACTGTGTTGGCAATGCTTCTGTACTGAGTTCTTGCATTGGACAAAAAGTAATTATCATGGGCGTCCATGTAAGAATTTGCAATATCTCCTGTGGTAATCAATCCCTCTAACTGTCCGTCCTCTTTTGTAATGGGAAGCGTTACTGCACTGCTTTTTTTCATAATAGACCAGGCGTCTTTAATGGAAATATTATTTGGAACTCCCGGCGTCTCCCTGATTTCCATATCCTTTACCTGGGTTCCTACATCCGAAAGATATCCCGGCGCTTCTACACCAAAACGTTTTAAAACATATTCTGTCTCTTCATTAATCTGTCCGGCTCTTTTCGCTGCATACTTTTTCCCTGAGTTCAGCCGGTTTTTAATATCTGCATATGCAATCGCAGAACATATGGAATCTGTATCTGGATTTTTGTGCCCTATAATATAAATCTTCCCCTGCTTCGCCATTCTTCCTTGCCTTTCTGTTTTTTAAGGTATTTTGCCATTATAGTAACATACTTCTAAATTTATAGCAATTATGTTATAATGATTGCACGGTTTAAAATCGAATTTTAACTTGGGAGGTAACACAATGACAGAAGAAATGAAAAAACAGGAAACCATGGATGACTACGCAGATGAAATCAACGCATCCTTCTCAAATTTCCGGGATGATGACATGCTTGTGTGGGACAAGTTGGAGCAGATGAAGGAAGACAAAACAGAATTTGAGGTCACCGTAGAGGGCATTGTAAAAGGCGGTGTAATTGCTTATGTGGAAGGCATCCGGGCTTTTATCCCAGTTTCCAGACTGGCATTAAATTATGTAGAAAATCCAGAAGATTATTTGAAGAAAACTCTTATGGTTCGTGTCATGGAGGTGGATGAACAGGAAAACCGGCTGCTGCTCTCTGCTAAGGAAATTCTTCAGGAGCAGGCTGCTGCTAAGAAAAGAGAACTGGTTGACCAGATTAAAGTAGGAAGTATTGTTGAGGGAACCGTGGAATCTCTTCAGACTTATGGCGCGTTTGTTTCTCTTGGAAATGGCATTTCAGGACTGGTGCATATTTCTCAGATTTCCGAAAAACGCATCAAACATCCAAAGGCTGTTCTGTCTGTAGGTGATACGGTAACTGCAAAAGTAATTAAAAATGAAGACGGAAAAATCAGTCTGAGCATGAAGGCTCTCATTGAAGTGCCGGAAGAAAAAGAAGAAGAACCAGATTATGAGCTTCCAGAAAGTGAAGAAATCTCTACTTCTCTTGGCTCTCTGTTTAAAAATCTGAAATTAGACTAAGCTATGAAGAATATTTTTCACCGTTTTTTTATTGAAGGTTTCCGGGGTATGGCCTGTGGCCTATTTGTCACCTGGATTCTGGGTATGGCTCTTCAGCAAATCGGCTTGTTGTTCCATGGTTCTGCAGGCACGTTCCTTCAAAACAGCGGCGCTATGGCGATTTCTCTTACAGGCGCTGGTATCGGTATCGGAATTGCCAGCCGCCTTGGGGAAAACACCTTTTCCTGCCTCTGCGCTGCAATCGCCGGCATGACGGGAGCTTTTTCTCAGGAAATTCTAAATGGAAGCTTCTTTACAGAACCAAAATCCTTCCTGGAAATGGGTTACGGCGACCCTCTTGGCGCCTTTCTGGCTGCTTTTGCAGCCATTGAAATTTCCCGTTTTCTTCTGGGAAAAACCAGCCTGGATTATCTCCTGGCGCCCCTTTTTGGTATTCTGGGGGGCTGCCTGTGCGGATTCTGGATCGGTATTCCTGTAAGCAGTCTCATGGAAAAGCTGGGAGAGCTTATCTCCTGGGGAACGCAGCAGCAGCCACTTGTCATGGGTATCACACTGGCTGTTTTCATGGGAATGGCCTGTACCTTTCCCTTAAACGCCGCCGCCCTGGCCGCTATGCTGCAACTATCCGGTTTAGCCGCCGGAGCAGCAACCATTGGCTGCTGCTGCAATATGATTGGATTCGCCCTGGCAGGATATAAGGACAATGGTATTTTTGGTCTTCTGGCAGTAGGACTTGGAACCTCCAAACTTCAATTTCCTAAAATTCTCCAACGGCCTCTTATCTGGCTGCCTTCCCTTCTTTCCAGTGCAATCCTTGGCCCCATAGGCGTCCTTGTGGCAAAAATGACTAACAGCACTGCCGGAGCCGGACTTGGAACCACTGTTCTTCTGGGTCCAATCATGTCCTGGCAAACCATGGCGCCTACTCAGGATTCCGCAATACTCCTGCTGAAAATATCGCTCATGTACTTCATACTTCCCGGCCTTCTCACCCTTGGCATTGCAAATGGTATGCGAAAACTCAATCTTATTAAGGCTGGAGATATGAGACTGGATTTATAAATTAATAATCCTTCAAAATAAGATACTCTAAAAATTTAACATATCAGCCAAGTTGAAAGAATTTGTACTGGATCATACGGAGGAAACAGAATGGATAGAAAGAGAGTTAGCCAGATTAAGGAACAGTTTGACCTTGTTGTACACAGCGATAAAACCGCAAACGTTGAATTTTGGTATGCTCGTGAATTAATGCCCTTGCTTGGCTATGAGCGTTGGGAAAACTTTGACAAAGCCATTTTACGTGCAATGGATTCCTGTGAAACCAGTGGTATTAGGGTGTCCAACCATTTTCGTGAGGTCACGAAAATGGTTTCTCTTGGTAGTGGCGCACATAGAGAGATTAAAGATTATATGCTCACCCGCTATGCCTGTTATTTGATTGCACAGAACGGCGACCCGAAAAAAGAAGAAATTGCGTTTGCACAGAGCTACTTTGCAGTACAGACTCGAAGGCAGGAACTGATTGAAGAACGTATTGCGCTTATTGAGCGTACAGAGGCCCGTGGCCGACTGCGCGAATCTGAAAAACGTCTTTCTCAGAATATCTATGAACGTGGTGTCGATGATGCTGGTTTTGGTCGCATTCGTTCCAAAGGTGATCAGGCTCTGTTTGGCGGCCACACTACAATGGAAATGAAAGCACGCCTGGGTGTGAAAGATAATCGCCCTCTTGCAGACTTTCTTCCTACACTGACGATTGCGGCAAAGAATCTAGCAACAGAAATGACCAACTATAATGTAGAAGAAAAAGACCTACAGGGCGAACATGCCATCACTGGTGAACACGTGCAGAATAATCTTTCTGTGCGTGGAATGCTTGGGCAGCGTGGAATCAGGCCGGAGGAACTGCCCCCTTCCGAAGACATAAAAAAACTGGAACGTCGCGTAAGATCACAGGAAAAAAATTGGCAGCACAAGCAGGAAAACTGCCTGAATCGGAAGCCGCTGAGACACGTTAATGGCAGTAATTGGGGAGACTATCCAAAACTAGACTAACATAGTTTTGGATAGTCTCCCTCTTTTGTTCCTATTCAAATAATCCCTTAAAGAAATCTACGATTTTCTGGAAGAATCCTTTTACCTGTTCTCCGTCAATGTTTAAATCTAAATCCAGGCTTGCGATTTTGTCATAGAGGTTTTTGGCCTGTTCTTTCAGGCTTTCAATATCCAGATCCAGATCATCAATTTTCTCCATCAAAGACACAATGGCCTGTCTGTCCTCTTCTGACAGCTCAATTTTCATTTCCTGGGCTGCCTGTTCTACCACATTTTCAATTTCCTCTGTGGTAACTGCTTCTCCCTCTACTACCTGCTCTTTAATCGCGCCTATAAGCTGCTCTGCTTTTTCCTGGTCTCCTACGCTTTCTGCCACCTGTCCGGTAATCACCAGCTCATTAGTTGCAGTCTCTACATTCTCCGTATTGACCTTTTCCCCTGTCATGTTTTCATAGGATTTAATGGCTCCTACCAAAGCTGCAGTTCCTGAAATGTTAAAAGGACCTGCCACCACAATATCTGCGTCCTTAATTCCTGCTGTAGCCAGAGCATTCTCATACATACCCGGTGTACAGTAAGTAATATTCTTAGTCTTTACGTTAATTCCATTCCCATCCTTTTTCCCTTCTACCAGCACAGAAGAAAGGGCTCTGGAGCCAATGACACTCTTATCCAGATAAGAATCCAAAAAATCATGTTCATCCTGGTTTGTCACAGTTGCCACCGTATACTTCTTTAAATCTTCCTCCGTAACATCCAGCAGTCTCAAAACGGTTTCCCGCTCCTGTGCGTTTAAATCTGCCCCCAAAGACACATACGGAACATTCAGCTTCGCGTCTTCCCTGTCTGCCAGAACTGTAAGGGGTGAGGCCACCAGCATCATCCCAGCTAACAATACAGCAATTCCTCTTTTTTTCATCATATCTCATCTCTCCTGTTTTTATATCTCTTTTAGCCTCAAAGCGCATTCAAAAAATCCGCCTGAACTATATAAGCAATTATAACACGTCTCCTGGTGTTCTGTATCTAAAGATTCTCTAAACCTTATATAAAGCATTTGCATACTATTCTTTACAGTTTGTATAGTCAATAAACAAATTCTGGTTGCCGGGCTTGAAAGAACAGTGTATGATAGGATTATGATTATTTTGGAATTTATATGAAAAAGGAGTTTTCTATTATGTCTATTGCCAACCAGGAAATGATACGTGATAATAACAGGCGCCTGGTACTGGAGTATCTTGTGAATCATCCTCCCGTTTCCAGGGCAGAACTGGCGAAACAACTGAATCTTACCAAGGCTACTATCTCCAATATTGTTCAGGATCTCCTGCAGCAAAATTTGGTTCTGGAAATCGGCAGCGCCAAAACTGCCATGGGAAGAAAGCCTATTCTTCTGGAATTTCAAAAAAACTGCGGATACGCTCTGGCTATTGATGTGCGGCCAAACCAGATTATTACCCTTGCAGCTAATCTAAAAGGTGAAAACTGCAAGGTCCAGGAATACGCCTTTTACCAGGATCAGGAGCTTCTCTCTCTTTTGAAGGAAATTATTGCCGGGCAGATTGCAAAATATTCCCATACCCCTTATGGCATTGTTGGAATTGCTGTTGGAATCTATGGTGTTGTAAACAATAACCGCATTTTGTTTACCCCCTACTATCCACTGCCTCAGCCTGATTTGGGACAAATTTTGGAAGATATCTTCCATTTACCTGTGATTGTGGAAAATGAATCTAATTTCTCTGTGCTGGGAGAATCTGCTTTTCATTTTGGATATAAAAATATGATTCACATTAATGTCCATGATGGTATTGGTATGGGGATTTTAATTGGTGAGCATTTATATAAAGGGCATGACGGTTATGCAGGAGAATTTGGTCATACCATTCTGTTTCCAGACGGAAAACCTTGCCCTTGCGGAAACTGCGGCTGCCTGGAACAATATGCCTCCGAAAAAGCCATTTTAGAGGAATATGCTGCCCGCACCGGACAAATCCAGGTAACCATGGACCAGTTTCTGGCCGATTACCAGCAAAAGCTCCCTGCTGCCCTGGAAATGATGGATTTGTTTGTTAAATATATGTCCATTGGAATCAACAATATTATCAATACCTTTAATACGGATTTAATTGTGATTAACAGCGCTTTTTCCAATTACATACCAAATATTAATTCCCGTATCCTGGAATATCTCTCAAAGCACCAGAACCGGGACTGCAAAATCATCTCATCCAAATTGCAGGATATTTCCGGGCTTATGGGTGGTATTCGCGTGTGTGTGGAATGTTTTCTGGATATTCAGCATCTTCAAATCCAGACACACCATAAAGATTTGGAAATTATTTGACCTCCAATCCCGGTAAATTTTTAACATTCATAAAAGGTTTGATTTTCGTTCATGATTTCTTCACAACTTCAACACGATTTGAACATAATTCTGGGATATACTAATATCATAAAAATAATACAGAGCAAGTTATTTTTATATTTTCTTTTTCATATGTCGACTCGTAAGAGTCGGCTCTCCTTCCTTTAATATTTATAGAAAAAGAGGGTGTCATTCAATCATCCATAAGATGTGAGAATGACATCCTCTTTGTTTTATCTATTTTTTCAATTCATTGGTCAGAGCTGCAAAATCTGCCAGCGTCAAAGCCTCTCCTCTGACACCTTCTGAAAATCCGCAGGCTGCAATGGCCGCCTGAATCTCCTCCTTGCTAAAGGAAAGCTCCGGTGAATTTTTTAAACTGTTTACCAGTGTTTTACGTCTCTGGTTAAAAGATGCCCGAATAAGACGAAACATCAATTTTTCATCTACCGTCTTAACCGACGCTTCTTTATGTCTGGTAAGACGGATTACTGCGCTTCCTACCTTGGGTCTTGGCATAAAACAGTTAGGCGGAACATTGGCCACAATATACGGCTCGGCATAATACTGTACTGCCAGAGACAGGGCTCCATAGTCCTTTGTCCCGGGTCCTACCTGCATTCTATCTGCAACTTCTTTTTGCACCATAACGGTAATGGATTCTATAGGCACATGTTCCTCAAATAATCCCATAATAATCGGTGTGGTAATATAATATGGCAGATTCGCCACAACTTTAATGGGTTTTCCCTGGTTGTGCTCCTCTGCCAGTTTCCTGATGTCTACTTTGAGAATGTCTTCATTGAGAACTGTCACATTATCATAGTCCTGAAGAGTATCTTCTAAAATAGGAATCAGTGCTTTGTCGATTTCTACTGCATAAACCTCTCTTGCTGCACAGGCCAGGTACTGGGTCATGGTCCCGATACCAGGACCAATCTCCAATACAAAATCTTCCTTTGTAATCTCTGCAGCATTTATGATTTTATCCAGCACATGGGTATCTATGAGGAAATTCTGCCCGAACTTTTTCTGAAAAACAAATTCATATTTCTTGAGAACTTCTATGGTTCTCTTTGGATTTCCCAGATAAGGGGCTGTCATTCTCATTCCTCCTGCTTAGATATCAAAATCTTTTTCGTATAACATAATTCTGCCTGTTTCATCTAAATGTCTCTTGCTCACTTTTTTGCCGGCTCTTCTGCCTTTTCTGGAGGCTCTTGCAATGGCTTCGTCCATCATTTCACGAACCATACCTACTGCTACCGGATTTTCCTCATTCTGATTGTCTCCAATGAGTGTATACAAAGCAAGCACTGCCATATCGTCAATCTTATATCCCAGCTCTTTTGCATAGGTTTTTGCAAAGGATACCAGCTCATCATTAGTAAACACAGGGATCACAATCCTGGAATCAAATTTCTTCATAAACTCAGGGAATTTCTCTTCCAGTCTGCGGATACCAGGTTTTAAATCTTCCAGAATCACCGTGAGGCGGTTGGTCTTAAACTCCATAGCTTTAGACATGTTTTCCACAACCTCTTCCTTCAGCTCTCCTGCATTTTCTACTACCAGAAATCCTCCGGAAAGTTTTCCTACCACTGCAACAGGATCTTTCTTATTCAGCTTCTCTGCTGTAATATAGGCTACTTTTGCGCCTTCCATCTGACGTTCTTTGCACAATGCTTTAATCAGGCCCTCGGAAAGTCTTGTTTTTCCTGAACCTTCTCTTCCGGTGACAATAATATTTCCCGCCTGGGAAGTCTTGGCACATGCTGATTCCTGAGCAGTATCCAAAGCTTCGTTAATCTGCTGTGACATGCCTGGAATCGGGAAGAAATAGGTAAACAAACGTCTGTGTTCCTCTTCTGTCAGGTGATGGCGCATCAGTCCTTCCACTGCTGTGCTAAAGGCTGTGGTTTTATGTCCTTCCTCTGTCGCAACAGACGCTGTCACACGCTTTATATGAGAATCGTCCTGTTTGGAAGTATCCGTATCCTCTAATTCCTCTTCTAAGGCTTTGGATAAATCAATTTCTCCCAGAGCTTCCTTTACTTTTTCTACCGGAAACTCTTTGGTAGCGCCTTCTTCTATTTCCGGTTCTGGCTCTGCCGGGCTTACTGTTTCCGCCTCTTCCGTAACAGCAAATGCTTCGGCTGCCAGTTCCTCTGGTTCTATCTCAATCTGTTCTAGTTCCTCTATGGTTTCTTCTATAATCTCTTCCGGTGTTTCCTCTGCTGGCAGGATTTCCTCTTCTTCCTCTGGAATCACTTCCACCTGTTCTTCGGAAACTTCTAAAATTTCTTCCGATGCTTCGGAAATCTCTTCTGGTGCTTCCAAAACTGTTTCCTGCTGGATTTCTTCTGTAACATCCGGTATCTTCTCTGGTTCACTCTGTGGAATTACTACTTCCTGAGTCATTCCGGCTGCCAGCGCGTCAACTTCTTCTGCTTTAGCTGCCAATGCCTGACTGAGACTTTCTGCCACTGATGCTACCTTTACAGCCTGTTCCTGTGCTGGTTCTTCCACTGAAACAGAGGCTTCCACAGCTTCTTCTGGCTCAACCACCTGTTCCGAAACCACCTCTGGCTCCGCTGTCTGCGCCTCTTCTGCATTTTCCACATTTTCCACAGATTCAGTTTCAAGAACTTCTGCATGGGCTGGCTCTTCTGTTGCTTCCTGTTCTCCGGTTTCCTCTGCCACTGCCTGAGCTAACTCATTTGCAGTTTCAGCTAAAAGCGCTTCCAGATCCAGTTCAAATTCCCTGGAACTTGTCTTTATAGAACCCGGTGTGAAATCTTTCGGGTCAAAGCTCTTAGATTTTGGCGCTTCTGCTTTTACCTGCATGGTCATGCCTTCTCCCATATGGAAAGGCTTAAATCCTGTAGTTTTTCCGAAATCCTCCGGCTCCAGGTCTTTCACCACATACCCTTTTTCTTCCGGTGTCTGGCTGACCGCCGGGTCCATAGCTGCTGCGGTCTCTTCTTCTGCAGAAGCATTTCCCTGGAATACATCACGGATTCCCTGAGCCACCTTTTCCTGAAGCTGCGGTGGGTTTTCCGGTTCCTCCCCTGGAATCTTAAATTCCACACTTTTTAGTATTTCTTCAATTTCTTTTTCTTCTGCGGAAAGAGCCTCTGCTGTTTTCACCGGCTCTTCTTTTGCAGCCTGTGGCGCCGGCACTTCAGGCGTTACCGGAGCAGTAGTCTGGAAATTCTTCTGAGGTGTACCTTTGCGGTATTTTTCCTGCTGCTGCGGAGTTAAAGTTCCATATTTCATCTTCAACTCCATGGCCTTGGTCACATATTTTCCCTCACTAAACCACAGAATCAAATCATCACATTCTTCCATACAGGCTTCCTTCATACCTGCTTTCGCATACAATCTGGCAAGCTCATAGGACCATCTCTCTGTATATTCTTTTTCCTTGTATTCCTGAAGTATGGAAATCTGCTCCTTGATAGGAGCGCGCCTTGCCCTGGAAAGTTTATACTTCAAAATATACCGGCTGTTATCATTTGGTGATATTTCTACAAAGTTTTTATAATAGTCGGCTGCCTCATCAAAATTTCCCATCTTAATGGACAATTCCACCAGCCTGTACAGCACGGTTTTACCGATAGGAGCTCTCTGATGAGCCAGAAGCAAAATCTTGCGGCTATCTTCATAGCGTTTGTTGGCCTCATAAATCTCGCCAATCATGCAGAGTGTCCTGGCACTGCGCACCCGTCTCCAGTCAATTGTGTCTACAATTTTAAGGGCTCCCTGGTAATCCTGGCTGTCCACCAAATCATTGATTTCATCCAGTTTTGCCCGATACTCGTTTTTATCCACTTTATTCACCTCTGTACATTCATTGATTTGTATATTAGTTTCAAATATGTATTCTTATTGAATATTCTTGTTTAGGGTACAAGACTCCATAATTGTTTTAAGTTTATCACACTGCTCCTGGGATGTCAAAGTAAATGATTGGGAGAATAAAAAAAGCTGTTTTACCAGGTTCACAGCATATGGCCAAAGTACCTGATATAACAGCTCTTTTCTCTCTATTTTCACATTCTGGCAGTTCGGAAAATCCGCCCCTGATACCGTTTCAAAATGGCTGCCAGCATACAGCCCAGCAGTTCACAGGAAACTACTTCTCCAACACCTACTGTAAACATCATAAATACAATAGGCAGATTCACGCCATAAGCATAGCGCAGCACAAATGGCACAATCAGCACATTTGCAAGGATTGGAGGCAGTACTGCAACTCCTTTTGGAAGTTTTCTGAGCATATAGGTTCCCACTGCTCCGATTAAGGTAGCAAGACTTCCAAATACAATATCCGGCAACAAGGCTCCACCTGAAACGTTACCAATGATGCATCCCACAAATAATCCCGGGATAGCAGCCGGTGTAAAAATCGGAAGTATGGTAAGCATTTCAGCAATTCGAATCTGTACTTCTCCAAAGCTGATAGGTGCAAACACAAATGTCAGCACAACATAAATAGCTGCAATCATAGCCGCCTGGGTCCAGAAAGTTACATTTTTTGTTTTCATAGTTCTATTCTCCTTTAGTTTTGTTTTACGTGTGGAAGATCACGAACACACGATTGTAACGGGTAATAGTCTAGCATAGAGAAGTATAAAAATCAAGGTTTGTCCAAAATTTGCAGTTTTAAAAGGTAAATTAATTTTATAACCTGCCATTCTAATAGATTTGCCTGTTTACACATTTATTTCAAATTCCCAGAAGTTATCCACATTGAATGGGGGCATTTATTCCTTTTTGAAAAAATTGTGTATAAATTTGCATTTTCCTCTTGGCAGGCATCACATCCTTTGCTAAAATAAAGTCAGTTTAGTTCTGCTGTGTGCAGCTTTACTTTTATATCTTCTGGTTTCGTTAGTTGCCGTCCAAAGCTGGCTAACAACTCAGAAGATATATTTTTTTGCAGTTTTTTTATTTCATTCTTTTTCAGATAAAAATACTCATACAGTTGTTTTATAAAATCTGCGATCTGCTCCATCAGGTAATGATTCTTTTGCGCCTGTTCATTCCAGCTGCATGCATGCTCTATATTCCCCTGCCAGTGTTTCTGACGGTTAAAGCCCTGATTTTCTATTTTCCATCGGTTTCTTCCTGCCTGTACGATTTTTCTGGCATTGTTTTTGGTAATCTTGATACTTGTAATCCATGCAAACTCTGTTATTTTTTCTTCTCCTTTTGCATTGATTTTCTTTTCTGTATAATAGATCAGATTTACATCATATTTTTCAAACATGATCTGATTTTGATATTCTATTTCTGAACCTATTTTTTCTTTTTCCGGCAACGCCTCATATTCTTTTGCTATGGATGGCGCACTGCCTTCTTTATAGCGGATAATATAATCCCATCCATAATCAATACAAGTCTGTATCACCTTCTGGCAGACATACAACCCATCTACTGTTATGATAATTGGAAGTCTTGGAAAACGTTTCTTGATCTTTTCTGCAAGTCTGACAAACGCTTTGCTTTCACAATCCTGTTTTACCTCTTCCTCTCTCTGATTGATATACTCCTCTGAGTTTTGGATCGGCTCAGATGCTATACTGCACACAAGATTATTTCCTAAATAAAGTTTCGCTTCCAATACACTCCTATGATACTTCATAAATTCATTCGCTTCCCCCCGGTTATAACAGCGGCTCAGATAATAATCATTCTTCTTCTGATATCCTTCATCTAACTCTGTACCGTCAATGAGAATCTGCCACTTTTTCATTACTTTTGCATTATCAAAGGTTTTTCGGCGGATCATAGAGTACGCAATATCTTTCTGTATTTTTTCCAGTTCTTCGTAATCTAGTCTTTCCAAAAGTTCATTTACAGTGACACCATGCGGAAGATACTCTTTCTTTGTATCTCCCAGAAAAGAATAGAGATTTTCCACAACTCTATCATCATTAAATTTCCGGGTCATTTCCTGCATACTTGAAATTCCGCCAATACATTTATAATACAAGGTTCCCAACATAGTCTTTATCGAATAATCAATATAACTCTGGTTCCGAGGGTCTTTCACCTCTGCAAACATAGAAAACAATGCCGGATAATACTTCTGTTGGATTTTGTTACATTCAACAATAGGGTTCTGTTCTAATTTTTTTCTGGCTCGTTCCTGTTCTCTGCTCATTTTTTCTTCCTTTGCGATAAAGTTTTTCTTTTATTGTACCTTATCGCAAAGGAATCTGCCTTAAA
>QFCE01001409.1_pt1 | contig 221185 bp, 173 predicted proteins | sample 5346091 | NCBI WGS metagenome assembly QFCE01 (sample SAMN09062252, study PRJNA434731) | Human gut metagenome, whole genome shotgun sequencing project. | isolation source: stool timepoint A chromium assembly | host: Homo sapiens | collected 2015
CGTCTAAGAAGCAAATCCATTTTGGATTATCTTTTGATTTTCTATAAGAGTATAAATATCCTAACTGATCCTTTATTTTTCCTACTGTCTCTTCATCTTTTGTTACAGGAAGTGATGATAAAATTCCATTATACTGCATTGTTGTAGAATAGTTTGTTCCAACAACTGTTTTCATTGTTCCTCTAATCGTTTCATATGTATATCCTGTAAATTTACTGTTAGTATATCTCCACTGATGAGGATATAAAGCAATAATTGTGTCTCCACCGTTTGCCCCTGTTTCCATGTTCTTTGTACTTACATTATATTTTGTAACAACCTTTGAAGAATTACTAAGATATTTCCACTCAACCTTTGTATCTGTAATAAAGTTAAATGCATATTTTTTGTATAATTCAAATGCATTGTCACTTCCGTCAGGTAATATTGCAACTGACATGTAGTTTTTTCCTGCCGGCATTTTTGCAGTGAGTTTTCCTCCTGCATTAACCCATGTTGTGCCACTTGGTGCACTGATTAAATAATAATGTGTCTTTCCGTCTTTCCTGTTCTTAAGACTTACCCCTAAAATATTTGAAGATGTTGAATTTTTATATATCGCAAGATCTGTTCCACCTGCTCCCAATGAAATAGTTGGTTCTACATTTTTAAATGTATAGTAAGCATATGGTGTTCCTTTTCCGATTGTCGCCATTATGCTTGATGTTGAAGCGTTGTTCTCCATCAATATATCGTATGTCCAGTCTGTAGTTTTATCAACTTTTGCATCTTTTGCACTAAAGTTATTGCCACCAACAACAAGTTCTACTGTTTCGTCTTTAAGTAAACTTTCAACCATAGGTTCTCCATCTACATATGATGTTGTGCTTGTTACTGCCGGTGCTGCCATTTGCATTCCATTACTTGCTGCGCGATATGCAAGTGGATGTGCGTACAATGATTCTGAATATTTGTCAAATACAACTGAGCTCGCCCAATCATTTGTAGGTACTGTTCCAACTGTTTCTTTGTAATTGTCTGTTAAATATGTTGTTCTTGTTGGCAAATTATTGTTTCTATCTGTCCATGTTACTCCCCAGTCGTCTGTACCAACACCATAGACTTCTTTCTTATATCCGCCTTTGTCTACCATTACTGAACTGTTTTCAGCCAAAAAGTCCATAGTTGCCCCTTTAGTCGAATCAGACAAATAAGGCATACTTGTTACTGTAATTGTAGCAACGCATATTAATGCCATTACCTTACTTAATTTTTTTCTCATAACACTCTCCTGTCCTCTTTTTAGTACTCCCCACATTTTATTATTTTCATTATATATAGATTTTCTAATAACTTATTTTTGCCTTCCAATCTATATTTATAACAAAATAAAAAATATAAACAAGTACTTCTATTTTATTAAGGTATTTTTTTTATTTTTAATTTTAATTTTACATATCTATAAGGAAGTTTCTTTATTTTTCTTTCTATTTCTTGACCTGTCAAATATACCGTGCTACTATTTAAAGTGGTTAAGCACAGGATATAAATCCAAAAAAAATTTATAAATATTGAAGAGGTAAACAAAATGACAAAAAGTTTTGACGATTTACTTGCAAAGGTTGCAGAATGCCCTATGAAAAAGGTTGCTGTTGCCTGTGCACAGGATGATGCAGTTTTAGAAGCAGTTAAAGCAGCAAAAGACAGAAATATTGCTGAAGCTATTTTAGTTGGTGATGAAGCAAAGATTCGTACAATTGCCAGTGTTTTAAAGATGAATGCAGATGAATTTGAAATCATCAATGTTGTTGACCCAACTGAAGCAGCAAGAACAGCTGTAAAATTAGTTCATGACGGAAAAGCTGATATGTACATGAAAGGTCTTATTGATACAAAATCATTCCTTAAGAGTGTATTAGATAAAGAAGTTGGTCTTAGAACTGACAAAACATTATCACATGTTTGCGTATTTGATGTTAAGGGTATCGATCATTTGTTATTCTTATCAGATGTTGCATTTGTTCCTTATCCTGACCTTGATACAAAGGCTCAGATTATTAAGAACACAGTTGAAATTGCACATGCATGCGGAATCGAGTGCCCTAAGGTAGCTCCTCTTGCAGCTGTTGAAGTTGTAAATCCTAAAATGCCATGTACAGTAGATGCTGAAGCACTTACTAAGATGAATGAAAATGGAGAAATCACAGGATGTATCGTTGACGGACCACTTTCACTTGATCTTGCTATCGAACCTGAAGCTGCTTTCCATAAGGGAACAACTGGCAGAAAAATCGTTGGCGATGCTGATGTATTATTATTCCCTGATATTCAGGCAGGTAATATCACATATAAATGTTTAGTTCATACAGCTGATGTTAAAAACGGTAACATTTTAACAGGTACAAAAGCTCCTGTTATTTTAACATCACGTTCTGATGAATTTGAAGTTAAAGTAAATTCAATTGCATTAGCAGCTATAGTTGCTGAAGCAATGAAATAATTTGGAGGTATCAAAATGTCATACAAAATATTAATTATCAACCCGGGTTCTACTTCTACTAAAATCGGTGTTTACGAAGATGAAACACAGCTTATGGAAGAAACTTTAAGACATTCAACTGAAGAAATTGCGCAGTACGCAACAATTTATGATCAGAAGGACTTCCGTAAAGAAGTTATTTTAAAAGTCTTAGAAGAAAAGAATGTTGACCTTTCAACTATTGATGTTGTTGTAGGTCGTGGTGGTTTATTAAAGCCAATTCCAGGTGGTACATATGCTACTACTCCTGAATTACTTGAAGATTTAAAGATTGGTAAGCAGGGACAGCATGCATCAAACCTTGGTGGTATTCTTGCTCATGAAATTGCAGCACAGATTAACGTTCCATCATATATCGTTGATCCTGTTGTAGTTGATGAATTAGCTGATGTTGCAAGATTATCAGGACATCCATTATTCCCTAGAATTTCAATCTTCCATGCATTAAACCAGAAAGCTGTTGCTAAGAGATATGCAAAAGAAGTTGGTAAGAAATACGAAGATTTAAATTTAATCGTTGTTCATATGGGTGGCGGGGTATCAGTTGGTGCTCATAAGAATGGTAAAGTTGTTGATGTTGCAAATGCATTAGATGGTGACGGCCCATTCTCACCTGAACGTTCAGGCGGACTTCCTTCAGGTTCATTGATGAAGGCTTGCTTTAGTGGAAAATACACTCAGGCAGAAGTTGGAAAAATGATTAATGGTAACGGTGGTTTCAATGCTTATGTTGGTTCAAACGACATGAGAGACTTAATGAAGATGATTGCTGACGGCAACGAAACAGCTAAGGCTGTAGTTGATGCATTCCATTATCAGTTATGCAAAGAAATCGGTGCTATGTCTGTAGTTCTCGGTGGAAAAGTTGATCAGATTATCTTAACAGGTGGTATTGCTTACAATGCTAAAACTCAGGAAGATATGAAGGCTGCTGTTGAATGGATTGCTCCTGTTACAATTTATCCTGGTGAAGATGAATTACTTGCTCTTGCTCAGGGTGCATTAAGAGTTGTTACAGGTGAAGAAGAAGCTATGGTTTACTAATTATTTACTTTAAAATTGCTTTATACGGAGGTAGTTATGAAGCGTAAATTATACAAATCATCAAAAAATAAAAAACTTGCCGGAGTATGTGGAGGACTTGCTGAATATCTTAATATTGACGTTACAGTTGTACGTCTTATATGGGCTATTCTCTCACTCTTCTATGGCTCAGGTATAATAATTTATATTATATGTGCTTTAGTAATTCCAGATGATAACATCATCGATATGTAGAATAAAAAGCAATAAATTCAAAACTCTCCTACATTATGAGTTCATTTTGTAGGAGAGTTTTTTGGTTCTTTGTCAAATATGTGGGTAGCTCAAATTTATAACCAGTTTTTAAACATTATTCTTCGCTTGTATTTTCTTCTGAAACATCTAAATACATATCAACGTATTTTCTGGCATTTTCAGGTAATGAATTATAATATGTTATTGAATTCTTTATAGCTGTTGCAACATAATTTATTGTTCTTCCAACTACATCAATCTCATTTCCATTCTTATCAGTTGTAGTTGAATATACTGTTACGCTGCTGTTACCATTATCTGAATTATAATAAGTATAATTTATAGTAGCATAAGCTTTTGCAATAAATTCTCTCTTATAATTTGATTTAACAATCTTTATAATTGAACCACAGTAATTTCCGACATCATCAGTATGATCCTTATTCTTATTAGCATCATACCAGCCTGTATTTACAATGTTAATCTTAGTATATTTACTATCTAGTTCAAGTTTCTCACCGTTATCATTATACAAGTCTCTTGTACTTATAAGAGTTCCTGTTGTAACAAGTTTTCCTATACCATCTGCGTTCTGTTCAAGAAGTCCATCATTATCTGTTGTAACTTTTGCCTGGAATCTTAAACCTGACGGTTCCGAAAATCTCATGCTTGCTCCATTTAACAAATTAACTGTCATATTAATTGTTTCAAATTTAGCATCTTTTATTACAAGATATGTAGCTCCGGGTGCTGCTGTTTCATCATTTTCAACATCATAATATCCAAGTTTATTTGTACCCTCAGAATTTACATCAGGTAAGGTAATTGTTTCTCCATTCTTTACTTTTTTAACATTTCCATCAATTGTTACTTTGTAGAATCCTTTATCAAATACAGCTACTTCAGATATCTGATATCCCCAACCTGTAGCTCCTTCAAGTAAATTAAATCTAACATATCTTACCTTACTATGACTATATGATGACATATCCAACTTATTTTCAAAATAATTTTTAAATTCACTATTTTCAATAGTTGCCACCTGTTCAAAGTTTTTGCCATCTTCTGAAAATTCTACAGTGTATTTTTTACCATAAGTATCTCCATTTTTGAATGCTAAAAGTACTCCGTCTATCTGGTCTTTTTTGTAATCTTTTCCTAAATCAAGATTTATAACAGCTGTTTTTTCGCCCCATACCGATTCAACTACCTTATCCAATGCCTGTGATATTTCTCCATCTGTTAAGACACTTGTATCCTGACTTCCCTCTCCTGAATAAACTGAATCTAATGAAATACTACAACCTTTTGCAATATTTCTTTTTGTATTTAAACGTTTATACAAAGTTCCATCATCAATTGATATTGTTCTTGAAATTCCTTCTTTTGAAGCAATGTAGTCATTATTCTTAAATTTACAATATGAGTGCACTTCAACTACATGTTCTCCATCTGTTATTCCATCTAATGTATACGTTCCTGCTTTTACAGGTTCTCCCATACGTACTCCATCAATCCAAATTGCGTATGTGTAATCTTCCTGTCCTTCTGCCGGTGTAATAGTATATGTAATCTGAGAAAAATCTTGTGTTGTTACTGCGAAATCTGCCGGAGGAGTACATGTACCAAATTCAACTTCTTTAGCATTCTGTTCTGTACTAAAGACCGCAACTTCTTTCATCTGGAATCCCCAGTCTTTATGTCCCTTCATATAGAACTTAACATATCTTACACTAGACATTTCACTTTTATTTACATTTGTGTCAAATGTAAATAATCCTTCTTTTGAATCACTATACTTAAGAGCAGTATTTTCATATGCTGTTACATAATCAACGCCATTATTTGAGAACTGAACTGACATATTCTCAGCTGCAGTATTTTCAGCACTAAATTTAATTGCGACCTTATTTAATGCTTCTATTGTATAATTCTTTCCTAAATCAACAAGAACGTATTCATATGTTCTTGTTTTATCCCAGTCTGTTTCATATGATATATTATCTGTAAGGACTCCATTTGTAAGGATATCTGTTGTCTGACTTCCCTCTTTAGTATATAGAGAAGATACTTCAACATTCTTATGTAAAGCGAGGTTAAAGTTTTCATCTACAAGCATTTCTTCTGTTGTAACATCTCTTACAGTTATTGTACATTCTGCAAATACTTTTCCTGCTTTGGCTGTTATTTTTGTAGTTCCTACTGCATTTGCAGTTACTTTTCCTTTATCATCTACAGAAGCAATGTTATCATTCTCTGAAGTCCATGTAAGAGCTTTACTATCAGTAGTATTTTCAGGCTCTATCTCTGCTTCTAATGAAACCTGCTCTTTTTTCTTAAGTGTTACTTCTGTTTCAGATAAAGTTATCTTTGTAATTGGAATTGGTTCAACTACAGTAACCTTACATGTTTTTGTTTTACCATTTTCAATTGATGCAATTATTTCTACATCACCTACAGAAACACCTTTTACAAGTCCATCTTTATCTACAGTTGCAATTTTACTATCAGATGATTCCCATGTTATCTTTTCATCGCTTAATCCATTCAACTGTAATTGTCCATCTCTTGGAATTGACGCTTCTTTCTTATTAATTCCTAAAGTTCCCTTTATAATTACTTCTGCTTCTGCTGCATCAGATAAAGTCATTCCTTTTCTGTAAGTTACAGCTTTAATGTAAGAAGATTCACTTATTGTAATAGGTTCAATGTATGTCTGTGAATCTTCCGTAGGTTCGCTTCCATCTAATGTATATTTGATTTCTGCACCCTTTACATCTGTTTCCATAGTAACCTGCTGTGCATCATCATATGTTCCACTCTCAATTGATAATGTAGGTTTATTAGTCTGACGTGCACCATAAACTTCAAATTCATAGATTGAGCATCCATAAGTTGTTGCTCTTGATGTTGTTTGTATTCTTACATATCTTGCATTTGTTGCATCAAATGTAGTTGTTATATAACCAGTTCCACCATTTTCATTTGCAACCATATTCCATATTTTTCCATCAACAGAAGTCTGTACTTCATATGTTGCTGCATAAGCGGCTTCCCATTTTGCTTTTACTGTATTAACAACTTTGACTCTTCCTAAATCAACCTGAATCCACTCATTTGTATCATCTGCCTTTGCCTGCCATCTTGTTCCTTCATCGCCATCAACTGCATTTACCGCTTTATTACCACCATCTTCTGTACTTGCAGTAACAGTTTTGTTTAATGCAACATTTTCATCACTCTGTATTGTTTCACCTTTGATTTTAAATGTTGCTGCTGCATACGATGAATTAATACAATTTTCCTTTACTGTAACAGCTTTTAAAGTTGTATCACTTGATACAAGTATTTTATCACCTTTTGTATACTTAGTAGATTCATTAGTTGGTGCCTTACCATCTGTTGTATAGTAAATAGTTGCTCCTTCATCTGCACACTCTAACTCTACTAACTGTGTATCATCAAATTCTTTTGTTCCTGAAATATTTTCAGTAACATCCTTAGATGCTAATGATGTAGCTTTAATAGTAGGTGCTGACATCTGCTTATAACTAAATCCTTCACCTTTAATTTCAAAACTTATAAGTGAATTAGCTCCCACTTCAACAGTTCCTACTTCTTTTCCTTTATTATCCCTTACAGATGCTGTTTTTCTTTCTCCTGTAGGATTATAAACTTCAGCAGTGTATTTCTTTTCACTGTCTTTATAATATACTGTTCCGGCTATTCCTATTCCTGTAATCTTGTAATCTGAACTTCTTACACCGATTTCCTTAAGCGCATTAATATACCAATATGTTAATGCAGTATCTGTTTTCTGTACTTTAGTATCATTCTTTAAGAATTTATCAATTGCTAAAGTTGGATTTGTAAGAGCCAGATATGGCCATGTAATATGCTGCCAACCTGTATCAGCTCTTGTATAATCATTTTTAATTTTTTCAATTTCTTCTTCAGATTTACCTTCCTCTTTAGCGTCTATTGCTGCATATTCAATTGCCTTATCAGTGTCATCTAACAATCCCTGATATATTTGTGCACATCTTGTCTGGTTTGTTCCATAGTATGTTAGATATTCAGAAATTGGTAACCAATGAATACCATAACAATATAATGGCTGTCCGCCAAAGAAAGTTCCATAGAAGTTAATTGCTCCATAAACTTGAGCAACTACCTGATATGGATAATCTGAAACCCAATTACTATTAGTAACATTTCCATCAGTATCTGTTTTTCTATCATAGTCAAACCAATACTGCTTTACAGTTTCCATTTCATTTGTAAATCCAAATATTCCTGCATCCCTGTACGAATCCTGTTCCGTAAGTACTCCCCAAAGATACATTCCAATCCAGCTGAATAATGATTCTGATGCTGACTCCTGATTATTACCTGAATCATTATCTGCATATCCACCTGCCCATGAATGTCCTTCATACAAATCGTAATCTCTGAATCTGCAATATTCACTGTCTGTTGTAGGATTTGCATAATCTCTTATAAGAATCTCAATCATATCCTTATAATCATTGTAGAATTCTTTATCGTATGTAGCCAATACCGTTGCGCTAAATACAAAATATCCATATGTGAAATGATGGTCACAGATAGCTGCATTAGCACCAAATTCACTTTCTTTATAATAAATAGTTCCCCATGCTTCATTATAGACAAAATAACTTATGTCATTTTGTCCATCGTATGTAAACCAGTCTACTAATCTTGCTTTCAGCCTTTGTAAGAAAATTTCTTTTAATTCAATATTTCCAATCTGGTCTGCCATTATTACACCCATTGCAAGAGGATGTAAATTCTTACCTTCCCAATAAGCATCTGCAGCAGGTGTAATATTCTTTGTTGAATTTTCCAAATCTTTAAGATATCTCGCTACCGCGTCTGTATCAAATGTAGCCGTTCCATCTGCATCTTTTTCTCCATTTGGCTTAGCAAATATAGCTATCAAGCCTGAGAAATCAGATACTGTAGTAAATTCATTACTTTCTATTGCCTTCATATCTCCTCTTACTGACGGATATGTAGCAAATTCACTTCCATTCTTTGAAGAATATTTCCACTGATGTGGCATCATACACATAAATGTTGCGTCATTAAAACCTGTTCTTTTAACTTTTGTTGTTACTTTATAATCTGATGTCATTTTTGCATTGTCATCATCATAATTATATGTAACTGATGTTTTATCTACAAATGCATAACCATGTTTATAAAACTTTTCAATCTGGTCTTTTGATGTCATTGTTCCAACTGACATGTAGCTATTTTTATTTGCAAATTCAACTTTAATATTATTTCCTACTTTTTTAAATACTGTTCCTTCTGGAACCGATAAACAATAATAACTTTTTGATGTTTTTGTTTTATCTTTATTATCATCATCAGTAATTTCAAGTCCAATATGGTCTGTTGTAACAGAACCACTTGCAAGTATTTCTTTTCCATTTCCATCAAATATAGATGTTATAGAAGGCGATGATATTGTAAATGCTTCAGTATCACCAAATTCGTTATATATATATGGTGAACCTTTTACAAATGTACTTGTCATAGCTACGTGATCATCATCTGCTAACTGTGCCGTAACTGAAAAATCACTATAACCGGCTACTTTATCACAAGCTGTATCTGTGTCTAAATTTTCCGGCAAAATATAAAAGTCAGGTGTTGTTTCTGAAATAACAGATAAATTTACAGCTGTAGCTGCATGATCCTGAAGCCATCCGTCTGTAGCTGTAAGAACACTTAATCCTTTTGTTGAAAATCTAACTTTAAAAGGCATTGTACAAATTGTATTGCCAAACTTCTTTATAAGCATTGACTGCCACCAGTCATTACTTTCTATAGGTGCCTTTACATTATCTGTCTTATAATACGGAACTTTTGCCTGTTCCAAATACATATCATTAGAAATATACGTTGCTTTACCTGCTGTCTTTGTCATTGTCTTTGGTAATTCAGGTAAATTAATTGCAGGTTTTTCATCACCTTCTTTATATTTATATACTTCTAATTCTGAAATCCCTATTCCACTTCCCTTTTCAACTTTACTATACGCTAAGACACGAACATATCTTACATTCTGTGCATATACCTGTCTATTATCCGTAGAATTAGGTGTTCCTTTAACATTTCTATATATGCTTGTCCAATTTTTATCGTCATTTGATACCTGATAATCATATACTTTTCCTGCATCACCCGTCCATGTAACAGATATACGACCTATATCATAACTGTCACCTAAATCTACACTCAACCACTGATTAATATCATTTTTAGATGAGAATGATGTATTCATATCACCATCTACTGCATTCTTTCCAACTACTTTATCAAGTTCCTTTTGTAATAAATTTCCTTCTTTATCATACATCCACCATTCATCTTTTAGGCCTGATGTTTTTGTTTCTTTATTAAATGCGATGTTTTCTCCGTAATTTACAGGTCTTTTTACAACACCATCTGTTCCATATACCTGAAATTCAAACATTGAAACTCCATAGTTAGTTGCTCTCTCTGTACAAAGCATCTTTACATATCTTGCAGATGTTGCACTCATATCTTCTTTATTAATAGTCTGTTTAAGATTTGCTGAAGAATCAACCTCTACTCCATTGTTTCCTTTATTTCCAATAGACACATCAATTTCGCATGTTCCTGATCCAAGTTCTTTTCCATCATCTTTAGATAATGCCGTAACCTTTATTGTATGCTTTCCCTCATCAAGTTTTATTTGTCCTCCTGCAACTCCATGTCCTGTGAATTTGTAATTATCAGGAGCTGAGGCAATTTCATCATTCTCTGTTACTCTGTATACTGCATTATCCACACTAGTCCAATTAGCTGCTGCATAAAAGCACTTATTATTATCATCATACTTAATTTCATATGACACTGCCATATTTACAAATGCACCCGGCTTAGTACCTTTTTCATATACAGTTGTCCAGTTTTCTTCATCATCTGATAACTGTATTTCATACCTTTTAGCATACGCAGCTTCCCACTGAATATAAATATGGTCAATATCCGTTTTCTTTCCTAAATCAACATAAAACCATTCATCTTTATCACTCTGTGCTGCCTGCCATCTTGTAGATGTATTTCCATCTACTGCGTTTTCCGGTGCATCATTACCGTTTTGTGAGCTTGCATAAACCGGTCTCCCCTTTGAAATTACATAAGGAGTATCATCGCTTTCTGCGGCATTAACACTAAACAATTGTGTCTGTGGACACAATGTAAAAACCATTGCTGCTGAAAGAATTAAAGATACTCCCTTCTTAAGTAACCTATTCATCATTTCCCTTACCTCTTCCTAATTTTACTAATTTTTCCTTCTTATTACTTATTATAATTCAATTTTAAATTCAAAAAAACTAAAAAAACTTTTTTATATTTTTTTTGTCATTATTGTATGTTTTATACTATATTTTTTCTTGTTTTCATTAACATTTCATATTGTTTTTATACATTTTTAATAAAACCCCATTATTACTTTTGAAACATTTCAATAGCAATAATGGGGTTTTATCTGATATATATTATTTTTTTAGTTCTATAAGTTTTATGTAACTTCTGACACAAATACTTAACTATCATAAGCCTAATTGGTCAAAATTTTTTTCTTTTCTTTAAGAAATTCATCACTAAATTTCTGTTCTACTAAACAATAACAGTCAATAACATTTTAACAATAAACGCTATAATCCATGCAACTACACACTGTAGCACCACTATCATTGCTGCCCAGTTTCCACCTAATTCTCTTTTTACAGATGCAATTGCAGCTACGCAAGGTGTATACAATAAAGTGAATACCAAGAAAACAATTGCTGTTGAAGTATCAAATGCTGTATAAAGTGCTGCAGTTGTTCCACCAAAAAGAACCGTTAAAGTACTTACAACACTTTCTTTTGCTGTAAATCCTGTAATAAGTGCTGTTGATATTTTCCAATTTCCAAAACCTAATGGTTTAAATATCGGAGAAATAATACTTCCAACTAAAGCCAAAATGCTGTCTTTAGAATCCTCAACAACATTTAATTTCAAATCAAAAGTCTGAAGGAACCATATTATAATAGAAGCTAAGAATATAATTGTAAATGCTCTTGTAATAAAGTCTTTTGCCTTATCCCATATCAATCTTCCTACATTTTTTATTCCCGGAAGTCTGTAATTTGGAAGTTCCATAACAAAAGGAACAGGCTCTCCCTTAAATTTCGTATGATTTAATATTAGCGCGTAAATTATTGCAACTATAATTCCCGTAAAATATAAAGCAGTCATAACCAATGCTCCATATCTAGGGAAAAATGCTGCGGTAAACATTGCATAAATAGGCAATTTTGCCGAGCAACTCATAAAAGGAGTAAGCATTATTGTCATTTTTCTGTCTCTTTCAGATGGCAATGTTCTTGTAGCCATTATGGCCGGAACTGAACACCCAAAACCGATTATCATTGGAACAAAGCTTCTCCCTGACAGACCAATTTTTCTTAATAATTTGTCCATTACAAATGCTACTCTTGCCATATATCCACTATCTTCAAGCAATGATAGAAAGAAGAATAAAATAACTATAATCGGTAAGAAATTCAATACACTTCCAACACCTTTCAATATTCCATCAACCACAAGCGACCTCAGCACTTCATTAACCTGTATGCTAATAAGTGCTTTATCACAAGCATTTGTAACAAAATCAATAGCTATTTCCATAAGATTAGAAAGCCATGCTCCTACCACTCCAAAAGTCATCCAAAATATAAATGCCATTATAGCAACAAACGAAGGTATCGCTGTGTATTTTCCTGTAAGCACTTTATCTATTTTCTGACTTCGTATATGTTCAACGCTTTGCTTTGGTTCAACAACTGTAGCCTTGCAAATTTTGTCAATAAATGTAAATCTCATTTTTGCAAGAGCAGCCACTCTGTCTAATCCGCTTTCATTTTCCATTTGCAAAATAATATGCTCAAGAGTTTCCTTCTCGTTCTGGTCAAGTTCAAGTTTTTTAAGAACTTCGTCATCGCCCTCTACTAATTTACTTGCTGCAAATCTTGTAGGAATCTCTTTTTTATGTGCATGATCCTCAATTAAATGCATAATAGAATGAAGACACCTGTGCATTGCTCCGCCATCTTCACCATTCGCATCACAAAAATCCATTCTTCCCGGACGTTCTCTATACTTTGCAACGTGTATCGCATGGTCGATAAGTTCATCTATTCCTTCATTTTTAGCGGCAGATATAGGAACTACCGGTATGCCTAAAGCCTCTTCTAATTCATTTATCTTAATTGTTCCACCATTTTTATGAACTTCATCCATCATATTCAATGCCAATACCATCGGTATATTAAGCTCAATTAACTGCATTGTCAAATACATATTTCGTTCAAAATTTGTTGCATCTACAATATTGATAATTCCCCTAGGTCTATCATTTAAGAAAAAATCTCTTGTTACAATTTCCTCACTTGTATAAGGCGACATTGAGTATATTCCAGGTAAATCAGTAACCAAAGTATTCTCATGTTTTCTAATCTGTCCATCTTTTCTATCGACTGTAACTCCTGGGAAATTACCAACATGCTGATTTGAGCCTGTCAGCTGATTAAATAATGTTGTCTTTCCACAGTTCTGATTACCTGCAAGACCAAATGTTATTAATTCATCATCTTTTAATTCTTCGCCACGTTGCTTAACATGGTATATTCCCATTTCTCCAAGACCTGGATGATGTAACAATTTGTCCTTACCTGATTCCGTTATCTTCTTATTCTTCGTTTTTACCTTATTATCCGATAATTTATTATCATTTTCATTGCACATATTTATTTCTATTTTTTGTGCATCCTCTAATCTAAGAGTCAATTCATATCCCCATATACGGTACTCAATGGGATCTCCCATTGGAGCAGCTTTAACATAAGTAATTTTTGTTCCCGGAATTATTCCCATATCCAGAAAATGACCTCTTAAATTTCCTTCTCCACCAACCACAGAAATAATTCCCGATTGGCTTTGCTTTAATTCTGAAAGTTTCATATGTACCTCTCTTTTGCAATTAAGGATACTTTAACTATATACTCTAATAATTAATTCATATTGATATATTACTTATCCCAACTTATCCCAAATTGCATTTGCCATTATGTATTATCCTGTACATTATAGCATCGTTTTTTACTATGTACTATATTTTTTTAATTTTAACTCTGCTTTAAATCATATCAATTTAAAACTGTCAGTAATTAGTATGTGCATTAATTAGTGTTATCACTAATATTGGGATTTTAGTTGTCAACTATTTTTATGATATAGGTTGACAATTCATCTTTTACCATTTATATTGTCATATGTATGATAAAAATTGATTCAATACAACAATTGAAATCAACAATAAATACATATTCGGATATCTGTCAAATTTCAGAATATCTATACATGATTATTTTTATAAAAAAAGGAGAAAACAATGTCAACAACAGAAAATTTAACAACAACAAAAACATCATTTAAAGCAACGGATATCACTTTAATCGCTTTATTTGCAGCATTAATGGCAATATGTTCTTGGATTTCAATTCCATTAACAGTTCCATTTACACTTCAAACATTTGCAGTATTTACTACTTTAGGAATTTTAGGTGGAAAGCGTGGAACACTTTCTGTTATTGTCTATATTTTACTCGGAACGGTAGGACTTCCTGTATTTTCAGGATTTAAAGGTGGAATTGCTGTACTTTTAGGTACAACAGGAGGCTATATTGTTGGTTTTTTAACTACTGCTTTAATTTACTGGTTATTTACATCTTTATTCGGAAATAAATTTATTGTTAAACTTATTGCACTAGTTTTAGGTCTTGCAATCTGCTATGCATTTGGTACAGCCTGGTTTATGGTTGTATACATGAAATCAACAGGAGCCATTGGTCTTGCAACTGTTCTTGGATGGTGCGTAACACCTTTCGTTATTCCTGATTTAGTTAAACTCGCAGTTGCATTCATTATATCTGACCGTGTAACAAAAGTAATTAAGTTATAATTCGTATATCAGTCCATAAACAGACAAGCTTTATGTTTGTCACAAAAAAACTACGGCTTAAATATTAAACCTACCATTGAAAGTCAAATTTTTTAGTCAAACTTTTGAAAGGTACTTAATATTTAAGTCGTAGTTTTTTATTATTTCTTTATTAAATAGATGTCGTAGTCTCCTAACTTTGATGTCTGTGGATTGTTACGTGCTACACACTCCAACAATTCTATCCTAATGCCACATCTAAAATCATCATAATCATAAATCCAAATGCAAACCCGATTGTTGTTATATTTGAATGTTCTCCTTCTACTGATTCAGGTAGTAATTCTTCTACAACAACATATATCATTGCCCCTGCTGCAAATGATAATAAATATGGTAACAACGGTAGTACAATTCCCGTAAGCATTATTGTTATTACCGCCGCAATTGGTTCTACTATACCTGATAGCATTCCATATACAAATGATTTTTTCTTTGTATTACCTGCTGCCACCAGAGGCAGTGAAATTATTGCTCCTTCTGGGAAATTCTGAATAGCAATACCAATTGAAAGTGCCATCGCTCCTGCGAGAGTTATTCCTGTATTGCTTGCTGCCATTCCGGCAAATACAACACCTACAGCCATTCCTTCAGGTATATTGTGAATCGTAACTGCCAAAATTAACATCGTCGTTTTCTTTAATGATTTTTTTGGTCCTTCGGGTTTATCACTTCCGGCATGCAAATGAGGAACTAGCATATCCATTCCAAGTAAAAATAGGATTCCAAGCATAAATCCTAAACACGCCGGTATAAATGACAATTTTCCCATTCCTGATGACATATCTAATGATGGAATTAATAGTGACCATACTGACGCTGCCACCATAACTCCTGATGCAAATCCAAGTAAACTTTTTTGTACTTTATCATTTAATTTGTCCTTAACAAGAAATACACACATTGCTCCTAGTGTAGTTCCTATAAAAGGTATCAAAACACCAATTGAAATATTCATCTTTCACCTCCGTTTTCTATATATGAACCACTCAAAATTTCGAGTATTCATTATATTTAACATTATCACTTTTACTTTTATTAATCATATGCATATTTTCTTTTTTCAATAACTACTTTTTATTTTTCTTAAATATTCTAACACAAAAAACAGCTATCGGAAAATTCTTTTAATTCACATTAAAATTCTCAAAATTAAAATATAATATTTAAATGTGATTCATTTCTTCTGATAGCCATTTTTTATTTTATGTAATAATATAATATTTTAATAATTATTATCAAAATATGTTAATTTATTATTTTTTTCTAATAATTACTTTTCTCTTAGACCATTCGCCATATACTGTTATACCTCTGCATATGCTATATGCTCTTGCTCTTACATAATACTTTTTATTTGGTTTTAATCCTTTAACTTTAAAGTTTGTTTTTGTTGAAGAATAACTGTTTGTCTTTTTAGCTGTAAATTTCTTATTTGCTGATACCTGTATCTGATATCCTTTAACATTACTTACTTTCTTTAAATTTACATATGCTTTCTTCGCACTTTTCTTCTTATAAGCCTTTTCGATTTTTACCTTTTCGATTTTTACCTTTTCGATTTTTCCGGCTGAATAGTTGTTTTCAGGATTAACTGTACTTCCACTAATTTCTGCTGTCGTTTCACTTGTTGCAGTTGTTGTTTCGTTATTTTCGCTGTTTGTTGTTACATTAGCATTGTCTGTTGTAGTGCCAGGTTTATCATTATGTTTATCCGTTGTTGTAACATTAACATTGTTTGTAGTAGTATTTATCTTCGTTGTTGTTGTAACATTTTCCTTTGTTGTTTCAACAAAAGTTGTCTTTGTTGTAGGACTGATAACAGGCGTTTTAGTTGTAGTCGGTACTTTTGTTGTCTCATTTGCACCTGTATCGTCTGTTCCATAAATAGCAAGGTCATAAATTGAATATCCGTAACCAGTTGTTCTTGCTGTTCCGTTTATCTTTACATATCTTGCCTTCTGCATTGTTTTAAATGATGTTGAATCATATCTTCCACCATTTGAAACATCTTCAATCGTTGCAACAGTTGTATAATTTTGTCCATCTGTAGAAATCTGAATTGTATAATCTTTTGCAGCTGCATTTTCCCAGATTATATCTACCTGTTTAATATTTCTTAACTGACCTAAATCAATTATAAGATTTTGTGGGTCTTTACCATGTTCTGATTCCCATCTTGAATTATAATTATCGTCAATTGCTTTGTCTGCTGTGTTTCCACCTATCTGAGATGAAGCTGTAGCAGTTACTCCATTTGCTTTAACATAATCTGTACATGTTACATTGTTAGCTGTTATAGAGTCATCTAATAATGAATTTCTTTTTGAAAAAGTTGTCTTAACATCTTCTTCCTTAGGTTCTGATGGTGTGTAGCCTTCAGGGTTACCATAATTAGCATAGATTTCTCCTAATTCAGTTAACTCTCCTGTACTATTTGTCCATAAAGCTGATGCACCATTGTTTTCATCTGTGGTATTAAATGAGAACCATGAATATCTCTCAACATATGGTCTTGCATTTAATCCATCTATAACTGTTGTCATAAATTCTTTCAAAGATTCCCTGCCATATGTATTACTATATCCCCATCCGCTTACAGCAAATTCAGTAACCCAGATTGGTTTATGATACATTTGATATGTCTTATCAACAACATCTGTTAAAAATGTATTTGCTCCTGCTGCTCCACCATAAGTTCCATAATAACAATGTAACGGAATGAAATCTATTGTGTCATGGTCTATGCTATCCATAAAAGTTCTAAACCATGTTCCTCCACTCCATGATGGACTTTGCGCCGGTGCCGGTGCGCCTAAATGATAACTGTTTCCTAAAAATTTATACCAGTTGTTTATAGCGGTATTAACATTTATATTACTTCCACCTACATCACCACCCATATCAGGTTCGTTGTATGCAAGTAAATATTTATAATTCTTACTTGCAATTGATGGAATCGCATTTTCAGCTTTTGTTCCCCAAATCATTGGAACGTAATCCATTCCTTTGTATGCTTCATATGAAAATGGACCTGTACCCCAGTTGTAATACCATCCCATATTCATCTTTCTCGGATTCAAATTAACTCCCATGTCATTATTAACACATAATCCCTTTTTCGTAATTGAAAAATAGGAAACCAGTGTTGAAACTGATGTTCCATTTGTATAAAAAGCCTTAACAAAAACTGAATACATCTTTACCTGAGTTGTATAATACTCATACTTTGTCTCTGTTGTTGTTGCTTTTTTTAGTCCATCAATGTACAACTCATATTCTTTTACAGTACCGGGTGCCTGAGTCCATTCTATGTCAAAATAACCCGCACCTTTTAACTCGTTGTCCCATGGGCTAACTATTTCAAACTTTTCTGCTCCCGTAACATTTGTTTTAACATTACAAAATGGCATGCCTGCAACAATCATAACCACAGACATAATAATTCCTAAAAAACGTTTGCTACACTTCATATTTCATGTCTCTCCTTATTTAGTTTTTACCCATTCAATTTTCCTGTATATGAGTATATCAAATTCTTTATAAAATTAAAACGTTTTTAGACAATTTATACAAATTTTACTATTTTTTCATATTCGTTTTGTGCACTACTATTAAAAAAAGAGAAGTTCTGGAATATTTTAACTTCAGCACTCCTCTTTCTATCACATTATTTAATTCTTATAGTTCATATACTCCTACTTTAACTCATTTAAACATCATATTATTTAATTTCTGTAACTTTATACTCAAGTTTTTCAACTGTTTCTTTTAAAACACTGTCATCCACATTTTTTGATAACTTAACAACAGCTTCATTTTTTTCGTGATCTGCAATAGCACTTTCTACTCCATCAATTGCTTCTAAAGCAGTCTTTACTGCCTTTTCACAATGTCCACACATCATTCCTTCAATTGTCATTACTTTTTCCATTTTACTTGTCTCCTTTACATTTGAATTTATATTATTATCTTTAATATTACAACCTGACTGACATTTTTTATTTGAATTTATCATTACATTATTATCACTTATGTTTTCAAAACTCTCTTTATTCTTTACGTTCATTTCATCTTTTTTATGAACCTTAAATAAGTTTAGTCTCAATGCATTTGTGACTACACATACACTTGATAAACTCATTGCTGCTGCTCCAAACATTGGATTTAATTTTAATCCAAATAATGGGAACCATACGCCTGCCGCAAGAGGTATTCCTATTACATTATAGAAAAATGCCCAGAATAGATTTTCGTGAATATTTCTCAATACACCTTTACTTAATCTTATTGCTCCAGGTACATCTCTTAAATCACTTTTCATTAAGACAACACTTGCCGCATCAATTGCAACGTCTGTTCCTGCTCCAATTGCTATACCGATGTCTGCTCTTGTTAATGCCGGTGCATCATTTATACCATCACCTACCATGGCTGTCTTTCCACTTTCGGAAAGTTTACGGATTATTTCTTCTTTTCCCTGTGGTAAAACTCCTGCATAGATTTCATCCACGCCTGCTTTCTTTCCTATTGCCTGTGCTGTCTGCTCATTATCACCTGTAATCATGACAACCTTAATTCCCATATTCTTAAGATTCTTAACAGCTACAATGCTTTCTTCTTTTATTACATCCGCTACTGCAATAATTCCAAGCACCTCTTTGTCTTTACAAAAATACAATGGAGTTTTTCCTTCTTTTGCAAATTCATCTGCCTTCTTTTTAAGTTCATTATTTATATTTGCAAATTTATTTATATATGCAAAATTACCACCTGCTATATTATTTTCTTCATATTCACCTTTTAATCCATATCCTGCATCAATTGAGAATTCACTAATTTCCTGTTTTTTAATATTATTATTTTTTCCATATTCAACTATTGCTGATGCCAAAGGATGTTCGCTTTTACTTTCCAATGCGTATGCAATCTTTAACAACTCATTTTTATCTTTTCCAACAATATCTGTTACAACCGGTTTACCACTTGTAATTGTTCCTGTCTTATCTAATGCAACTATCCTAGTTTTTCCTGCATTTTCAAGAGCTACCGCATTTTTAAATAAAATATTATTTCTTGCAGCTTTTCCATTACCAACCATTATTGCTACCGGTGTTGCAAGTCCTAATGCACAAGGACAACTTATTACTAAAACTGAAATTCCTCTTGCAAGAGCAAAGCCTACTTCTTTTCCTGCAACTAACCATATAAATATAGTTATTACCGCAACAATAATTACAACTGGTACAAATACTCCTGATACTTTATCTGCTGCTTTTGCTATAGGAGCCTTTGTTGCTGCCGCATCACTTACCATATGAATTATTTGTGACAAAGTGGTATCCTCACCTACTCTTGTTGCCTTACATTTAATAAAACCTGACTTATTAATTGTTGAGCCAAATACTTCGTTATCCACCGTTACATCTTTTGGAACACTTTCTCCTGTAAGGGCTGACTCGTCAATAGCACTGCTTCCTTCTATTACGATTCCGTCTGTAGGAATACTTTCACCTGGTCTTACAACAAAAACATCTCCTATTGTCACCTTTGAAATATCCACAACTTTTTCAGTTCCATTTGCATCAATTATTGTAGCCGTTTTTGGTGCAAGCTTCATAAGTCCCTTTAGGGCATCTGTTGTTTTTCCTTTAGAAAATGATTCAAGCATCTTACCTAGTGTAATTAATGTAAGAATCATTGCTGCTGATTCAAAATAAAATTCATGCATATAATGATGTACAAGTTCCATATTTCCATCAACCTGTGCAAATGTCATTGCATACAGCACATACAAACTGTATCCAAACGAAGCTCCTGAACCAAGTGCTACTAAAGTATCCATATTAGGAGCTTTATTTATCAATCCTTTCAATCCACTTACAAAAAATTTTTTATTTATAATCATTATTATAATTGTAAATAACATCTCCGTAAGACCCATGGCAATGTGATTCTTTTCAAATGCATCCGGAACCGGGAATCCCCACATTGTGACACCCATTGAAACATACATAAGTGGCACAAGAAATATTAATGACCATATAAATCTGTTTCGTATTTTCTTTGTTTCATCTGAATTATCAAGTTCTTCTATCTGGTCATCCTCTGATTTTGTTTTTTTATTCTCCTGAGGTTTTGCCTTATATCCCGCATCCTCTACTGCCTTCATTATTACTTTAGGCTCGACATCACCCTCAACTATCATTGAATTCGTAAGTAAATTCACCGCTACAGAATCTACCCCATCTACTTTGGAAACAGCTTTTTCCACCCTGCTACTGCATGCGGCGCAGCTCATTCCATATACTGAATATTTTTTCAACGTTTATCACCTCGATTGCTATTTATTATAATTGACTTAGTCAAATTAATTGTTTTATTTAGTTTCATAAATTCACTTATTCAACTTAATTTACTTATTTAATTTAGCTTAACATATTTATTTCATTAATTTCTGTAGTGTAGCAACTAATTCATCAACTACTTCTTCATTACCCTGCTTCAAATTATCAACTACGCAGGTTTTAATATGATTAGTCAATAATACTTTACTAAAGCTATTTAAAGCAGATCTGATTGCTGATACCTGCACTAACACATCTGTGCAATATGCATCATTTTCAATCATATTCTTAACACCTCTTACCTGTCCTTCAATTCGGTTAAGTCTGTTAATCAAATCCTTATATTCTTTTTCTGTTCTTTCTTTTGTTTTATGACTACAGCAACTATGGTCTTCAACAGTGCAGCATTTGCTACATTTTCCACTTGCTGTTGCCTGAACTTCTTTTTTATTTTCTTCCAAAATGGCTCCTTTCATACACCTTTATTTATATTAGTCTTTTATTTTTCCCATTTGCATTATATACCCCTATAGGGTATATGTCAAGTTGTTTTATTTATCTTTATATCAACAAAAGTTTTCTCTATTATTTGTCTTTTGCTTCGTATTTATTTGCTTTTTAACTTTATTTTTTAATTTGGTTCTATAAACATAAACTTATCCTACATAAAAATACTCCCTCTGCCGTTTTATCCGGCAAAGAGAGTATCATTGTTATTATCATATTTATTATGTCAAAGTTATTTATGCACAATTATTTGTGCTATAAAAAGATGTTGGGGCAAAAAATCAAAACCTTGATGCCTACGGATTGTTCCGTGCTACGCACTTCCGCAATCCTACCAATCATAAAACATATTACTTAAGAAATCCATTAACAATCTGTTCTTCTGCTTCTTCTTCGCTAAGTCCTAATGTCTGTAACTTGATTAACTGTTCGCCTGCAATTTTACCAATAGCGGCTTCATGAATTAATGATGCCTCTAAATCATTAGCTGTAATTTCAGGTAAAGCTGTAATCTTAGCATTATCCATTATAATGGCATCGCATTCTGAATGGCCTGTACATTTTGCATTTCCATTAATTACAGAATAAAATGCCTGTTTTGAATTGCCTTTTGCAACTGAACGTGAAATAACATTTGCACTTGAATCGTCCCCATTCATATCTACATTGAAATGAGTTTCCGCGAACTGGTTTCCATGTGTCATAATTCTTTCTGTAATAACAATCTTTGCATCTTTGTCTAATTTAGCTTCGGTGATACGGTTTGTCGAATCAATTCCTTTAATCTGAACTGTCTCCATTTCCATATAACCACCCTCTTCAATATTAACAATTGTAGTAGGATTCATTACATTTTCACCATTTCCATCACCATTTCCATAATGCTTTTCAACATATTTTACTCTGGCATTTTTTCCAATATAAAATGTATGAATACCATCATGACGTGATTTCTTATCTCCACCATTATGTATTCCACATCCTGCAACGATAAGCACATCTGCTCCTTCGCCAATATGGAAATCATTGTATACACATTCTTCTAATCCTGTTTTACTTATGACTACAGGAATATGAACGCTTTCATTTTTTGTTCCCGGTTTAACGTAAATGTCAATACCGTCTTTATCTTCTTTTGTTACAATATCAATATTAGCAGTTGTATTTCTGCTGTCTTTTTTGCTGTTTGCCCTTATGTTGTATGCGCCTGCCGGAATTTCATGTAATCCAGTAAGCTGTTCAAATAATTCCATCTGAATTTTATCCATGATTTTCCTCCTTATGACTGTAATTTGGCACATGGGCCATTATTTTCTGCTCCAAGAACCATCGGAAGAATTTCTTCTTTACTTCCGTGTGCCTTGATAACTCCGTCTGCTAACAAAACAATTTCATCTGCAATATCAAGAATTCTTTCCTGATGAGAGATAATTAAAATTGAGTTTTTATTATTTTTCTGCATTTTTTCAAATACCTTAATAAGACTGTTAAAACTCCATAAATCAATTCCTGCTTCAGGCTCATCAAATACTGAAAGCTCTGTTCCTCTTGCAATAATTGTTGCTATTTCTATTCTCTTTAATTCACCACCTGAAAGACTTGCATCGACTTCACGGTTAATATAGTCTCTTGCGCAAAGTCCTACTTCAGAAAGATATTCGCAGGCTTCACTAATTGTAAGCTGCTTTCCTGCCGCGATTCTAAGTAAGTCAATAACTGTTATTCCTTTAAATCTTACAGGTTGCTGGAATGCAAAACTAATTCCTAATTTTGCTCTTTCTGTAATAGGCATATTTGTAATATCTGTGCCATTATATAAAATCTTTCCTTCTGTTGGCTGATTAATTCCTACGATTAATTTTGCCAAAGTAGACTTTCCACTTCCATTTGGTCCTGTAATGGCTACAAATTTGCTTTCATCAATATTCATACTGATGCCGTTTATTATATTTTTCACACTGCCATTTTCATCGTTTACGCTAAACTTCACGTCTCTTAACTCAAGCATATTGTATAACTCCTTTTCCATTGGCACTGCTGACTTTTGCAATTGCCCCATTTATCATTGAGAACTGAGGTCCTTTATGTCCGATATCCGCATCAAATATAACCGGAACGTCTAAATCGCCTAAAATAGACATAACTGCCTCATTATATGGCTGTTCTATCCACGTATTATACATCAATGGCCTTCCAAATACAAATCCCTTTACATATTTAAAATATCCCATCTGTTTCATTTGCCATAAATGTGTTATTAACGTAGTATCACTAAAATCAAAGCTTTCTAAGAACCATATAATACCATCATCTTTATATTTATGAATAAATTCTTCTGTTCCGTCATACTTTGTTCCGATTAAAAAGCAGATAACATCAAGGCATCCACCTATTAATCTTCCTGACATTTCAATCTTCTCTTCACCACGTCCGTTTATCCAGCATACTTCTTTATCTTTATAGTATCCTTCAAAACCTGTTTCATATTCATGGCGGTCGGATTCATAATAGTCAAATGATTTCTGAATTCTTACATTTCCCTCTAACACACCTAATGCATTGATTACAGCCGTTTGCCATGGGTTCATGCCAAAATCTCCAAAATTACATCCATAAACAGATGCCACATCACATTTTGTCATAATGGGAAATACTAATCCTGTATTATCTGAATATCCCTGAACCCATTTTGGATTTGCCTTAATTTTTTCAAAATCCACATATTCAAGCATCTCCATTAAATAATCCCCACCTGCGGCACAAAATATTCCTGAGACTTCATTTTTATCAAATAATCTGTTAAATTCTTCTGCTCTAATTTTTGCGGTATTGCTTACGCCTCTTTTATCAGCCTTAAAAACACTGTCAGTAAATTCAACATTATATCCTCTGTTTTTAAGTTGCTCTACCCCTTTGTTAAATCTTTTTATTTTAATTTCATCTGTTATTCCATTTGACGGGGCCGTAACAGCTATAGTGTCATTTTTCTTTATATACTTTGGAAAAATCATTATTGTCTCCTTTGTCTATGCTCAGTAAAACTTATTTCATCGCCAAGCGTTACAGAGTATATTATTTCATCTTCAACTTTTTTACCTGTAATCTGCTCAATTGCTTCTTTATAGTAATCTAACTGAACACTGTATTTATCATACAATTGTTCCATTTTTCTTACTTTGTCAGTTTTATAGTCTACTACATAATACCTTCCATTTTCAATAAAACATACGTCAATAATTCCCTGAATTACAACAAGTTCCTCTGAATCGGTATTTGGATTCACTTCACAAGCCTTCTTTCCAAGAAGAAATTTCTGTTCTCTAAACAGCTCTCCTCTCGACTGTGCCTGTTTCATTCTTTCAAATAAGTCTGTTTTACTAAAAGCAATAACATCATTTTCATTTATACAATCTGCTCCTGCCTTATCTATCAGACCTCTCTTAACATAACCATTAATCATTTCATTAACAGACTCTACTGTATATTCAGGCAAATTCAAATTCATAAGTTCAAATATCCTATGATAAGCTGTTCCTCTGTTTGCACCTGTTAGCTTTTCATGAAGCTGTTCGTCCGATTTTGCAAAATCAGGAATTATATCCGGTAAATCTTCTTTAAACATTTCCATACCATCCTGCTGCTCATCATATTCATGTAATGCCTGTCTCTTGATTTCTGTAACACTTGCCTTTGCACTTATATTTACATCCTCATAATACGGATACTCCCAATTTAAGTTTTTATTAAGAATCTCCTCTGTTATCTTATCATATGTTTTTTTACCATCAATTTGAAGCAATTCCTGTTTCTTAGTATTATCATCATTTAACTCAATATACTCTTTTAGTTTATCATCTTCTGTTTCACCACAAATTGCTGTTATTCTTACACTTGCATCAGTATTGTACAATTCTTCATTTTGTGCCTCTGTAAAACTATCATAATAATTTAACAACTCATCTGCGCCTTTGTTTCTTGATGTAGCAAGCAATATCCAATCCATAAAATTGTTAATGTCTGTAATTTCACTTCGTGTTGCCTGTAAATATGGATTTCTTCTGTATCCACTTATTTTTTCGATTTCCTTTTCTATATCTTTTACCGCACCGGTTACAATAAGTTTTTCCTGTGCTCTAGTCATTGCAACATATAAAAGTCGAAGTAATTCAGCTTTATTTTCTTTTGTAATTGCATTTCTTATAACACTTTTTACAAGTGAACTGTCTTTTACTTTCAACTCATGATTAACATAATCCATTCCGATTCCATACTCTTCATGGATTGCAATTGCATCTTTTTCAGGTCTGAATTTTGATGTAGCATTTGCTAAAAATACTATAGGAAACTGTAATCCTTTGCTTTTATGAATTGACATTATTCTTACAATATTATCACTTTCATCTACTGACAAAGCTTCTCCTTCTTCTCTTACAACCTTAACTTTCTCAATGTATCTGATAAAGTTAAAAAGTCCTGAATAGCTGGAATTTTCATAAGCAACTGCTTTTTCTTTCAATTGCTCAATATTTTTTATTCTTCTTAATCCTGAAGGAAGTGCCATAATATAATTTTCGTATCCGTTTATTTTAAGTATTTTATCTATAAGGTCATATACTGTTATATACGGAATTTCTTTTCTTAAGTTATTAATAAGATTCATGAAATTTGTAATCTTATCAATAAGTTTCTCGTCATCTCCATCATATAAGTATGACTTTAATTCATCATATAAACCGCTTTCTTCATCATTAATGCGGATTTGTGCCAATTCACTTTCAGAAAAATTAAACATTGGCGATAGCATTATGCCTGCAAGTGGAATATCCTGTCTTGGATTATCTAAAACATTTAAAAAATTTAGTACTGTTAATACTTCTTTTGCATCATAAAATCCCGTTTTTGTTTCAGTGTATGCCGGTATTCCATATTTTTCTAAAACATCAACATACTGACTTGAAATTCCTTTTATTCCTCTTAAAAGAATAACTATATCACTATACTTTGCATTTCTTAAATTTCCATCTTTATCCTGAACCTTCATTCCAAAATCAGGGTCTACAATCTTTTTAATCTTCTTTGCAATTTGTTCTATTTCATATTCTTTGTCACCCTCGATTAAAATAATGTCTGTTGAATTATCCTGTGTATCAGGCAACTCTTTAAAAGTTGCACCACATACTAATCTGTTGTTATCTATATATTCAATTCCTCCTGTATGTCTGCACATAATCGTATCAAATATGTAGTTAACGCTATCTATTACTTTTTTTCTACTTCTAAAGTTTTTATCAAGAATTATTTTACGTTTTGGTGCATTAGTTTCTTCACTGTAAGTATCATATTTTTCTAAGAATAAATTTGGATTAGCAAGTCTGAATCGGTAAATACTCTGCTTAACATCTCCAACCATGAAAACATTATTAATTCCAGCTCCATTTGAAATGCTTGTAAGTATCGCTTCCTGCACTGTATTACTATCCTGATATTCGTCAATCATTATTTCTTTATACTGTTTTGACATACTTATAGCTACATCTGACGGAACTATTTCTCCGTTTTCATTTTCATATGTTAAAATATTTAAGGCATAATGCTCCAAATCTGAGAAATCCATTATGGCATTTTCTTTTTTTGCCTCTTTTAGTTTATCCATAAATTCTAAAGCAAGGTCTATTATTACCTGAACCTGACTCTTCATCACATCTATTTCTTCTAATATTTCATCAATATCATATGACAAATAATCAGCCACCAGTTTATTTATTTTTGTTCCAACTTCACTTTTTATTGCCTTAACCTGTTCTGCTTTTTCAGGATTTAAGGCTTCTGGTTTGCCTGGAAGTCTTGGAATTTTATAATCTCCTAATGAATTTTTTAATGCTCTGTAGGATTGTTTTTCCATTGCAAGTTTACATGTTCCATGCATATCTGTTAAAGCCTTTATATAATTTACGGGACCGTCCGGCTGTTCACATATATTTATGGCATTTTCAAGTTTTTTGCATATATCAGGCATAATATTTTTAATATCATTAATATTTTTTGCCATCCAGGGCTTATTGTTTAAATCATTTTCATCTGAAACAATATAATTATCAATGCATGACTTAACCCATTTTTCAGGATTTACATGACTTTCAGATGCAGTGTAAAGTTCCATTATCAGGTTTGTAACACTGTCATCTGCCTTAGACGCTTTATACTGCTCGATAAATTCCATAAATTCAGGTTCAGCCTCTTCATATCTGTTTGTAATGATTTCATCTAAAACATCTGCCTTTAAAAGTTCAATTTCACCTTCATCTCCAATTTTGTAATCCGGATCTAAATCTATTTTTTCAAAATTTTCTCTTACAACAAATGAACAAAAACTATCAATTGTTGTAATCCTTGCCGTATTTATCAGATTTATCTGCTTTTGTATATGCTCATTTTCAGGATGCTTCGCAATAATTTCATCTAATGCATTTCTTACTCTTTCCTTCATCTCAGAAGCTGCTGCCTTTGTAAATGTAACGACTAAAAGATTATCGATATCTACCAGATTATTTTCATCTGTCAATAATTTTATAATTCGCTCTACCAAAACTGCGGTTTTACCTGAACCGGCTGCCGCAGATACTAATATATTTTGGTCTCTTGCATCTATTACTTCTTTTTGTTTTGGAGTCCAATTTGGCATATTTATTTTTCTCCTTCCGAATCTTCATACATCTCATCTAACTTAGAAATTACTTCAGGCAATTTATACCCGGGAACCTCCGTATACTTATCTCCTGCATTTACATCAAAACTACACATGCCTGCATATGGACAATATGTACATGCCTTTTCTATAGGATTAACATCAATATTTCCCTCGCAAATTTCTTCTTTAAACTTCTCTGCCATATCTGAAACATAATTAATAAGTTCACCAAAATGCTTATTATCAATCGCCATTACATCTGCATAATAACTTTCATCTCTTTTAATTCTCACAGGAATAATATCCGAAGATTTTTCCATATTTTCATCTATATTTTTTAACACGTTGATATCGTCTGTAAAAATACCCGACATCTTATACTCTTTAAATCTTTTCTTATTGATTTCACAGGCAAGTCTTTCCTTTAGTTCTTCTTTTGTCAACGAACCGTCTTTCATGATTTTATTTTTTTCTGTTTTTGTCAGACCATTAGTATAAGGGTCTTTAATTTCATAATAAAATGCGCCTGCCGGCAAAACCTGTTTGTCCTTATATTTTTCCTGTTCTCTTTTTATTACATCTCCTAAATAAATAAGAAGCTGCATCTGTGTGCCGAAAAATGTAGAACTGATTTCAAATTTCTTTGACCCGGATTTATAATCAATAATTTTCACATACACTTTTCCGTCGTTAGGATCTTCGTACAAATCCACTCTGTCTACTTTTCCATGTTCAACTACCGACTCATAATAAGCCGGTTCAAACTTTCCTGCATTGATATGACTTTTTAATATCTCTGTAGTATTTATAGTTGTTTTTAAAATTTTTTTTGCAATATATTTATTTCTTGCATCACTTGAAATGGCATTATTTTCATATTCCTCAAATACGATATTTACACATTCTTCAACTAATTTCTGTATATCTTCGTCTGTTAAATTTCTCCAATTCAGATTTTTATTTCTTAATTTTCTGCAAAACAACTCTAACGAATAATGATATAAATTACCAATATCATATGCAGCTATTTCAAATTTTCGTCTTTCTGAAAGCCTTAGACCATTAGCTAAAAACTGTGAATATGCACATGCAGCATATCTTTCAAGTCTTGTAATACCAATGTTGTGTCTGTTACCATACAGTCCTCTGGCAATTTCCGGCAGTAATTTTGGATGTCTTGATGTATAATAAATTCCTTCTATTATCATCTTTACAGCATTTTCTACTTCCCTGTTCTTAACAAGATTTGCAATCATCTGCTTTGTCTCATTATCCCCATCAAGGCTCTTATTTTCCTGCATTCTGTTTGTTATAAATTCTAACGCCTCTGTGATGTTTGTAATATCACCCGGAACATTTTCCTTACTACTTTCCTTTATTTCTTTTATTGATGGAAACATTCTGTTTATCAAAGTAAGAATATATGATTTTCTTAAAACTTCACCATCCATGCCTGATGTGCTATATGAAAAGTAGATTTTACCTGTAGGCTTTGCAAATAATGCATACAAATAAAGTCTTTCATTATATATATTTTCTTTAGCCGTTGGCGCCAATACATAATTAGCTGAGCGCAAAAATTCTCTTTCCATATCCGTAATTATTCCGCTACCACTATTTGCAGAAGGCACAAGGCCGTCATTTACTCCTGCAAAAAAGATAATTTTCTTAATATCTTTTAATCTTGTTCTTTCCAAATCACCAACCATTACCGTGTCAAGACCGGGAGGAATTATTCCAACTTTCTGACTTGCAAATCCGGATTCAACAATCTGTCTGAACTCTTTAACCGGCACAATTTCATCACCTAAAAATTCTACAAGTTTATTGAGCATTTCTATAATGGTTTCATAAATCTGTTCATATTCTTTTTCTTCATCCAATCTGCCTGCTTCATCACATTCCACTTTGTGTTTTTGTATCTTAAGCTGCCAGTCATTGTCTAAAATAAATTTGTAAATACTCTTTGTAAAATTAGTTATATCTGCATTTTTTATCTTTAAGTCTTTCCTCAAATCAGAAAACATTTCTATAATTTTTTCTCTTATCAAATTAATATTTTCCAATTCCTCTTCGCTAATATTTTTATACTGCTTTTCCCATTTTCTGTTGTAACTGTTAAATCCTCTTCTTCCTGACTGAAGTACATAATTTTCAATTATATCAATATCTTCTCTGTCAATATCCGTAATTCCTAATTTTAAAAATCTAAATAAACTTTCATATGAAAAATCTTTCTCAACCACTTCAATTGCAGCTACTATACCGTCAATAAAAGGATTTTTAGATATGTCCCTCTTATAATCTATAAAATTCGGAATACCTGATTTTCTAAATTCGTCCTGAATAAATCTATAATATCCTTCCATATCCGAAACTACTACAGCGATATCTTTATATTTATAATTTCCTGTAATCATCAACTTAGAAATTTCATTTGCAATCCATCCTGCCTCTTCTTTTGGATTAGATGTTACATGCATTTCTAAATTTTTGCACTCTTTATCATAAGGTTTTACAACTCTATTTCTAAAGATATTTTCTTCTAAATAGCAAAGTTCATCATTATCAGCAATTCGTATCGGTCTTTTTCCTTTATTTACAATAACCATATTTTCGATTTCAACACTATTTCTTATTGCCAATTCTCTTAACTTTACAATTGTTTCTTTGCTGAGTGCAAACAATTCTCTGTCATTATATCCGTTAAAATCAGCTTCATTTTCAGGAAGAGTTATTGCGACAGTAACCTCTCTTGAATATTTTATTAATTTTTCTAAAACCATATACTGAATAGGTGTAAACCCTGTAAAACCGTCAATATAAATATGCGTTTTTCTTATTTTTTCTGACTTTTCCATTACATTACAAAAAATGCTCAACACTTCTTCCATCGTAATCATTTTTTCATTTATGTAATTGTCAAATTCTTCCGCAATCGTTTTAGTATCAATTAATTTATTTCTTAAAATGTTATGACCTTTTACATCATCAATCATCTTTTCCAAATCTTGTGTTCTATAATTATATTGCTTTAATTCGGTTATTAAAGTTTTTGCTCTATCCACAAATCCCGGCATATTTGCTTTGTTATGATAATACTTAAGGTCTTTTTTGCAATTTTCTAATACTTTACGGACAACGAGAGTTTTTCCCAAATCGTCCATAACCTTAATATCTGTCATTCCAAGTTCTTCAAATATACCAAATGCAAGTCTCTGAAAACTTACTACCTCAGTGTTAAAACTTCCGTGTCTATCTGAAGCAAGCAAAATTTCTCTCTGGGCTTCCATTGAATACTGTTCAGGAACCAAAGCTATATAATCTTCATTTCTATTTTCATATTTTGAAGCGTTATTTGTAAGTCTTTCATATAATAAATGTGACTTACCTGAGCCTGCACTTCCTACAATAAATGTTAATGACATATCCGTCTCCATTCTTTATATTTTCTTAAATGATGCGGGGTTCAAACCTTTTGCCCCTGGCATTCTTAAATTATTATATATAATTTTTGCTGTTTTTTCATCATACTTTTATGTTTTTGCTCATAGATTTAATTATAAAAAACTATACAGTTTTCGGAGGTCACACATCATGAGTAAAAGTCCTAAATTTATGGTTTTTCATCTTAAAGAACTTATATATACATTTATATTAATTGTCCTTGGAATCGCCTTAATAATAACCTTAGTTTTAATGTTTAGAAAAGACACCACTACTTCGGCTCCTGCAAGTGATTGCACTTATAAGGCCGGTGTTTATTCCTCTTATATCACGTTAAACGGAAATCCTATGGAAATTCAGGTAGTTTTAGATGATAACCACATAAATTCCATTACAATTGAAAATATTGATGATTCCGTAGCTACAATGTATCCTTTAGTGAAACCTGCATTTGAGGATATTGCTAATCAGATTGTATCAACTCAGTCATTAGAAAACGTATCTTACAATCCTGAAAGCCAATATACATATTCTGTATTATATAATGCAATATGCGATACAATTAATTCGGCCAAATAATTTCTATGAAATATTTTGATGGCAGCCTTTAATTTTCTCTAACCATATAGTTAATTTGCAACAGCACTTTTGCAAAGCTGATATCACTCTTACTTATAAAAATATCAGCATAATAAATTATAAAAAATAGGATGAGACAATTATGTTTCATCCTATTTTTATTATTAATATACAAATTTTATTTTATGGAAATTATTCATGTACAAATAATTTCGCATACATATTATTTGCTATAATTACTCTAATTCTTCTAACCACTCACGTACTACTGCATCACTTGGCATTCTCAAATCTCCTCTAGGTGAAACCGCAACGCTTCCTACCTTTGGTCCATCAGGAAGACATGAACGTTTAAACTGCTGCGAAAAGAATCTTCTGTAAAATGTCTTTAACCATTTCAAAATAGTTTCTTTATCATATTTTCCAGCAAATGCGTGTTCAGCTAAATATAATACCTTCTTAGGTTCAAATCCAAATCTTAAAATATAATATAAGAAAAAGTCATGCAATTCATATGGTCCAACTACATCCTCTGTTTTCTGTGCTATTTTTCCATTCTTAGTAGGTGGCAGTAATTCAGGACTTACAGGTGTATCTAGCACATCAAATAAAATGTCTGCTAATTTCTTTACTCCACATGTGTCTGCAAAATAATGAACTAAATGTCTTACCAACGTTTTCGGAACTCCCGCATTTACACCATACATAGACATATGGTCTCCATTATAAGTAGCCCATCCTAATGCAAGTTCCGACATATCTCCTGTTCCAATAACCATTCCATTATATTCATTTGCAAAATCCATAAGCAAATAAGTTCTCTGTCTTGCCTGTGCATTTTCATAAGTAATGTCGTGATTATCTATACTATGTCCTAACTGTTTTAAATGAAGTGTTACTGCATCAGCAATATTTACTTCTTTTAGTTCACATCCAAGTTCTTTTACAAGTGTAACTGCATTATTATATGTTCTGTCAGTTGTACCAAATCCCGGCATTGTAACTGCAATTATGTTGCTTCTGTCAATATTAAGTGCATCAAATGCCCTTACGGTAACAAGAAGTGCCAGTGTGGAATCAAGTCCACCTGATATTCCTATAACTGCATTTTTACAATTAGTATGTTCTAAACGTTTCTTAAGTCCCATTGTCTGAATTGTAAGAATTTCTTCACATCTCTTATTTCTCTTTTCTTCATCCTTTGGTACAAATGGTGTGTTATCAATTTCTCTTGAAAGTTCAAATTCTTCTAATTCTAAATCAATTTCACATATTTCATAATCGTCGTCACTAACTGCTGTAAATGTATTCATTCTTTGTCTTTCTGCAGCCAATTTTTCCAAATCTATCTCAGCATATACTGTTTCATTTGTAAATCTTTTTGCCTCTGCTAAGATTGTTCCATTTTCAGCTATCATATTATGTGCCGCAAATACTAAATCAGTAGAAGATTCTCCCTCTCCTGCATCAGCATACAAATAAGCTGATATTGTTCTTGCTGACTGTCCTGCCACAAGATTTTTACGATAATTATCTTTTCCTGTTACTTCATCACTTGCTGAAAGATTAGCTATAACTGTTGCTCCTGCCATAGCATAATTTGTGCTAGGTGGATTTGGCACCCATAAATCTTCACATATCTCGATTGCAAATTTAAAGTTTTCTATATTTACACAGTCAAAAAGTATGTTTGTTCCAAATGGGATTTCATCATCATAATTGTCATCCCAATCTTCATCATCTTCTTCATCATCTTCCCAGTCGTCTTCATCAAAGTCATCCTGATTATGTTTAAAATCAACTTTGCCATTCTCTGTCATATATATTTTATAATCAAAACCTTCTTTGCAGTTTTCTTCTAAGCTCCATTCATCCTTAGTAACTTCAAATGAAACATATCCTTCAACACCTTTTCCTGATGCAAAATGTCTTGCTTCATAAAACTCGGAATAATTAGGTATATATGACTTAGGTACAATTCCAAGTATCTCTCCATCATAAACAACTGCCGCAACATTGTATAACTTGCCATTATATACCAATGGGAGTCCGACTATAGCTACAATTTCTTTATCTTCACAATGTTTTGCTATTGCCACCAACTTTTTCTTTGCATTTTTTAGCATGTGCTGCTGCCAGAACAAATCGCTGCATGTATATCCCGTAATACATAATTCAGGGAATACAACAAACTGTGCTCCATTATCATAAACTTCATCAATTAATTTACATATCTCTTTAGCGTTATATTCACAATCTCCTACTTTAATTTTAGGAGTTGCGCACGCAACCTTTATAAATCCGTTATTCATGTCAATCCATATCTCCTGTGTTATATATTAGTGAATTAATATTTTAATACACGCTTACCTCTAATGATACCCCATTGTCAAATTTATTGTCAACATTTCACGTAAATTGTCTCTTTTTATATTGCTTTTTATGGTATACATTTAATGAATGTCCAATTTTAATTAATTATATACCTATTTTTTATAATCTTAATGTATACCTATTTTTTAATATACATTCAACGTAATGCTTTTTATGTTATATTCATGATTTTGTCATAAATAACAGAACAAGAAACGCCTAATATCAAATTTATTTTTTGATATCAGAGCGTTTCCATAAGTTATTATTTAAATGAAAAATTAAATATAGAAGTCTTAAAACTATTCATAATAACTCTATATATTAACCGAGCATCGCATCCGTCAGGAAAAAAGTCGAAAACTTTTGACCCCAACATCTCTATATTAATATCTTCTTGGAATAAATGTGTTATATCCTACATTTCTTAAATTCATTTCCATCATCGCAGCATTATCAATATCATCAAACACTCCAACCTGTACCTTATACAATCCGTTCTCAAATATGACATCTGCCGGATACCCCTGTTGTCTTAATTTATACGCCATATTATTTGCTAACTGTCTGTTTCTAAATGCACCAACCTGTACTGTATATGTGTTTCCATCAGCATCCTTCGTATCATAATTTTCAAGAGTTTCCATTATTGCACATGCTATTGCATTTGCTATTTCATAGAATTTTTCATCAAATAATTTATTATCACTATCTGAATTAATGAAGCCTGCTTCTATTAATACTGCCGGCATCTTTGTTCTTTTTAAAACTACTAAATTAGGTCTTTCAACGACTCCTTTATCTTCAAATCCTATCTTTGTAAGATTTGCATTAATATTTCTGGCAAGTTGTGATTTTAAGCCACTGTCATCATATACTAAACTCTGCACTCCACTATACTGATTTGCTGTAGGTGCAGAATTTCTATGAAATGATACAAATAAATCTGCTCCTGCATTATTTGTCTTAGTTGCTTTTTCAAATGGGGTATCATAGACATCTGATGTTCTTGTAAATTCCACATCATATCCATTATTTCTTAAAATCTCCCCTACCGCTGTAGCAAGTCGTAACGCATCATCTTTCTCCTGTCTGCCTTCATAAACGGCCCCGGGGTCTGTTCCACCATGTCCCGGGTCCAACATAATTTTATAAGCCATAAACACCTTAATAACAAATTCGTTATCATATAGTATGCTTATGGCTTACCAAAAATACCTATATTTTATTTTTTGTTTACATTTGTTTCGTTATTGTTCTGATTATCTCTTGCACCGTTTATGATGTCATCCCCTGCATCTTCAACACCATCGATAACATCATCCACTACATCATCTGCAACTCCGTCACCATTTGTATCAGTTGAACTATTTACGTTTCCTGCTTTTCTTGTTGTTTCGTTTCTGTCTGTTCTATTTGTTGTAGTCTCTGTTGTCATTTCATTTGTTGTTTCTACAGTTTCATTCATTGATTCATTCATTTCATCGTTTGCTGCATCTTTATTTCCACAGCCTACAAATCCAACCATTGAAAGCATCATTACAAATGCCACTAAGTATTTTTTAATATTGTTCATAATAACCTCCATAAAAGTTTTTACATCATTTATTATGAACACTTTTACAAAAATTATAAAAATATATAAAAAAATAGAAATAATTTAAATTGAAAGCAATAAAAATTATTTCTATTTTTTTATTTTAATTTAATACATCAGCCATGTTATACATTCCTGTTTCTTTAGAAGCAAGATATTTAGCTGCATCAACAGCACCTTTTGCAAATACTGCTCTTGAGTAAGCTGTATGCTTAATTTCAATTACTTCATCAATACCTGCATATATAACTTCATGCTCACCTACAATTGTTCCGCCTCTTACAGCTGAAATTCCAATTTCCTTTTCAGGTCTCTTTTCTCTTCTGCTGCTTCTGTCATATGTATAATCATATTCGTTATTTAAAACCTGATTAATACAATCTGCAAGAGCTAATGCTGTTCCACTTGGAGCGTCTAATTTCTGATTATGATGCTTTTCTACAATTTCAATATCATATCCTCTGTTGGCTAACACTTCTGTTGCAACTTTTAAAATCTTCATTAATGTGTTAATTCCTAAAGACATATTTGCTGATTTTAAAATAGCAACTTTTTCACTTGCCTTCTGAACATTATCTAACTGTTCTGATGTAAGACCTGTTGTACATAAAACAACCGGAATTTTCTTTTCTACTGCATACTTTAATAAATCATCTACTGCACTAGCTGTTGAAAAATCAATAATTACATCTGCATCAACATTACAGTCAAAAATATTTGTGAAAACAGGATAATCATTTGTCACTTTGTCATAAGCATCAATTCCTGCGACAATCTGTACGTCTGTATCTTTATTAGCTATATCAGTAATCATTCTTCCCATTCTACCGTTACAGCCATTCATAATTATGTTTGTCATCTTTACCTCCGTATGAAAGTTTTATAAAAGTCCGTAATTCTCCATTGCTTTTCTTAATCTTTCTTTGTTAGCATCTGTCATTTCTGTTAAAGGAGCTCTAAGTGAACCGGCCTTATATCCTAACATATTCATTGCTGCCTTTACAGGAATTGGATTAACTTCACAGAATAATGCATCAATTAATTCAATTGCTTCTAACTGAATCTTCTGTGCCTTTTCAATATCTCCATCCATATATGATGCTACCATATCATGAACTTTAGCAGGTGCTACATTTGACCAAACTGAAATAACGCCCTTTCCGCCTAATGATAACAATGGAAGAACCTGGTCGTCATTTCCTGAATAGATATCAAGACATCCATCTGCAAGTGATGCTAACTTAGCTACCTGTGAAATATTTCCTGATGCTTCTTTAATTGCAACTACATTCTTTACTTCTTTTGCAATCTTAACTGCTGTTTCAGGAAGGATGTTTGTTCCTGTTCTTGATGGTACATTATACATAATAATAGGAATATTTACTGCGTCTGAAATATCCTTATAATACTGATATAATCCACCCTGAGTAGCTTTATTATAATATGGTGTAACACATAATAATCCGTCCGCGCCAACTTCCTGTGCCTGTTTAGCAAGGTTGACTGCTTCTCTTGTACAGTTAGAACCTGTTCCTGCAATTACAGGAATACGCTTAGCTGTCTTATCTACTGCATATTTAATACATTTAATATGTTCTTCATCATTCATTGTTGAAGATTCACCTGTTGTTCCACAAATAATAATTGCATCTGTGCCTCCGGCAATCTGATCTTCAATAATTCTTCCTAATTCATCATAATTAATTGAACCATCTTCATTCATAGGTGTGATAATTGCTACACCTGCACCTGTAAAAATTGACATTTTAATGTCCTCCTTCATAATCTTAATCCCATTATTTACACCACTTATCTTATATCTAATCTTTGTAACTGAAAAAGTTTTATATTCTTCATACAAATATCACTTAAAATCGTTATCTTTCAATTACATGCGTAATAAAAGGGACCACGTGGTGTGCTCCCTAAAAGTATCGCTTCGATGCTTATAAGTAGCTCTCCATCAGGGTACTTCCTAATGACAGTTATATGGCTCTTAACCATATACCCAAAAATTCATCTCCGGAATGAATCCTTTCGGCGCCACATCCTTTCCTCTGTAATCGCCTGTCTCCGGGACATCATACAGTTTACTAATAAGTAGCGCAACCTCTACTATCATTTAAAATAATAATAGCACTCCACATTCTATAAGTCAACCTAATTCACCCCTTTACGAATAGCGGTAAATTATATTTCCCCTCCTTATATAATATGGTCATATTGCTATATTGTCTATCATTTTATCAAAATATCTTTAATATCATTTTCTTTTATTACATCTACGAAATCATCCTGATATCCATCAGGTATACCTACACTTGAATACAATTCACCAAGCTCAGTAAATTCACCTGTAGAAATGTCATACAATGCTGATGCTCCATTTCTCGCATCCCTGCTTCCAAATGAAAACCACGCATATCTTTCTACATAATCTCTTTCTTCTAATCCCGGTATTACACCTTTCATATATCCAATAACAGCATCTAACTGCTCCTGATTTTTTCCCGGGTCTCCTGATATTGCAAACTCCGTAATCCAAATCGGCTTATGATACATTTCATATGTCTGGTCAATTAAATCTAAAAATGCCTGAACACCTTCATCACTATACCAGTTCCAATAATGATGTAACGCAATAAAATCTATACTAAGATTATCATCTGCATCAATCTTCTCCATGAACGGCTGAAACCAGTCTTTTGACCACGGAGGGCATAATGCTGTTGCCGGTGAACTTATCTGTATGCCTTTATTCATAAAATCAGGCCATGCATCTACAACTTCATCAACTGTTAAATTTGACTGATCCGTAAAATCAGGCTCATTATATGTTAACAAATATTTATATCCCGTTTTTTCAAGTCGTTCTATCATTTTTGTCTCAGTTGAACTATAAGTCCACATCATTGGTATATACTCCATATTTTCAAATGAATAATAACTAAATGGTGTAATATCCCAATTATAATACCATGATGCATTCATCTTATCTGCCGCAAGTTCTCTTGACATATCCTTATTTACACATAAACCTTTTTTTGAAATATAAAATGTAAATACATCTGAATATATTTTACTTCCATTATCATAATCAGCTTCTATGTATAATTCATAGGAATTCGTCTTTACTCCGTGAAATTCTACTGTAGCCACAGATGCTATATCTGATATGGATTCTTCTTTTTTTGTCATATCTTCCAGCTTCATTCCTGAAACAAAACCCTCATCTTCTTTTTCCTCTTTTGCAAATTCATCTGGCTTTATGGTAAATTGCTTTTCTCCATCTATAAAAATATTATATTCGTTTACTTTGCCATATTTTCCACTGTTTTCGTATATATCTTCTAAATTTGCAATCGTAATATCTATATTTCCTGCACCTATCATCTTTCCCGGGGTTGGATTAACAAGTGCATTTTCTTTCCATTTAATCAGTGTATCTTCTTTTTTACTATTATCATTTACCAATATACCCACAATTCCTATTGCCGCTCCAAAACAGCACATAATAATTGCAGCAATTAATTTTTTAATATTTTTCATTGATTTTCCCTTAATAAACCTTAATCCCTTCAATTTTTAAGCCATAAATACAGATTAAAATTTATAATTGTATTTATGGCCTTATTCTTATTCATAATTTGTCTATAAAACTTTTAGTTTTGTTCTTTGTAACATATTATTGGACTTTAAATATTTACTCAAATCTGTATTATTTAACTTTTACCGATTTTGTCTTGCTCCATGCGCCATATACTTTTTTAGTTCCAACTTTTGTATATGCTCTTACCTTAAAGTAAAACTTTGTTTTTCTGTCTAATTTCTTTATTGTTACAGTTGTTTTCGATGTACTCTTTTCTAAATATCCTATAAACTTCTTACTGTCAGAATATTTTATCTGATATCCTTTTGCTTTTGCAACTTTCTTTATTCTTATTTTTGCTGTCTTTTTCTTTAAACTTTTTACAGATATAATACCTGCCTTACCCGGCTTTACTACTTTCTCATTATTTTTATCTGATTTATTATTTTTGTCATCATTAGCATCCTGTGATGTAGCATACACAACATTCATCGTAGTATTATCTACTGCTGTACAATTTCCATAACTATATCCTTCAGGATTTCCATTTGCAACGTATGCATTTCCTAAATCAGTTAATACACCTGTTTTATTTGTCCATAACGCTGCTGCACCATTTGTTCCATCTGTTGTATCGAATGAGAACCATGAATATCTTTCTACATAACTTCTCTCATCTAATCCTTTTAATACAGCCTCCAAAAATTCCTTGCACTGCTTTCTTCCATTTGAATCACTATAGCCCCAGCCATTAGGAGCAAATTCTGTAATCCATATTGGTTTGTGATACATTTCATACGTTTTATCAACCACATTTTCAAGGAAGTCATTTGCAGCTTTTACTCCTCCATATGTTTTATAATAGCAATGTAAAGGAATAAAATCTATTGTACTTTGGTCAATTCGGCTCATAAATGTTCTAAACCATGTTCCATTATTCCATGCAGGGCAAAATGCCGGTGCCGGCGAACCTAAATAATAACTATTTCCCAAAAATTTTTTCCAATTATTTATTGCCGTATTTACATTTATATTGCTTCCACCGGCATTTGCCCCCATATCAGGTTCGTTATATGCAAGTAAATATTTATATCCTTTTGAAGCTATTGATGAAATGTATTTTTCCGATCCTGTTCCCCAAATCATAGGAACATAGTCGATATCTGTATAACAACTATATGTAAATGGATTTACTCCCCAGTTGTAATACCAACCGATATTCATATCATCCGGTATTAACATTTTTCCCATTTTATCATTTACACATAATCCTTTTTTAGTTACGTAAAAATAAAAAGTTGATGATGTTACACTAGAACCATCTGTAAATTCTGCAACAATATAAGTCTTATGACTGCTTACTGTCGTCGTATAAAATTCAAACTGTGTGGTAGTTGCCGTTGCAGTATTTACAAGTGCATCATCTACATACACCTTATAACCTTTTACTTCTCCTAAATCATTTGCACTTGTCCACTTTATATCAACATAGCCTGCAGGTACTAATTTGCCTGCTACCGGACTTGTTATTGCATTTGTCTGCCACTGTGTTATTGCACCTGCATCACTATTTATTGTAACTGCTTTAACATCATTGTTAAAAGCAGGAGTTCCGGCAATAACCACCGCTGACATCAAAGCCATTGCAATTACTTTTCTTAACTTTCTCATATAATAATCTCCTGTTACCTTTTCAAAATAAATAGGTAAGATACTCACCCCTATTTTCTTTTTCTTTTGTCTAACAATCACTTATGCAATTATTTTTTCTTACTATTTTTAGCTGATTTTGCTTTTTTTGCTTTTTTTGTCTTTTTTACTTTTTTAACTTTCTTTATTTTTGCTACTTTCTTGCTGCTCCAACCTGTATACAACTTTGAGCCATCCATAATAAAGTAAGCTCTTGACTGAACATAATACTTTTTTCCGGCTTTTAATTTTTTAAGTACATATGTAAGTTTTGTTGTACTCTTTGTTTTAGCTTTCTTCATATTCTTATATGTTGAATATTTGATTTCATATCCTGCTGCATTATTTACGCTCTTAAGATTTAATTTAATAGTTTTCTTTTTGTTATTTGCTAATGCAGTATAAATAACAGGTTTAACTGATGCTGCACACGCAACTGCTGATGTATCAACTCCACTTGGAGTATATACTCCATAAGTTTTTGCCGGATATCCTGCAGGATTTCCAATTTCTGCGTATAACTTTCCTAATTCTGTTAACACTCCGGTATTTCTGTACCACAAACCTGAAGCACTGTCTGTAAATTTGCTATTGTCTTCAGGGTCGAATGAAAACCATGCATATCTTTCTACATAACTTCTTGCATTTAATCCTTCTAATACAATCTTTAAAAAGTTTCTTGTATTTGCTGCGCATGTTGGATCAGCCATGCTTAAGTTCATATGCTGTTCACCTACTGCAAATTCAGTAATCCAAATTGGCTTATGAAATAATGCATATGTCTGGTCAATTGCTTGTAAAAACTGTAATGCACCTTTAGTTGAATCTAAATCAGTTCCCCAATAACAATGTACCGCAATAAAATCAACATCTAACGAACTATTTGCTGATATCTTTTCCATAAAAGGTTTAAACCATTTATCAGACCAGCACGGTGCTGTAGCTGTTGCAGGTGAGCCAACTTTAAGTCCTGAATTACAAAAATCCTGCCATCTGTTAATTACTTTTTCAATTGACATATTAGACTGATTTGTTAAATCTGGTTCATTATATCCTAAAATATATTTGTATCCATTCTTTTTTGCGTTTTCAAAAGCTGCTTCTTTAACTGTTCCCTGTCCCCATATCATAGGTACATAGTCCATATTATCAAATGATCTGTTTTTAAAATTTTTTTCATTATATGCTGTAAAGCCCCAATTATAATACCAGCCAACATTTAATGAAGAAGCATCTATACCTACTCCCATATCTTCATTTATACAAATTCCTTTCTTCGTAACATAAAAAGTACTTGTATTTGTATTAACTACTGTTCCGTTTGTTAATGTAGCTGAAACGTATGCTGTATGTGCAGATACATCAACTGTGTAAAATTCGCATGATAAAGTTTCTGCTGATGTTGGAGATACTGTTCCTATTAAAGCATTATCAACATAAACTGCATATGATGAAACTCCTTCTAAATTATTATTCCATTTTACATCAATGTATCCTGCCCCAATTAATGAGCCATTAGCAGGACTGATTAATCCATTATTTGTCCATTCTGTTGTTGAAACTGTAGCAGCTACTGCTTCATTGCTTGTGCTTGCAACATAATTAATTCCTGAAAATGCAACAACTAATGATAATGCAAATGCTAATATTCTCTTTGCTTTTCTCATATTCTTATCCTCTCTAACTAAATAAAATATTTCTACATTTAAACTCAAATTATAACATCTAAGATTTTTGTTTAAAAAAGGGGCGCAAAGACTTATATGATATTCATATAAAATCTCTACACCCTTTCACCTGCTTAAGATTAATTCTAATATTAAACTTATTTAACTACAACTAACTTCTTAGCTGACCATTTTTTACTAAATACTTTGTTATCTGCTGAATCTGTTGTATAAGCTTTAGCTCTTACGTATACAATTGATCCAGATTTAAGTTTCTTAAGTATAATTTTTGTCTTTTTAGATGTTTTCTGTTTAGCACCCTTAAACTTTGAATTTGTTGAATACTGAACAGCATATCCTTTAACGTTCTTTGCTTTCTTAAGTGATACAACTGCTTTCCTAGCACTTGTGCTCTTTACAGAAGCAACTTTAACTTTAGCTGGTGCAGCTGTTTTCTTCCATTTTGCAACAAGAGTTAAATCACTTGATACAAGAGAATTAAAGTTATATAAAACACCATTAGCTGTATAACCTACTAATGTGTATCCTTTTCTCTTAGCTGCAAATGTATCAACCTTTTCGCCTTCATTTACATATTTTGTAGACATTGTCTTATTCTGGCTTACAAAATTAACAGTGTACTGTTTATTAGCTGTAACTACAAAATTGTTTACATGAATATATCCTGCCATACCAATTTCATCAGCATATGTCTTTAAGAATGCACCTAAAGCGAATTTTAATCCAATGTTTCCTTTTTTATAATCCTTTGGTACATTGATTACCGCTGAAACCTTCATACTTTCTTTCTTTGAAGAATCTAATGTAATATATCCATCTGATGTAATATTAGATGTTGAAGTTAACTCTAAAGCTTCATCACCATTACCAGGCTTATATGCCTTGAATAAAATATGCTTTGTAGTAATATCCCCTATCTTATTTCCTAATGCATCTTTTTTATTTGCCTTTAATGTGCTGGAAATATCAAAAGAAATTGTGTAATTACGTCCTGCTTCAACAGGTACATTTTCAAGTGTGGCTGTCATACCCCATGGGTTATCATTTACTAATTCATTTGTTAACTTATTGTATTCTCCATCCCATCCAGAATTAATAACAAAGAAATCAAATTTAGAAACTGTTGAACCTGCTGTTATGTATCCTTCAGTTGCATAATCTACACCTTTTGTCTGAGGGATGGCTTTTAAAGCTTCTTCCCATTCTCCACCATCTTCCCTAGTACATACTGAAAATGATGTCCACTGTGTTAATCCTGCCAAAACATTTGTTCCTGCAGGAACCGGTGCTGCTGAAGCAACGCCTGCCATTCCTATAGTCATAACAGATGCTAATGCAACCGCCATAGTTTTCTTAAATAATCTCACTTATTTGTCCTCCTAATTACAGTCCTTATGTTTAATATGCGGCAATATTTTGATAATTGCCGCATACTTACTTTTGAAAATTATATTTGCTGTTCTGTTTTATTATTTTTTAATTGTTACTTTTACAGCTTTGCTCCACTTACCAAATCCTGCAGCGTTCTTAGCACGAACCTGAACTTTGTATGTCTTACCTACTGCAAGTTTTTTGATTTTTGCATTAGTCTTCTTAGCGTTGTATTTCTTGTTTCCAACCTTAACCTGATATGACTTAGCACCTTTTACTTTCTTCCAAGTAACCTTAACTGACTTCTTAGCATTGTTAACAACCTTAACACCCTTAACCTTTGCAGGTTTGCTTGCTACTACTGCAGGAGCTGCTGTTGTAGGAGCTACTGTTGAAGGAGCTACTGTTGCAGGAGTTCCTGTATTTGTATTACCTGTTGGAGCCTTTGGTGTCTGTCTTTCAGGAATAACGCTCTGTGTATACTTTTCACCCATTAAAGAAATGTCTGTGAATGCTAATGTTCCATGTGCATTTACATTTTCTGATGTTCCATATGCGTATGCATACTTGCAAGCCTTAGCTGCTTCTTCTGCAACTTTTCCAGCCTTAACTGCCTGTGTTAATTCATATGAATACATATATGAACCATATGCTAACTGAACCTTAATATCATTACTTAAATAATCAGGACTTACAGGAACGTCAAATTCGTATGTTTCTGTTGCTCCTGCTGGAACAGTTATTGTTTTAAATAACATTGTGTTATCATTATCACCTTCAATACCACTATTTACAGTAATTGTAATATTCTTTTCTGTCTTTGTAGTTGTATCTGCTTCCATCATTCCGTTATTAACTGTAAATTTTAATTTATATGTATTTCCAGGAACAACTTTAGCATTAATTTCTGATTTAATCTGATATGGTTTTTCACCCCAGATTTTATCATTTAATACAATTGCATCTTCCGGAGCAGCGCTTTCTGCTGTCCAATTAGCCTGCCATCCTGTAATAGAAATATTGGCAGAAACATTATCTACTGCTGTTGACTTAAATGTTGTCTGTGTAATAACAGCATCATTTGGTTCATAACTTTCTGCTGAACTTGTCCAGCTACCTGTAAGTGCGTTAGCTGTATCAGCCTTAACGTCTGTTGTGTTTACCTTGAATCCTACTGCAAGTGTGGCAACTAAAGCTGTTGTCATAGCACCTGCCATAACTTTGTTGAAAACCTTTCTCATCTTCAATTTCCTCCTCAAATAAAATTGTTTTTTTTCTTTTTGAAAACGTTTATTTTCAATCTATGAACATCTTATCATAAACGTTTTTATTTTACAATCCAAAATATAATATTTTCACAAATAAAACGATTTTCGATTTGAAATACTGTCTAATTTTCACATATAAACAATCCTTCAATTTAATTTTTGATGTAAAAATTGTAACATTTTTATTGTTCTTTATTTAGATGTTTTAAATGTTTTAGTCTTTGACCACGCTCCTTTTTTAGTTCCACTGACAGCTCTTACTCTTACATAATATTTCTTACCACCTGCCAATTTGCTTAATACAATAGTTAATTTACCGGTTTTCTTTATCTTTGATTTTTTAAATTTCTTATTCAAAGAATACTGAACCTGATATTGCTTAACACCTGAAACTTTCTTCCATGTTACTTTAGCAGATTTTTTCTTTGTTGCTTTTGCACTCTTAATCTTAACTTTACCAATTGTAGTTGCCTTTGTTGTTTCTACAGGTACTACAGTTGTTGGTGTAACCTGAGTTGTTGTTTCTTCTTTCTTAGGTGCTGCTGTTGTAGCAGGTTGTTGCTTTGTTGGCTCTTCATAAACATACTTATCCGCATCTGTTAACTTATATGTTTCATAACCTTTCGGATTACCTAATGATGCATATAAGAATCCATTATCTGTTAATTTACCTGAGTCATAATCAAATAATGCAGTTGATCCACTTGCATCATTTGAATCAATATCATTTGCTGAATTAATATTGTATGGGAACCATGCATATCTTTCTACAAAATCCATCTCATCTAACTGTGCACATACTTCTTTAATAAATGCACCTGTTTTTTCATTTTCACCAGGTTTCTGATAACTATAATCGAATTTGTCTCCATATGCCTTGCTTCCAAAAATTCCCATTTCGGTAATCCAAACAGGTTTTCCATATAATTCATGTACTTTCTTTACAGCATCAATCACCATGCTAACACTTCTCTGACTAATATATGTATGAATTGCTACACAGTCACAGCTAACTCCTTCAATCTCGATCTGAACTCCATTATCATCAACTGGTCCGCCTTTCAAGAATGGTGTAAGCCATCCACTGTATGTTCCGTTAGGATTACTAATAGCCGGAGATACAGTTCTCTTTCCAAGTTTCTGTATTTCCGCCCAGCCTTTCTGAGCCTGTACAACTGATATATTTGCCTGAGCTGATAATTCAGGTTCATTATATCCAAGGATGTAATTAGCATCCTTTGGAACTAAAGCACACTGCTCTGCAATGTATTTAAATAAATTTTCATCTTTTGTTCCATCCGGATCATCCTGATTTCTTCCCCAAATCATTGGTACAAAATCAACTCCATCATCAATTGAATTATTATAAGGTGTTGCCTGCCAATTGTAATACCATGATAAATTCATTTTTTTAAGTTCAACTGTTTTACTCATATCTTCGCCTAAAGCAATTCCTTTTTTAGATACAAAAAAGTTTCTTTCATTAGACTCTACTGTTTCACCCGAAGCTAAAACAGCCTCAACCTTTAATGTATGCTTTGCTATAGATGTTGTATAAACTTCTGCCATCTGTTCATTCTCACCATTAGCTTCTAATTCGACTGCTTTTTTTCCATCAAATACAATATTATAACTTTCTGCATCTGTTACAGATGTATTAACTTTAACATTAATGTATCCTGCTCCTACGAGTTTGCCTTCAGTTGGTGTAATAACTGCTTCTTCTTTCCAACTTGATATAGTGCTACTTTCTTCGTTTGCATCCGCACTTATCACTCCAGTCATTGACACTGTCATAACTGCAGCCATAGCAAATGCAACTCCCCTCTTAAAATTTCTCATGTTTTCCTCCTTTATATGCATACCATCTCTGATGGTATTTCTTCCACTCTATTGTCCTATTATTCTCTTATAAAGTCAACAACTTTTATGCATTTTTTACAATTTTGCTTATAATCAATCTTTTTTTTTAGATGTTATTTTATTTTTTAGAATAATATGATTTATAATTTGTTGTATAAATAAATAATATCACTAATTTGTTTATTTGTTTGTGGCACCTTTGCAAGAAAAAACATCCCAAAACAAACTTTTCAGTCTGTTTTGGGATGTTTTTCTGCTTTTTTTTAACGATTTTACTCGTCTACATATTCTAATTTGCTGACAGACACTTCATATGCTGTGTGCTTTTCGCTTTCATCTTCATTAATCTTCTTAATGTACTCTCTGCTTTGCACTCTTCCCCATATCTGAATGTGTCCACCCACTTCAAAAGCTGATGCATATCTTGCATTTCTGCCCCAGGCAATGCAAGGTATGTAATCTGATTTACCATACGGTCTGTTAACTGCAATAAGTAAATCTGCGATTTCTCTTCCAAGCGGTGTTTTTCTGTAAATTGGTGGTTTGCAAATAAATCCATCAAGGAAAATCTGATTTGTTCTGCCTGCATCAAGATTCTCTTCTACTTCTTCCCATTCTCTTACGAAAATAGAAAGCACCAATTTGTTTCTTGTCCCCTCATGTCTGTTGTAGGATCGAAACTGTCCTGATACTTCTACAAGTCTTCCTGTGTAATCCTGTGTTACATCAACAAGTCTCTCAGATACCATCAACGGAATAATATCCGTTAATTCACTAAGTCTGTCTACAGACACATCTACCATGTAGAATCCTTCTCCAAAAACTTCATGGCTGTATCTGAATTCAGATACAATCTCACCTACAATGCTAACGCGGTTGTTCTCAATAATCTTGTCGATCATGTGTGCTTCCCCCTTCTGTACCAACCTTTGGTTTCTTATTTCTTTTATCTCTATAATTATATTTCCTTTTTCCACTTTTATGTAAAAATGTGTTCGACCTTTTTCGACTTATATAATTTTTGTCTCAAATTTTTGCTCATTTATCGTCGAATACTAGGGTTTCACTTCGAAATAATTACTATTATTTACTATAAAATCGATATTTTCTTTATTCATTTACACACAATTTTCTATTATATCTATTTTTTTACCCCTAAATTTTTACCCCAAAGTCTCAACTTTGCCGTGAACTTCATCTTTTGTAAGTATGACATTCCTCTATTACAAAAAAATACCGACATTTGCAAACATCATTCACAAATGTCGGCACAATATTAATAACCAAGGTTCTTTAATGTCATTTTTGTTTCTGTCTTTAAAGCGCTGTTAATTGCACTTGAAGCTATGCTGCTTCTTAATTTCTTTACTGTTGCCTGTGGTTTATTCTTTGCTAACTTAACATCAGCAACTACTTCCTGATTCTGAATTGCTTTTATCTGAATCTTGTTTCCTGATGTCTGAATTGTACATACAAAATCTCCAACCTGTTTAAAGATTTTTCCATTTTTCTTTAAGTAATTGTAAAGAGCTATACCATTCTTCTTTTTGTCCTTTGTCACTTTAAGTTTCGCTTTAGACTTAACACATTTGAAGTTTGTAACCTTTACTGATGTACTAAAACTTGAATCAGCATCATTAGGAAGTACTTCTGAGAGTGCATAAATATCACCCTGTTCTTCTGTTCTGTCACCAAATTCTCCACCCATTCCATAATAAATGAATGTTGCATTAGCAGATGCTTTAAATGTTGCCTTGTAGTTTTCTGTTACGCCCGGCTGTAAGTGTAACCAGTCTGCATAAACTACTGTGTCCTGTGAATCTGTAACTTTAAAGAATACCCATTTTTCAGCCGTTGTAGTTGTTGCTTTAAAACTAAGAGTATACTTCTGTCCTTTCTTCACTGTGATGTCTCTGTGTGCCTGTGCTCCCCAAACACCGCCCCAGCCAATCGCATCCATATCAGCTGAGAAAGAACTTGCTGTTGCGCCTGACAAACTACCGTCAGCTCCTTCGTACCAATTTTCTCTCTGTCCAAAGTAGCCTTCAAATGTTGTACCTGCAAAACATGTTGCACACATAGCTACTGTTATAGTTGTTGCAACTATAGCAGCTGAAATTTTCCTGATAACCTTTCTCATTGGTTAATCCTCCTTAAATATAAGTATTTGTATCTTCTTTTAGAACTATAACTTATATCTAACACCCTTCGGTTCTATTTTATAACATTTACAGGGGCTCCTGCAACCCATTTTTTAATATTATTTTTTACAATTTCAACAAGTCTTGTCCTGGTTTCAACAGGTGCCCATGCTGAGTGAGGTGTAATAATTATATTATCTATATCAAGAATCTCTTCATGCTTTTCCATCGGCTCTACTGCTACTACATCAAGACCTGCTCCTGATATTTTCTTAGATTTAACAGCATCAATTAATGCCTGTTCATCAACTACTCCGCCTCGTGATGTATTTATAAACAGTGCTCCATCTTTCATTTTTTCAAAAAACTCTTTATTACACATCTTTTCTGAATCGCTATTTAATGGGCAATGAATAGAAACTATATCTGATTTTTCAAGCAGTTCATCCATTTCTACAAATCGGACGCTTTCATCTTTCTTAGGACTTCTGTTATACGCTAAGACCTTCATATCAAATGCCTGTGCAATTTTTGCAACTTTCTTTCCTATTGAACCATATCCTACAATTCCTAATGTTCTTCCATCCATTTCCTTCATTGGTTTAAATGGCGAAAATTTTTCGCTGTGTATCCACCCTCCGTCTTTAACAAATTTGTTATACTCTCCAACTTTATTGTAATGTTCAAGAATAAGAGCAAATACATGTTGTGCTACAGCATTTGTAGAATAACTTCCTGCATTACATACCGTTATATTCCTTTCATTTGTATATTCAATATCTACGTTATTATAGCCCGTAGCAAATAATCCTATATATTTAACATTTCCGGCATTTTTTAACGTTTCTTTATTCATGATACATTTATTACACAAAATAATTTCTGAATCCTTTACTCTTTCTGCAATCTCATCATACTTTGTATAATCATAAATTGTCACTTCACCAAATTCATCAAATACCGAAAAATCAATATCATCATTCGTTAAAGTTTTTGCGTCTAAAATTACTACTTTCATCAACCCAATATCTCCTACTATTATATGTATTACCACTTCCATTAGTCAGTGGTCATTTGTCAAAACATTTGTATAAAATCAGCTTTGTTCGTTATTTTTTTACATTCCTTTCATGTTAGGGACTTTCACCCATTAGAAACGTGCGTCGCAAGGCGTACAACATAAAAAAGAAGTTCCCAAACAGGAACTTCTTTTTATTTATTAATCTTAAAATCAGATTATACTCTTGAAAGGTATTCACCTGTTCTTGTATCAATCTTAATCTTTTCACCCTGGTTAACGAATAATGGAACATATACTGTTGCTCCTGTTTCAACCACTGCAGGTTTTGTAGCACCTGTGGCTGTGTTTCCTTTAACACCAGGTTCAGATTCTGTAATCTCTAATTCTACGAAAAGAGGTGGTTCAATTGCAAATACATCACCATTGTGTGAGCAGATTGTAACCATTTCGTTTTCTTTAACGAACTTAAGTGCATCACCGATTGTTTCTTCTGATAATGCAATCTGTTCAAATGTTTCTGTATCCATGAAGTTATACAATCCACCATCTGCATATAAGTACTGCATTGATTTTCTATCGATGTGAGCCTTAGGACATTTTTCAGTTGGTCTGAAAGTCTTTTCAACTACACCACCACTCTTGATATTTTTTAATTTTGTTCTAACGAACGCTGCGCCTTTACCTGGTTTTACATGCTGAAATTCGATAATCTGATAAATCTGTCCTTCAACTTCGATTGTAACACCATTTCTAAAATCGCCTGCTGCTATCATAATATTTCCTCCTAACAGTTCATTGTGTTTTACCACGCTATGTTTTATTTTATAATAATATTATTATTATTTCAACTATTTTTTACTACAGCAATTATTAAGCGTGCTATTTTTCTATTTATTATACTAGAAAAATGTATTATAAAACGTCAAATTCCATAGGAATATTTATTCCTTCTATTGTATGAATATATCTATAGTGTCCGGAATGTAGTCCTACATAATCCTGGAATATAGGAATACTAAAATATCCCGGTCTTAAATTTTCAATCAATATTATAATTTCCGGAAATCTTGCATCGTCACTCAATTCAATGTTCTTCCACTGATTATCCTCATATATTTCAAGTTTTCCCGGTTGAAGACTTCCCGGATATGTATTATCTTCATTACCTACAGCATAAACATAAAATGATAATTCATCATTCATATTTATTTGATTATTCTTTAATATACCAACAAATTTTGTATCATTATCATATACATTAAAATTAACGATACATTCCTGTCCATTAACTTTATTGGTTAATCGATATTGCCCGATTGAAATATCATAGTAATTATTCAAATCTGCATTTCTAATCATCTCACTATCATTAACCTCATACATTGTATTCTGATACTCATTTTTCTTTTCGATGATTTCCCATTTTCCATCTATATATTTTTCCAATTTTTCTGTTTTATAATCTAGTGCTATCATTCCCTTGCCATTAGTCAATGAATATTTAATTATTAGATTATCCTTTAAAGTTATTTTATCGTTAACATATGACACTTTTACAGTATTCTGTGATGATGTTGTTTCACTATTTTGCGTTTTGTCCTGAGTATTTATTATTTTTTCTGAATCTGTATTCTTTTTCTTGTTTTTATTAACAACATTAATAATAAATACTCTCTTCTTATTTTTATATTTTGCTATAATTTTTGTCTTGCCATTTTTTATTCCCTTTATTTTTAAAATATTATTTTTCTTACCTTTAATTTTTACTATTTTAACAATCTTTTTATTTTTAATTGTCCATTTTACTTTTACGCTTGGCTTTTTCACTTTTATAGTCTTTGTCTTATTAACTACGATATCAACTTTTTTTGTATCAGCATTTACATTAATAGTTCCAACTATACCTACAACACATATTACACATGCAATTACAATTTTTTTAATATAATTAATTGTAATTCTACTTCTTCCTTTAGTCATATAAATCTCCTTTCCAACTAAATTATTCGAACACTAATTTTATAATAACCATAACATATACTTCTATTTGTATCTATATGTTTTAGTAACAAAAGTATTTTTTCAGTTTATTTTTTTATATTAAAACCACTGTATTTTCATCACGTAAAAAATCCGACAGGCTAAACCTATCGGATTTTCATTTTCTTTCTAATACTATATCTTTATCCTATGCTAAAAACTTATACGCTCTAAAATCTCACCACAAATTTCAACTCTGCTTTTTCCATCAGTTGCTATAGAAATCTGAGCTGCCTTTTGATATCTTTTTTCTCTGTCAGCAATCATTTTTTCTATATATTCTACTGTCATATGATTATTCAAAAGCGGTCTGTCTTTATTTTCGCATATGCGGTCATAAATAGTTTTCGGTTCTGCCGTGAGAAGTACTGTTCTTCCGCCTTCTTTCATTATTTCTATATTTTCATCTTTAAGAACAACTCCACCACCGCATGATACTATTTTTCCTGCATTAATTTGCATGTCTTCTAAAACTTTTGTTTCAAGTTTTCTAAAATATTCTTCCCCATTTTTTTCAAATATATCACTTATAGACATATTTTCCTGTTCTTCTATGTATTTATCAATATCAATAACCGGCATTCCTGTAATATAGCCTAACGCATTTGATATTGTAGTTTTTCCCGTGCCCATAAAGCCAATCATAAATATATTTTTATCTTTGATATCATCACAATTAATATTTAATATATTTCTAACCTGCTCAATTGTCATTTGTCCCGGTGCTGATGCATTTACACCTGCCGCAAATGTTATTACTGAGCCTGTTGTCTTTCCACATACTCTTGTTACAGCACCTAATTCTCCCATTGACATTGTAACAATAGGTGCTATCATTTTTTCATTTGCCTCAATAGAACCATATACAAGTTCTTTAACATCCTCTTCGCAACTTGGCATTACTGCCATTTTACATATATCTGCTCCAAGTTCTTCCATTGTCATTAATGTTTCCACAATCTTTTCTCTTGATGGTGTTTCATTAAAATGATGATTTGAGCCAATTACTTTTGCTCCTGCCGTATGTATTTCTTCTATCATGTCTAAGGCAATCGAATCTTTAGAGTAGGCTTCTACATCTATTAATTCAGCCAGTCCTGTCTTAGCTACCTGAACATTCAAATCATAATAACTGTTGTTTGAGATAAATTTTTCTCCACCTTCGCCATCAGTTCTGAAAGTAAAGATTAATGGTATATCTTCAATTACCTCACGCAAATCTATCAACATATTTTCTACTTCATCGATATAAACGCTGTCAAAGAAATCACATCTCCATTCGATTATATCAGGATTCATCTCCACAACTTCTTTTGCCTGTTCTATCACTTCATCGTGATTTTCGCCTACTATCGGTACGCACACTTTGGGGTGACCGTCGCTAAGCTCAAGGTTTCCGACCTTAATTTGTTTCATTTTTCTTCTAATTCCTTTTTGGGAATTATTCCTCCTTTTACATTATTTGCCATATATTAAAAATTACGGCATTTGACATACATTATAACATATATGAGTTTTATATAAAAGAGTGAAAAATGTTTGAAGCAGTTTGAACCGGTTATAAATTAAACATTATATTAAAACGAAAGTTTATACTTGGAAATTATAATTTAAATGAAAATTTATACTATAATTTTATATTTAAATGAATATTTATACTGGAATTTTATATTTAAATGAATGTTTATACTTCAAAATTATAATTTAAATAAAATTTATACTAGGATATTATATCTAAATGTATGTTTATAGATAAAACATATCATAGACAAAATCTTTACTAATGCTCATCTAATAAATATCCTGCATTTATCAAAACCTACTTCCATTTGCTTTCAAATTTATGTATCATAATATACGTTGCTGAATTAATTCAACATATGTCATGTAATAAACAAATATTAAAATTTTTGGCTTAATCACAATAAAGGTTATTAATAATTATGATAAAGGTTATTAATTTATTTAATTGTGATAAAAGTTGTTATTTTAATTGTGACATAGATAATTTATTAATTATGGCGAGAATTATTAATCAATAAAAACAAACACATCCACTAATCACAACGGAGGTACTACAATGGAAAATATAAATATAACAGGTTCAACAAAACTTACAGGTCTTCTTGGCAGTCCTGTTGCACATAGCAAATCACCAGCCATGCACAATGAATCGTTTCGACTTTTAGGTTTAGATTATGTATATTTGTGCTTTGATGTAGATGAAAATAATATGGAATCAGCAGTTGAGGGGTTGCGAACATTAGGAGTTGCCGGTTTTAACTGTACAATGCCCGACAAAATTAAAATGTGGGAATTATGTGATGAATTATCACTTGCCGCTAATCTAATTGGCGCAGTTAACACTGTAGTCAATGTAGATGGAAAATTTGTAGGTCATAACACTGACGGAACTGGATATATGCAGTCTGTTAAAGATGCCGGATTTGATATAATCGGCGGGAAAATGACATTAATGGGTGCAGGTGGTGCCGCTTCTTCCATTCTTGTCCAGGCTGCAATTGATGGTGTAAAAGAAATCGACGTTTACAACAGACCAGGCGTAAATTTTGATAAAGCTCAAATCCTGATTGACAAATTAAACGAAGTTACTTCATCTAAAATTTCTTTATATGATTTAAACGATGAAACTTCCTTAAAAAAATCATTAGATTCAAGCACAATTTTAACTAACGGAACATCTCTTGGAATGGCTCCAAATAACGATTCCTGCATTATCAAAAACAGTTCATTTTTGCATCCTGAATTAATTGTTTCTGATATTGTTTACAATCCGCTAGAAACAAAACTTATGAAAATGAGCAAAGAAATAGGTTGCCCTGTATTCAACGGTTTATACATGCTTTTGTATCAGGGAGCAGAAGCTTTTAAACTTTGGACCGGAAAAGAAATGCCTGTTGACAAGATTAAAGCAAAGTATTTTTAGAATAAATAATAAAAATTTTTTAAGACATTTATTTTTATGTAAGCTTCTTGTGTTAGATAGTGTCGAATATTTTGTGTAAGTTTCTTGGTTTAAATAATACAGACTATTTTTCATAAGCCTCTTGGGTTAAAAATATATTGAGTTTACATTAGTCTATAATAACAACAAAGATTAAATGGAATGAAATACTATCTGGTTCTAATTATGTAAACTATATTACGGATTTTCTTCCTATTTTCCGTATAATCCGTAAATTTGTTCAAAAATAATTTTCTTTATAAAGTTAAATACGGATGATATTAAAAATATTAAATATCATCCGTATTTTTCATTCTTAATTTCAAAAAATCATCATATTTTCAATACTTTTTTACGGATTATTTTTCAATTCTAATTACAATCCGTAATAATGCTAAAGAAATTATTTTATTGAAGAAATATCTGTTATTTTTTACGTTTTTTTAATTATTCTTTATCATATATCCGTAATTCAATAATTTAAGATGTTTTTCTTTAATTAATCATATAATGACAATTCCACCTTATATCATCTTGCCTGCTATAAACCTAAATTATAATTCTAAGCTATAACCCCGAGTTATAATTCTAAGCTATAATCCTGAATTATTTGCTATTCCAAACTATAATCCTAAGCCATAATTCAACCACATCATTTCAACTGTTCCTTAATTATTTCCAACAATTTTAGACATTTTCTTTTTCCAACGCCATAAAATAAATTTTTCAGGAATTCTTTTTAAAACTATTTGAATTTCTTCTTTTTTATTGATTTTTTTAACCATCACACTCTGGATTCCGGTTCTGTTTGCGCCATACACATCTGTGAATATCTGGTCGCCTACAAATATTGTAGAATCTACATCTGTGTGCATTAATTCCATCGCTTTTTTATAGTTCCTAGTTGAAGGTTTATGTGCATCAAATATGTATTTTGACTTAACTGCATAAGCGAATGGCTCAACTCTTGGTTCCTGGTTATTTGAAATAAGACACGTATCAAGTCCTATTTTTCTTAATTTTTCGAAAAATTCAATACTCTTATCTGTAGCGGGATGTCCATGAGGAACTAATGTATTGTCAATATCAAATATCACTCCTCTTATCCCCTGTTTATAATACATGTCAAAATCTATATCTTCTACAGAATTTACATATTCATTTGGGTAAAATCTTTCAAGCATATTTTTCTCCTGCGTTCTATCTTTTATTTCGATGTTCTTACATCATCAAATGCACTAATTTAAAATGTTCCTACATTGTGAGATGCTCTAATTTAAAATGTTCCTACATTATGAGATGCTCTAATTTAAAATATTCCTACATCATCAGATACACAATTTTAAAATATTTCTACATCATTAGATGCACTAATCAAAGTTATTCTTACATCATCAGATGCTCTAATTTAAAAATTTCTTTAACTCATCCATAAATGTATTTACATCTTTAAACTCTCTATATACAGAAGCAAATCTTACATATGCAACCTGGTCTAATTCTTTAATTTTATCCATAACGATTTCACCAATCTCGTTACTTGAAATTTCTTTTTCTTCTTTATTAAATATCTCTGCCTCTATTTCTTCAACCGTAGATACTATCTGATCATAAGATACAGGTCTTTTATGACATGAACGTACAATTCCCCTCTCTATCTTACTTCTATCATACGGTTCTCTGTTATCATCTTTCTTTATAACGATAAGCGGTATTGTTTCTACTTTTTCATATGTAGTAAAACGTTTACCACATACCTCACACTGTCTTCGGCGTCTGATAGAATTATTCTCTTCTGCCGGTCTTGAATCAATTACCTTTGTATTTTCTTCTCCACAAAATGGACACTTCATATTCTGCCTCCTAATACTTAATTCCAGTCATAAATTGATTATAAAAAGAATTAGTTATCTGGTCAAGACGTTTTGTACTTATGCTTTACATCATCTAAGTCTACACTAACCAAAATAATATCATCCCCAATCTGCTTTACACATTTTACAGGAATTATATATTCAAAATCGCTACATATAAGATTACAGAATTTTGTAGGCCCGGGCACAATCAGTGCTTCTATACATCCTGTGCAAATATCAAATTCCAAGTCTTCTACCGAGCCTATCATTTTACAGTCACAACAATTAATTACTTCTTTCTGTTTTAACTCACATATTCTCATTTTTGCTCTGCAGTCTTTTTTTTATTTTATGCGAAAAATTTGTATTTTATGATTTTATCTTATATAGTGTTTTATTATTTTAACTGATATATTATTTTGTATTTCCATGTCATCTATTTTTTTATCATTATTATTACATATTTTGCTTTACATTTTTTATCCCATATAGCATTTTATCACTTCTTATCGCATATAATGCTTCATTGCCTTTATCGCATTTTTTTCAAGTCTGCTAACCTGTGCCTGAGAAATTCCTATTTCATCAGCTATTTCCATTTGTGTTTTTCCCTTAAAAAATCTTAAGTCTATTATTTCTTTTTCTCTTTCCGGTAGCCCTTTAATTGCTTCAGCAAGAGCTATTCTATCTACCCATTTTTCTTCTTTATTTTTTTTATCACTTATCTGGTCCATCACATACAAAGTATCTCCTCCCTGGTCATATACCGGGTCAAATAAAGATACCGGACTTTGTATTGCATCTAAGGCATATATAACTTCTTCAGATGTAGCTCCAATTTCTTTAGATATTTCACTTATGGTTGGTTCTTTATTGCTTGTCTTCATTATACGCTCTTTAGCATAAATAGCTTTATACGCTGTATCTTTTATCGACCTGCTTACTCTGATTGATGCATTATCTCTTAAAAATCTCTTTAGTTCTCCTGCAATCATAGGCACTGCATAGGTTGAAAACTTTACATTTAATGTGTCATCAAAATTGTCAACTGCTTTTATAAGTCCAACGCATCCAATCTGAAACAAATCATCCATATTTTCATTGCTTCCCGAAAATCTCTGAATAATACTTAGCACAAGTCTCAAATTCCCCTGAATGTACCTTTCCCTTGCTTCTTTGTTTCCTTTTTTTATCTCTTTAAAAAGTTCAGTTTTTTCTTCATTTGTCAGTAACGGTAATTGTGTCGTGTTTACTCCACTTATTTCCACTTTAAAAAGAGCCATATTTCCCTCCAAATCATTCAATTACTTCTTATCAACAAACAAATATTTGTCAATTTGTATTACATTTAAATGATTAACAAAAACACGGCTCTTTATACATTATTCATATTTTACAATTTCTTTTTTTAGTCGATTCATTATCTTTTTTTCTAATCTTGATATGTACGATTGTGATATTCCAAGAAAATCTGCAACTTCCTTCTGTGTCATCTCCTCTCCTTCTTTATTATTTAGTCCAAATCTCATTTCCACTATTGATTTTTCACGTTTATTTAATTTTTCAATAGCTTTTTTTAACAGACTTTTCTCCACTTCATTTTCAAGTTCTCTTGATATAACGTCCTCATCTGTTCCAAGAATGTCCGAAAGCAAAAGTTCGTTACCATCCCAGTCAACATTTAAAGGCTCATCTATAGATACTTCAAGTTTTGTTTTATTGTTTCTTCTCAAATACATTAGTATTTCATTTTCAATACAACGTGATGCATATGTAGCAAGTTTTATGTTCTTATCTGTCTTAAACGTATTTATTCCTTTAATAAGACCAATTGTTCCTATTGATATCAAATCTTCTACGCCTACCCCTGTATTATCAAATTTTTTTGCTATGTATACAACCAGTCTCAAATTATGTTCTATCAACATTCTTCTTGCTGATTCATCATTTTCATTTATTAATTTTTCTAACTGTTTTGCCTCTTCTTCGCCTTCAAGTGGAGCCGGAAGCACATCCGGTCCTCCGATATAATGTACTTCATTGCACTCATCTGAAAGTATCCATCTGGTAAGCACAGGAATCACATTTAAATTTTTAAGCAATTTTTCTCTCCTCTCTTTAATTTTTAATTGTGGACATGCACTGCAATTTCGCAATCGCCTATTTGATTTGTTTCAAAATTGCGAGTGCATATTGCAATTTTCGCAATCGCCTATTTGTTTTTGATTTGTTTCACTATTATGTAGAATAAATTCAGAATTTAAAAGCATCTGATATTTTTTATCGTTATTAAACATTCCTTTATAAATTCCTAATACCGGATTTGAAATTTTCAAATTAATGTCTCTATTTTTAATTTCCATATAATCAACAGTAATTCCCGTCAATATTCCATTTTGACTTCCAACTGATTTGAATGGAATAAGAAAACATTTCTCATTTCCGGTTAAAATTTGTTTTATTACATTGTATTGCAAAACAGATACCGGTCTGCCTTTGTACGGTTCTCTTAAACTATTTCCTGTATCTTCTAAAGCGACTGTTTCTATCTTTGAATCGCCATTTACAATTCGTACATTATACAGATTTTTGCGGATCTTGAGTTTGTTTAGCATTTGATAAACTGCCACCTTCATTAGCAGACATCCAATTACTATTCCAAACATCAGCATTAGTACATTTAATTTTTTGTGTTCCTGTGTTTTTGCCTGTGCCACTGTTTTCCCCCAAAAACTATAGCTGCTAAGCATTGATACCACCCCATTCAACACAAAAGTAACACAATACACAACAGTCAGCATTTTTATTCCAGATAACTTTCTGTTATTAAACGCAATTCCGGTCATTATACATGGGACAATCAGCCATGTAAATAATATTTGCAGCACTCCATATTTTACTTTAAGCACTAATATTATTACACTGTAAGTTGCTCCAAATAAAGCTGCGATAACACATCTGATTGCTGTTCGTACCTCTATTTTTCCTTTAAAGTTAAGTATCTGTTTTGCAACAACTAAAATAATAAAATCCATTAGAAAGTTTATTGCAAAATACACGTCTACATATATTACATGCATCCTTCACCTCCAAATGGTAAAGCCATTATATACTTAAATCCCCGAAAAATTTGTCGAACTCTCGTGTAATAAAAAAATACATTTACAAAAAATGTAAATGTATTTTTCTTAAAACGTAAAATCTGATTTCCTGACATCTTTAATAAATAAAAGTAAATTTTATTTATTATTTTTTATCATATCTACGAAATATTTATGTATTTTATCACTCTCATCTAATTCAGGATGAAATGACATTGCTAACATATTATTGTATTTTACGGCTACAATTTTTTCATTTACCACAGCCATAATTTCTGTGCCACATTTAACTGCTTCCACATATGGAGCCCTGATAAATGTCATTGGGACCTTTCCTATCCCCTTCATTTCTTCTTCCGTATAAAAGCTGCCTAATTGTCTTCCATAAGCATTTCTCTTTACTTTTACAGGCAACAGTCCTAAATGAACTTTATCATCATTTACTATTTCTTCAGCTAAAAGTATCATTCCTGCACATGTTGCAAGTACCGGAAATCCGTTTTTTATTTTATTTTTTATTTCGTCTTCCATTCCAAGTTCTTTAATTAATTTACCCTGAACTGTACTCTCTCCCCCTGGAAGTATAATGCCATCAAATTCTTTATCCAAATCTTCTTTTTTACGAAGTTCAATGCATTCTACCCCTAATTTTTCAAGCATTTTTTCATGTTCTATATATGCACCCTGCACTGCAAGTACTGCAACTTTCATTGTATGCCTCCTTACATTTTAGTATCAGATATAATCTAAAACTTAACATTTTAAGATTAGATTATTCTCCTCTTTTTGCCATTAAAAGTTCAATTTCCTGCTCGTTAATTCCAACCATGGCTTCACCTAAATCTTCTGATAATTCAGCAAGCATTTTATAATCATTATAGTTTGTTACAGCCTTTACTATAGCCTGAGCACGTTTCTTAGGATTTCCTGATTTAAATATACCTGATCCTACAAATACACCTTCTGCTCCTAACTGCATCATTAAAGCCGCATCTGCAGGAGTTGCAACTCCACCTGCTGCAAAGTTAACAACCGGAAGTCTGTGATTTTCATGAACATATAATACTAAATCATATGGAACTCTTAATTCTTTTGCTACTTCGTATAATTCATCTTCTCTCATTGATCCGATTCTGGCAATTTCCTGATTCATCATTCTCATATGACGCACTGCCTGAACAACATCACCGGTTCCAGGTTCTCCTTTTGTTCTAATCATTGAAGCTCCTTCATTGATTCTTCTTAAAGCTTCTCCTAAATCCTTTGCACCGCATACGAATGGAACATTAAATTTTGTCTTATCAATATGGAATACATCATCTGCCGGTGATAACACTTCACTTTCATCTATGTAATCGATTTCAATTGCTTCTAAAATCTGAGCTTCAGCAAAATGACCGATTCTGCACTTTGCCATGACAGGAATTGAAACTGCTTCCTGAATTCCTTTAATCATTGCAGGGTCACTCATTCTTGCTACACCGCCTGCTGCTCTAATATCTGCCGGAATTCTTTCAAGTGCCATTACCGCACATGCTCCTGCTTCTTCTGCTATCTTTGCCTGTTCCGGTGTTGTAACATCCATAATTACTCCACCCTTTAACATCTGTGCCAATTCCTTATTAAGTTCATATCTTTTATTTGCCATTTTTGCTCTCCTTATAATACCTTTATTTGTATTTATTTTTAGGATTACAAACGCGTCTGTAAATTCAACCTATTCTCTTTCATATTTAGGCTTCTAATTTGATATATCTTTTTTACTTTTACATAATACAAAAAAACTGATACTGTCTAAATATCCATTTTAGCATTTTTAGACAATACCAGTTTTTTTATATTTATTCATTTGTATTAATTATGCTTATTATCATGACTTATATTTTAATCCCATCCTACACTTTCTTCCTGAACTATATATTTTTTTGGAATATGCACATTTACCTCATAACTTGACAAATAGTAATTTTCCACATCAGTATTGTACCCAACATTACTATTGTCAAATCTATTCGTAAAACTACCTAAAAATACATCTTTAGACAACACTAAATACAGTTTATTTTGCTGTTTGCTTTCTATATGCATCTTATGATCCTTTATATATACGTTGAATTCCATATTTTCATATATATCCTTAACATAATCGCTATGTATTTCCGGTGCATGCCTTACTATTTCTACATAAGGTTCAGTTTCTCCATCTTCTAGTGCTGAAATTGAATAACCATGTATCATCATTTGACTTTCAATATCATCATCCATATCAATTTTTTCACCATCTGAAATATTTAATGGATATCTTACAGTTTCTACAGGATCATCAACATAATCCTCAACATTTTGTACACTAACATATAATGTGCCCATAACCGCTGCCATTAGCGTAATTGCTAATAGCACCACACTGATTACTTTCTTTTCATTTTTACTGTCTTTTATGTTTATTTCTAACAATAACCCTGCACTAAAGCAAACAACTGATGTAATTAATATTTTACATATGTACACCCATATATTATTTTCAAAATAATAAAAATTAACAACTGTCTTTGCCATATCAAAAATAATATTATTTCTTTGCCAAATAAAAATTGATACAAATAGTACAATCATTACAATAGAAGCTGCTATACTTTTCCTAAACATTGTACTTACAAACTGCATAATACATGTGACAAACACTATCCACATTAGTCCCATAACAAAAAACAGCAACACATTTTTTACAACCATTTCATTAACAACAACTAATTTATCATTATATTGCTCTATTAATTTTGCCAGACCATATCCTAACACCATATTTAATGTGCATTGTAAAATCCATATTATTCCAACTGTATTCATTGTTAGAAAATGAGATAAATATATCGTTTTACTGTTACATGGATAATTATTTACGTAGTCTTTATAAAAAGAATTAAAATATGTCATTACTACTATAAATATAATAGATGCAATAATTGCATATTGTCCATCAATTCCCATGTAATCAAATATTATGTCCCCTTTTTGATTATTAAAGTAAGAAAATAAAAGACTCAAAGCCCAATCAATTTCCATAAAAAACGTTACCGGTATAATAATCATCATAACCTGCTTTATTCTATACATTTTGAGTCGCAATTTATACAAATCAAATATATTTTTACGCTCTATTTTTCCCATAATTTTTCCAAATCCTCTCCTAAATTTACTGTTGTTCTATACATATAGAATTCTTCTGCCGTCAATCTTTCAGCAATAAGTCCCTTATCCTTAATCTCTTCCATAACAGTTTTATTGTAATCCTCTTCCACAACAGCAATATTATTAGTCTCGCATAATTGTTTAAAAATAACTTTCTTATCTTTTACAAATTCAGTTACCTGCTGTCTTGTTCCTTTTACCTTAAATGCTTTATGTTTCATTTCATCTACATCGCCATTATAAAGAATCTGTCCAGCCCCAATCATACATATATTTGCAAGTATATTTTCCATCTCTGATAGCAAATGACTTGAAATTAATATTGTTCTTGGATATTCTATATAATCGCGTAATATAATATCGTATATCTGTTTTCTTCTTACAGAATCCGCTCCCGATACAGGTTCATCTAAAATTGTAATTTCTGCTCTTGAAGCAATTGCACATATAAAATTAAATATTGTTGTCTGACCTTTCGACAAACGTCCTATCCTTTTGTTCTGTTCTATATCAAAAACATCCATTAACTTATTTGCAAAATTAATATCAAAATTCTTATACATTAATTTATGATATTGAAGTATATCTTTTAACTTTGATCTGCTCTCAGTATTATAAGTGCTTGATGCATAGATTATTTTATTAGCAGTCTCAATGTCAGTTGCCGGATCCCTACCATCAATCAATACATTTCCTTCATCGGGACTGAGTTTTCCTGCTATAAGCTTCATCAATGTTGTTTTTCCTTCACCATTTCTTCCAACTATTCCAACTATTTGTCCCGGTGCTATGCTAACATTTAAACAATTGAATATCTTTTTACTTTTATATCCATATCCAAATTTCAGATTTTCTATTTTAATCTCATTACTCATTACTGCCCTATCTCCTTATATTTTTCTTCTATCAGCTCAATCACTTCCTGTTTAGACATCGATAATCTGTTTCCCCAGCAAACCAGGTCGTCTACTATCTTAGTCATCTCTTCTTTTCGTTTTCTGTCTTCAACAAGTTTTTTAGCATTAACTGCAATGGTCATTGCCTGACCTCTTTTCTTAATTAAAATTCCTCTGTTAACAAGAAGATTTATTCCCTTTGCAGCGGTTGCCGGATTAACATGCAATTCCTTTGCCAAAACCAATTGTGAATAACATGATTCTCCTTCTTCAAGTTTACCTGATAAAATATCGTCTTCTATAGCATCTGCAATTTGAACATAAATAGGGACCATACTATTTTCATTAATATCCATTATGTTTCTCCTACTACATTACTCATATAATGTAGTATAGTTGTAGTGTAGTTATTTGTCAAGTTGAACACAAAAAGAGACAGACCTATATCAAAATACGAGTCTGTCTCTTTTATATATTTTAATCTAATTTATTTGTTCTGTAAGAAATCAGGAATCTTTAATTCTCTTGGTTCTACTGTTGGCTGTGGTTTTATCGGCTGGCTTGATGTAAATGGCTTAATTGTTGATGCACCTGATATTCCACCAAAAGGTCTTGTTGTCTTTCCTGTTGTAAATGGATTAGCTGTGATTGCACTACCCTGATCAATTCCTGTAGCCATAACAGTAATTGAACATTCGTCAGGATATGTATCATCATAACGAACACCAAAGATGATATTAGCATCTTCACCTGCTAATTCCTGAACATAACTTGCTGCTTCATTAGCTTCAAAGAGTGATACATCACCTGTAATATTAACGATAACGTGCTTAGCACCTTCAATTGTTGTTTCAAGTAATGGAGATGTTACAGCCATCTGAACTGCTTCGTTAGCTTTTTCATCACCACTTGCTGAACCGATACCGATATGTGCAATACCTGCATCTCTCATAACTGTCTGTACATCAGCAAAGTCAAGGTTAATTAATGCAGGTACATTAATTAAGTCTGTAATACCCTGTACTGACTGCTGTAATACTTCATCAGCTTTCTTTAATGCTTCAGGCATTGTTGTTCTTCTATCAACGATTTCAAGTAATTTATCATTAGGAATAACAATTAAAGTATCAACATTTTCCTTTAATCTTTCTACTCCTGCTAATGCATTGTTCATTCTTGTCTTAGCTTCAAATCTAAATGGCTTTGTAACAACACCTACTGTAAGTACGCCCTGTTCCTTAGCGATTCTTGCAACAACAGGTGCAGCTCCTGTACCTGTTCCACCGCCCATACCACAAGTAACAAACACCATGTCTGCTCCCTTGATTAACTGAGCTAATTCTTCAACATTCTCTTCTGCTGCTGCTTCACCAACTTCAGGCTTAGCTCCTGCACCAAGTCCCTTAGTTACCTTTTCACCAATCTGTAATGTTGTTGGTGCTTTACATCTCTTTAATGCCTGTGCATCTGTATTTACACCAATAAATTCTACTCCACCTATATTTTCATCTATCATACGGTTAACAGCATTATTACCTGCGCCACCAACGCCTATAACGATAATCTTTGCAACTGCTTCTGTTTCATTTGTTGTGATTTCTATCAAGAGCTTGTCCTCCTTCGTTTCATTTCATTCATTATTCTCGATACTCTAACTCAATTAGTATACAACAATGTAGACAAAAAATCTACTTCATTGCATATATTATATATAATATATTCGTTTGAAAAAAATATCAACAAATTTTTTTACAAAATAATAATATTTTTAAATTTTTACTGTTCAACTGCTGTAGTTTCTTCATTTGTTGCTTCATTAATTACCGGATTACTATTATTTTGTGTTTCATCCTGATTTGAACTATCTGTGCTCTGATTTGTACTATCCACACTCTCACTTTCACTCTGGGATGATGTCTTAGTTTCATTTTCCTTTAAAGTATATCCGCTTCCATCTGTACTCAAAGACTTCATGTTAAGAGTGCCTTTATATTTAAGAAGTCCTCCATCAATCATATCACTCAAATCTATCATTTTTTCATTTAAGTCTCTGCCTTTTCCAAATTCAATTTTTACTTTCTTTATGTAAATAGAAGCCTGTCCATCTTCTGTAATTTCAATTTTCTTTACATTAAAGTTATATTTCTGAATTGCCTGGGAAACAGTCAGTAGCAAATCATATACATCTTCATCTTTAACTTCAAATTTTTCATACAATTTAGGATTATTAATTTCGATTCCAACAACATTTGGAATACCTTTTATTTTCTCGGTAGCTAATTTTTCTATAACACCGTCTCTGTCAAAATAAATATATATGCCATCTTTTTCCACATAACCAATTAGACTTTTTTCATATACCGATAATTGAAGTTTTGATGGTGACTTCATTTTGACATCATATTTATCTAAAAACGGAATTTCCACTTTTCCTATTCCGGTTTTTGCTTTTAACCAGAATACAAATGTATTTTTATTTTTTCCATCTTTAAATATGTAATCCGTCAATTCCTGCTGTGTGTATATTTCATTTCCTTTCATTTCTACGGAATTTAATTTAAAGCCAAAATATATAATGCAAAATACCGCTGTCACAACTGCAGAAATACTTAAAACAACTTTAAGCACCTTCCTTAAAGTTCTTGTTGCTTTTCTAAATCGCATTTTACGTATTCTTTTTTTACTTTCTTTTTGAATACGTCTTTCTTCTTTCTCCTCGTTCTTTCTTGCTCTTTCCTGTGCTTTTTTTTGAAGAATTCTCTCTTTTTCTTCTGCCTTTTTAGTCTGAAGTTTTTTCTTTCTCTGTTCCTGACGTCTTAACTCTTCCTGACGTCTTTCATTTCTTTCTCTATTTTCTCTTTCGTGTCTTCGTTTTTGTTCGTTTCTTTCCGCCTGCTGATGATTTTTTATCTGCGTCTGATGTCGGTGTTGACGCTGTTTTTTCATCTGCGCACGTTTTCTATCCATTTTTCTGCTCATAAAACTGCATCAACTCCTTTTCTTATTGTATTCTCTTAATCTGTTTTGAGACAGCTAATACAAGTGACATTTCATATAACAGGAACAATATTGATGTTCCTCCATAACTTATAAATGGAAGAGATACACCTGTGTTTGGGATTGAATTTGTTACAACCGCTATGTTAAGCACTACCTGAACTGATATTTGTGCCATAACACCAACAACCAGTAATGATGAAAATAAATCCGGTGCATTTCCTGCTATAATTCTCATTCTTCTTATTATAAATGCAAATAAAACAATAATTGCAACTGCTCCAAACAATCCTAATTCTTCGCATACAATTGAAAAAATCATATCATTTGCACTTTCAGGAACAAAACCAAGTTTCTGTGCACTCTGTCCTAATCCTTTACCAAATAATCCTCCTGAACCTATGGCATACAATCCCTGAAGCACCTGAAATCCACCATCAGCCGCATTATCTTCCGGATTTAGCCATACCGAAATACGATTCAATCTAAATCCATCACCATGTAATGTTAAATATGCTCCCATTGGAATTGCTGCTAATGCTACAAGAAATATCGCCTGCTTAACAAATTTCTTTGGCACACCTACTACTAAAATCATAATAGCCGGTATTGTTGCAATTATAATGGCTGAACTTAAGTTAGATGTTAATACCATGATTGAAAGTGTCGCTACAATTGTATAACTATATACGCGCCATATGTTTCTGTAATCCTTTAACGCCTTTTGTGAACATTTTGACAACAGACTTGCAGTAAGCACTATAACCGTAAATTTTACAAATTCTGCCGGCTGGAAAGAAAATATTCCATATCCTAACCATCTTTTTGCACCATTTCTTTCGATTCCAAGAGGTGTTGCCACAACCATTACAACACAAACAATAGAAACTATGTACATTGGCATTGCCATTCTATTCATAAGTGTTATAAAAAACTTTGAATTTTTTATAACAAACCAACCTACAACCCCTCCTGCAATAGTAAATATAATTTCTCTTTTTACATAATAACTTGCATCTCCTTTAGCTAACTGAGCCGAATAGGAACTTGCACTATAAAGTAATACAAATCCAAGGCAAATCAAAAAAATTAAAACGCATAAAAGGCTATAGTCAAAATAATTTACAGATTTCTTTTCTTTTTTAGTTTTAACAATTTCATCTTCTGAAACTGAATTGTACTCTGTTTTCATATTTACTCCTTTCTAAGCGTTTTAATTTATATTATCATTTTATAATGCTACATATCCTAAAAGGCATAATACTGCTGTTATAACTGTAAATGCTGCAACTATCTGTGTTTCCATATATCCACATTTTTCAAAATGATGATGTATTGGTGTCATTTTGAAAATTCTTCTTCCCTGACCATATATTTTCTTTGTTATTTTGAAATATGTAACCTGCATCATAACTGTTACTATTTCCATGAGATAAATAAATGCAACTATCAAAATAAATAATGGCATTTTCATCATATATGCTGTTGCAGCAACAAATCCGCCAAGTGCTAAGGAACCTGTGTCTCCCATAAATACTCTTGCAGGATATACATTGAATAATAAGAATCCCATTAATGCACCTGCTAAAGCTGCTGTAACTGGTGATATTCCACTATTTGTTCCTATTGAAACCACCATGAAAAATACTGCTATCATTAATGTAACACTTGTGGCCAATCCATCTAAACCATCTGTAAAATTAGCTCCATTTACAGTTCCTAATACAACGAAGAACAGCATCGGTATAAACAACCATCCCATGTCAACTGTCTGACCATGTGTAAATGGAATTATAATTTCTGTTCCCATTCCTGAATATTTTACCATATAAAATGCGAATATTGCTGTGATAACAATTTCACACAACATTTTCTGTATCTGATTTAAGCCTTCATTTCTCTTCATAACTACTTTAATGAAGTCATCTAAAAATCCTACAATTCCAAATCCTATTGTTACAAATAATATTGGAACAATCTTTGGATAATCTTTTATAAAGAACAAAGATGTTACGATTAAACTAAATAAAATAATCATTCCACCCATTGTAGGTGTTCCTGCTTTGCTTTTATGACTCTCCGGTCCTTCTTCTCTAATATACTGTCCAAATTTTACTTTTTTTAATATTGGAATTACTATAGGGCATAAAATTATGCTAATAACAAATGACATAATTATTCCAAAAATAATATTTGTATCCATTTTTTCTCCTCTTTCTGTTTTTTTATAATTATAATCACTTCTTTACAAATAGAAAAGCGATTTAATTTACGTGCATTAAATATATATCACATTTTTAATAAGTATGCATTATATTTTATTTAACAACATACGGTAAAATATTCTCATATAGTTGTTTCATTAACGGTCCAACTACTGTTCCTCCATAATATACTCCTTGCGGTTCATCAACAATTATCATCGCAATAACCTGTGGATCATTAGCAGGTGCAAATGCCATAAAAGATGCTATATATTTTCTGGCACTTCTTGGAAGTTTCTGCGATGTGGCGGTCTTTCCACCTATTCTATATCCTTCAACCTGTGCTTTATTTCCCGTTCCTTCAGCAACCACTTTTTCCAAAATATATTTCATTTTTTCTGAAACATCTTTGCTTATTACATTTTTCTTTTCATTATATTTTAATTTTTTAACTGTTTCATTGTTTTCATTTCGAATTTCAACACCAAAATGTGGAGTTACCAAATTACCTCCATTTACTATGGCACTTGCCGCCGTTAAAAACTGTACAGGTGTAATCTGAAACGACTGACCAAATGACATTGTTGCTAATTCAACATTCCCTACATTTTTCTGTTTATGAATAATTGTTCCTGCTTCGCCAGGCAAATCAATTCCGGTTGTTTTTAAAAGTCCAAGCTTATCCATATAATTATAAAACTTTTTTACTCCAACTCTTAATCCAACATTTACAAATACCGGATTGCACGAATTCATGGTTCCATGTACAAAATCCTGACTTCCATGCCCGGTAGTCTTATGGCATCTTATCCTTCTGTCATCTACAACTACAAATCCCGGACAATTAAATGTCGAATCCAAACTTACAAGATTTTCTGACAAAGCCGCGGTTGCCGTAACAATTTTAAACGTAGAACCCGGCTCATATGTGTCATTTATGCATTGATTTCTCCACATATTATTAAGTAAATCCTGTTTTGATTTTCCGGAAGTATCATTTGAAAATTCTTCTGTAAGAGAATATGGATTGTTCAAATCAAATTCCGGTGCATTTACCATGGCCATTATTTCTCCGTTTTTAGGATTCATAACTATCACCGAAACATAATTTGCCTGCTTTGCTCCTAATGCATTGTAAGCTATTTGTTCACAATATTTTTGAATATTTATATCTATTCCTGTAACCAGATTATAGCCGGGTACAGGTTCAACTCTTTCTTCTAATGCTGTATCTAACTCTATTCCCCTTGAGTCAGTAGGCGTTAGAATGAGTCCGTCCTTGCCCTGAAGATATTTGTCATATTTAACCTCAAGTCCTACAATGCCCTGATTATCCGCTCCGGTAAATCCTAACACTTTTGATGCCATCGAAGAATAAGGATAATACCTTTTGTAATCTTCGTCAACCTTTACGCCGTCAAAATCATAGCTTCGTATTTTATCTCCTATTTCTTTATCCACATTGGACTTTATTTTTTCTCTTACACTTACTTTTTCTACTTTTTTTCTTACTTCTTTTTCTTCTAAATCCAGTTCTTCACATAACATCTTAATTACTGCGTCCGTATCTCTAATCTGTCTGTGAATTACCGAAACAGTACATACAGTTTTGTTAGACGCAATAACATTATTATTTCTGTCTAATATTTTTCCTCTGGCAGCTTTAATTCTACGTTCTCTTTCCTGCACATCCAAAGCTTTCTGAGAATAATATTCACCCTTAACTACCATTATATATACAAGTTTTCCAAATACCCCTAACATCATTATGTATATTATGCAGACATATATAAGCATCATTTTACGTTGCTTGGTTCTTACTTTACCCAGTTTCATAAATAACCATTTTTTTAATGATTACTACTAATATATTCTGTCATTTTAAACATATTCTGTATAAATAATTATTCTTCACCTGTATAATCATTTTGATTTTCTGTCTGTGTTTCTACAGGCATATCCTCCTGTGTTATTCCCTGAGAATAATTATCCTTTATATCACTCTTTTTTGTATTTGTTATATCCTTATCTTTTCCTGCATCTTCAGTCTGAGAAACACCCATATATGGAAGTACCTGTTTCATAATATATGTCCAAAATTCTGTACTAAACGCTGTGGACTGTGTATCCTCTTTTGGAGAATCCATGATTGTATAGCATACTACCTCAGGATTTTCCACAGGTGCACATCCTAAAAATGAAACGATATATTCTCCTGGAATTCTTCCTGTCTTTCCATCTGTATAATGCTTTTCTGCTGTACCTGTTTTACCACCAATTGTATATCCCGGAATAGCTGCTGTTTTACCTGTTCCGTCTGTAACTACAGCTCTTAACGCTTCTTTTATAAAATCAGAAGTTTTATCAGTTACTGTTTCCTTTACTAAAGTCTTTGAATAATTATCAATTAATTCTCCATCCTCTGAAACAACTTCTTTTACTACATGTGGTTCGTAATAATTTCCGCCATTTACTAAAGAAGAAAATCCTGCAACCATTTGAATCATGTTTACATTGATATTCTGTCCAAATGAATTAGTAGCTAAACTTGATGCACCCATATTACTATCATATACAAGTCCTCTTGTTTCACTTGGTAAATCTATACCTGTTTTCGCACCAAATCCAAATCTTCTCTGATATTCAACTAATTTTTTTGCTCCTAAATCAAATCCGATTCTCATAAGAGCATCATTACATGAATATGCCAATGCCTGTTTTGTTGTGATTGTTCCATGTCCTGAAACATCATGACATCTAATAGTAAATCCACCTACAACTTCATATCCATCACAAAAATATGTGCTGTTTCTTGTAGTTTTTCCTTCTTCATATGCCGCAGCAATAGTAAACGGTTTAATTGTTGAACCCGGTTCAAATGAATCACTTACACAAAAGTTTTTCCATCTTGAATTAAGCGCATCAGAAATTTCTTTTTCTGAAAGATTTTCCTGTTCCTGTTCTGTGTATTTAAATGATAAATCCCATGGTTCATTTAAATTAAACGTTGTATTATCAGCCATAGCAAGTATTTCACCTGTATTAGGGTCTGCTATTACTGCTGCAAGTCTCTTTGGCTGATATTTTTTCATATATTTCTTTATTGCTTTTTGAACAATTCTTTGTATATTCATGTCTATAGTCGATACAACTGTATCTCCATTAGTAGGGTCCTTAATTACAGTCTCCATACTGTTATCTGAATTTACATATCCATATTCTCGTCCGTTAAGCCCTGAAAGTACATCATTATAACTTGATTCAATTCCAATATTCGCACTTCCATCTTTATTGACAAATCCTAAAGTGCTGCATGCTAATGAATTATACGGATACATCCTCTTATATTCTTCTTCAAACCATACACCCTTTACATAAGATATTTCCTTTGCTTCTTCTTTTGATGGGTCTTCCTTATTAATATAATCCTTATACCCTTCTATATCTTTGTATTCTAACTGCTTTAATACTACCCAGTAACTGTTATCTTTTCTTTCTTTTATGCCTTTTGTAAGTTCATCTTTATTCAAGTCAAAATATCTTGTCAAAACATTTACTGTTGGTTCAAGATATTTTTTGTTGCTAAGAATTACCTTTGAATCAATCACAAGATTGTATACTTTAACGCTTGTTGCTAACACATTTCCATTTCTATCTAAAATGTCTCCTCTTTTATAAGGAAGTGTCTTGCTTGTATAACCTTGCTGTGCCAATACCTTAATTGAATATTCATCTCCTTTTGCCTTTGTCAAATACCCAATTCTTATACATAACGCAAATAAAGCTAGGATGATTAATACAAATACAATCGCTAGCTTTTTCTGCATTCCTTTATTAAATTCTGCTCTCTTATATGACCGTCTTGCCGGTCTTCTTCTATTTTCTACCATAATCTTTTATTCTTTCGGAATATCTCCATACTGCACGGTATAACCGCTATCGCTTGATTTGTAGAAAACTATCTGCTCATCTGTAGCCTGAGTCATACCCATTTCCTGTGTTGCCTTTTTATAAATGTTGTTTGTATCCATACAACTGTTTATAGAATAATTTAATGAGTCATTTTGTGAAGCTACTGTGCTAATGTCTGTTTTTAATTTTGAAATTTCACTTCTTGTTTGAGAAATTTCTGACTGTACATATAAATATCCAAAGCACATTGCAAGACATACCGCAAATACTCCTGTAAGGAAAAATACATATGAACCATTCATATGTAATGCTCTTTCCCTTTCTCTTATTTGTCTTTCTGACTCATATACTCTTTTTCCATCTTTATATACTCGTCTTGTTCTCTCTGGAACTATTTCTTCTTTTCTAACTGTATTTCCGTCTATATATGCATTACTACGATATCCGTACTCCCTTTTTTCCTGTTTCATTGCTATCGCCTTTCAAATATTCTTAGTTTTGAGCTTTTTGCTCTCTTATTCACCTCAATCTCCTCTTCAGAAGGGATTATAGGCTTCCTTGTAATAACCTTTCCTTTTGATACTTTTCCGCAAACGCACACCGGAAAATTAGGTGGGCATGTACAAGGATTTTCATTTTCCTTAAATTTAACTTTTACTATTCTGTCTTCTAATGAGTGGAACGTTATTATACAAATTCTTCCACCCGGTTTTAAATGATCAATCATTGTATCTAGCGACTGACTCAACACTTCTAATTCTCTGTTTACTTCAATTCTTATTGCCTGAAATGTCTTCTTTGCAGGATGTCCACCTTTACTCTGTACTTTCATAGGTATCGCACCCTTTATAATGTCACTTAATTCTTTTGTTGTTTCGATTTTCTTTTCTTCTCTCGCTTTTACGATATGCTTTGCAATATTCTTTGCAAATTTGTCTTCACCATAATCTCTGATTATTCTGTAAAGTTCCATCTCGCTGTATTCATTAACAACACTGCTTGCTGTTCTGCTTTGTCTTGTGTCCATTCTCATATCAAGTGGAGCATCTGATTTGTAAGAAAATCCTCTTTCCAAATTATCAATTTGATATGAAGAAACGCCTAAATCCAATACGATTCCATCAACTTTTTCTACATTCAAATCCTTAAGTATTGTGTCTATCTCACAATAGTTGCTTCTTACTAATGATGTCTTGTCTTCAAATTCACTTAATCTTTTTCTTGCTGCTTCTAAGGCTTCTCCATCCTGATCAATTCCTATGAATCTACCTTTATTCGACAGACGCTTGCATACTTCATATGCATGTCCGCCTCCGCCTAATGTTCCATCTACATATATTCCGTCTGGTTTTATATCTAAGCCATCAATGGTTTCTTCTAAAAGTACTGACACATGTTTGAAATCCATATGACCCCTCTTTTCTAATTGTTTTATATTCTATATTCCAAGTTCTGACATGTGCTCTGCAATTTCATCCATGTCATCATATTCTGTATTTTCTGCCCATTTATCTGGATTCCAGATTTCTATTCTTTTTCCTGCGCCTACCCATACTATATCTTTTTCAAGTGAGGCATATGCCCTTAATTCTGCAGGTATTAAAACTCTTCCCTGTTTATCAGTCTCAAGGGTTGCTGCCCCCGCGAGGAAAAATCTAACAAATTTACGGACATTTTTGTCTGTTAATGATAGTGACCCAATTTTTTCAGCTAATATATTCCATTCACTTTCTGTAAACCCGAATATACACTGGTCTAATCCTTTGGTAATTACAAACTTCTCCCCAAGTTCTTCTCTAAACTTGGCAGGGACAATTGCTCTACCTTTTGTATCAACTTTTTGATTGTATTGTCCCATTAACATTGAAATCACCTACTTTTTATGGTTTTTTGCTAATTTTCAACCACTTTTAACCACTTTTCTCCACTTTGCGCCACTCATAAGGCTATTTTAGTACAAATATGGGCTTTCTGCAATACTTTTTTTGCTGTATTTGCCATACATTTCTTACAAATTAGTTTTCTTATACAAACTATGAGAAACACGCTTTGCGAGTTTCTCAAGTTATCGCGGCAGTCGCCAAGGTCTCACGCAAGCATGGACTTTGGCTCGTTGCCCGTGTAAATAAAAAGCTTCGCCTAAAATAAGACGAAGCTTTTTAAAATAATTACTATTCACTTTTATATTTCAATTTCCGATGTGTCATCAACATCCTTTTTTAATTTATTTCTCATATAAATAGCAAATGCTATTCCTACTATTACAAGTATTAAAGATAATACCTGCGAAACAGGCCATCCTGTAACCGGCATTATAAGTTGGTCAGAACGTAGTCCCTCAATAAAGAATCTTCCTGTTCCATACCCGATTATATACCACAAAAATACCTCTCCATTATATTTCTTCTTATCTCTAAATATAAGTAATATAATTAATAGTACCAGATTCCAACATGATTCATATAAAAATGTAGGATGAACCTGAATGTATCCTATCTGTTCCAATGTTTTGCCAAGCATTTTCTCCATTCCTTCTCTTACGGAATCCGGAACCTGAGTTATGCTATAATGACTGTCAAAATATATTTTCATTGCGAATGGATTTTTACCTGATGCAACTCCTCCGAACGCTTCTCTGTTAAAGAAATTACCCCATCTTCCAAGTATCTGTCCAAGTATTAATCCTAACACTGCCGTGTCCATTACTCTTAGCATTGACATTTTTTTAATTCTCGTATATACAAAACACGTAATTATTGCTGCAATTATTCCACCATATATTGCAAGTCCTCCACCTCTTATATTTAATATCTGTCCCGGATTTTTCTTATAATAATCCCAACTGAATATTACATAATAAAGTCTTGCTCCAATAACGCTAAATATAATTGCATATATTGCGAAATCAATATAGTCATTTGGATCCTGTCCTGTTCTCTTTGCTTCTGCACACGTAACAATTATTCCTAATATCATACCTGTTGCTATTATCATTCCATAATAAGCAATATCAACTCCAAATATCGAAATACTTTTTCCAACATTATTAAGTTTTATTCCCAAATTGGCAAATTCAATGCTGGTTGCTAAAATACTATTCATATAACTTTCCTTCTTATTCTTTTTATCTTCTTATTGCTATTTTCCTATTAATTAATATCATTTTCTTAATTTTTAATCTAGGCTTTTTTGTCTTCTCCGATTATATCTTTGACAATATTTAATGTCAATGTTTACCGCTCTTTTGCCTTCTTTGTTTTAACTGCATTTATTCTTATTTTCAAATTTATAAAAGTATGCTAAACTATGATGTGGTAATACCAAAGAAACGGAGGATTTCATATGAAGTTAGGTATCGTAGGCTTACCAAATGTAGGCAAAAGTACTTTATTTAATTCATTAACAAAGGCCGGTGCAGAATCAGCAAATTATCCTTTCTGTACTATCGACCCTAACGTTGGTGTTGTTGCAGTCCCTGATGAGAGACTTAACAAGTTAGCTGCTTTATACAACTCAGCTAAAGTAACACCTGCAGTTATTGAATTTGTTGACATAGCAGGATTAGTAAAGGGTGCTTCTAAAGGTGAAGGTCTTGGAAACCAGTTCCTTGCCAATATCCGTGAGGTTGACGCAATCGTACATGTTGTAAGATGTTTTGAGGACACAAATGTTATCCATGTAGACGGAAACATTAATCCTTTAAGAGATATTGAAACTATTAATCTTGAATTAATCTTATCTGATGCAGAAATTTTGGAACGTCGTATCGCTAAGACAACAAGAGGTGCAAGAAATGATAAGACTTTAGCTAAAGAACTTGATTTCTTACAGAGATTAAAAGCTTATCTTGAAGCAGGAAATCTTGCAATCGGATTTGATACTGATGATGAAGATGAACAGGCATGGATTAAAGAATATAATCTTTTAACATACAAACCTGTTATCTTTGCTGCAAATGTTTCTGAAGATGATTTAGCTGATGACGGTGCTTCTAACGAACACGTTGCTGCTGTAAGAAAGTTTGCTGCTGAGAACAATTGCGAAGTTTTTGTAATCAGTGCTGAAATCGAACAGGAAATTTCTGAATTAGATGATGACGAAAAGCAAATGTTCCTTGAAGACTTAGGATTAAAGGAATCAGGTCTTGATAAACTAATCAAAGCAAGTTATTCTCTTCTTGGTCTCATCAGTTATTTAACATCAGGTGAAGATGAAACAAGAGCATGGACAATCAAGAAAGGTACAAAAGCTCCACAGGCTGCCGGCAAAATTCACACTGATTTTGAACGTGGATTTATCAAAGCCGAAGTTGTAAATTATCAGGATTTGCTTGACTGCGGTTCTTATTCAAAAGCAAAAGAAAAAGGTCTTGTAGGCCTTGAAGGAAAAGACTATATTGTAAAAGATGGAGATGTAATTCTTTTCAGATTTAATGTATAGCATTATCAATAAGACCATTTGTTTATCAGATGGTCTTATTTTTATATATAGAAATTCAATCTTTACATTTACCTTTCAATTTGGGATGAATGTAAAACTTAACGAAAGAACGCTCGCGCTGCTTGCCGCTCGTAGCAGTTCTAAATATTCAGCACATATTCTGACTTTGAAAACTGCGTTTTCAGCCAGAATATGCACTGAATATTTGAACCGACGGCGACAAATGCTCTTTCTTTTAAGTTTTACATTCATCCCAAATAAAAACAAATTAATTATGCAATACATATTATCAGGAGATTATTATATGAAAGAAATTAAATTAGATGTTCACACACATACATTAGCCAGTGGGCACGCTTATGGTACAATCAACGAAATGATTAAAGAAGCATCCAATCGTAACTTGGATATTTTAGGCATAACAGAACACGGTCCCGGAATTCCTGGTGCATGCAATCCATTCTACTTTTTCAACATAAAGGTAGTTCCACGTATGCAATATGGAGTTAAACTTATGCTTGGTGCTGAGATTAATATACTTGACTACAAAGGGACCTTAGATTTAAAGCCTGAACATATTAAACATTTAGATTTAAGAATAGCGGGAATTCATTTTAAATGTTACAAACCGGGAAGCATCGACGAAAATACTACTGCAATAATCAACGCAATAAAAAATCCTGACATTGACATAATCAGTCATCCTGATGACGGACATTGCCCTTTAGATTACGAAGCTGTAGTAAAAACAGCTAAAGAATACCATACCTTATTAGAACTCAACAATAATGCCCTACGTAGTTCTTCCCGTTTAAATGTAGCACAAAATCAGGAGACTCTAATGAAATTGTCAATGAAATATGATGTACCTATGATATGCGGTAGCGACGCTCACTACATGAATGACATTGCAAACTATACTTGCATCGAACCAATTATTAAAAAAGTAAACTTTCCTGATAAACTCATAATCAATTACGACACAAAGAAATTTGAAGAATATATAAATGAAAATGCCAAAAACAGATTATACCATTAAACTAAATTTGCGATGGCTATAAAACTTAACGAAAGAACGCTCACGCTGCTTGCCGCTCGTAGCAGTTCTAAATATTCAGTGTATATTCTGACTTTGAAAACTGCGTTTTCAGCCAGAATATGCTCTGAATATTTGAACCGACGGCGACAAATGCTCTTTCTTTTAAGTTTTATAGCCATCGCAATATAAGTTAATTATTTTATTCTGCTGTCTCCAATATCAGTTACTATATGATATCCCGTAGATTCCACCCTTAAATTAAGACAATTTCTACACTGTGCCGATTCTTCTCCCGTACAAATCTTATTATTATACAACTCATATTTTTTTCTAACTATTACAGGAGACAAATTAGGCATTACAACATTTGCTCCTGCCTTTAATCCTAATTCTCTTCCATTTGGGTCTATCGTTCCAAGAGCCGTTGTAGCCGGTAGTAAAACTTTAGGAAATAATAATCTGATTATTGCAAGTAATACTAACGTCTGTTGCAATGATCCATTTTTTCGATTATTAAATGGTGTATTTTCATGAGATAAGTATGGTCCTATTCCAATCATATGCGGTCTTAAATCCTGCATAAACCTTAAGTCTTCAACCAAATTATCAGTTGTCTGGTAAGGCGAACCTACCATAAATCCTGCCCCTACCTGATATCCAATTTTTCTAAGATTGTATAAACATTCTTTTCTATTTTCAAGACTCATGTTATATGGATGTAATTTTTTATAATGTGCTTCATTTGCAGTCTCATGTCTAAGCAAATACCTATCTGCTCCCATATTCCACCAATATTCGTACTCATCATAAGTTCTTTCACCTACCGACAAAGTAATGGCACAATCAGGAAATTCATTTTTTATGCATTTAACTATTCTCCCAATCTTTTCCTTAGTAAAATAACTGTCTTCTCCACCTTGTAAAACAAATGTCCTAAATCCTAATGCATATCCTTCTCTAGCACACTCTAATATTTCATCCAAGGTAAGTCTGTATCTTTCTACTTTATCATTACTTTTTCGTATTCCACAATAATAACAGTCATTTTTGCAAACATTGGTAAATTCTATCAGTCCCCTGATATAAACATCATTTCCATATTCTCTCTCCCTCACCCTTCTTGCATAGTAAAAAAGTTTCTCTCTTTCCTCTTCACTTATCGTATTTATCAGTTGCAATAACTCACAATCTTCTAAATTTTGGTTTTCATATAACTTTTCTATTAATTCTGTGTTCTTCATATTATTTATTTGATTTACTTATTAAATATTTCTTTAAATCTTTTTACATTTTCTTCTACATTTCCTTTATATACAGCTGAGCCTGCAACAATTACATTTGCTCCGGCTTCTAATGGAATATTTACATTATCTAATGTAACCCCACCATCTACCTGTATATCTAAATCCATATTATATTCTTCTTTTACTGCTCTAAGCACTTCAACCTTTTCAGTACATTCATCTATATATGACTGTCCTCCAAATCCCGGATTTACTGTCATAACCAAAATCATATCTACCATTTCCATATATGGAATTACTTCATCTACTGCTGTTGGTGGATTTAAGGCCAAACCAACTTTTAACCCTGCTTTTTTTATTGCCTCAATAGTAGTTTTTACATCTTCACAAGCTTCTACATGTATAGTTAGAAGGTCAGCTCCTACCTCTTTAAACTGCTCAATATATCTTATTGGTTCTTCTATCATCAAATGAACATCAAATAATTTATCAGTACATCCTCTTATAGATTTAATAACAGGTATACCAAACGAAATATTTGGTACAAACATTCCATCCATGACATCTATGTGTATCCAGTCACATCCTGCCTCGTCTATTCTTTTTACATCTGCTCCTAAATTTGCAAAATCTGCTGATAAAATTGATGGTGATAACTTATTCATTTTCTTTTCCTCTCCATATATATTTAATATTTATTTCTTTCCATTTCTTCTAATTCTTTATAAAGTAAAATATAATTTTCATACCTTGTCTTAGAAATTTTCCCTGAATTAACTGCTTCTTTAACCCCACATATAGGTTCATTTATATGTGCACACCCTCCAAATTTACATTCCGGCTCATACTGTGCCATTTCAGGAAAACAATCCTGCAACTTTTCTTTAGTCATTCCAGGTACAAACATCGAACTAAAACCGGGAGTATCTACAATATATGACTCTTTATCCATGTTAAATATTTCTGAATGCCTTGTTGTATGCTTACCTCTGCCTATTTTCTCGCTTATTTTACCTGTTTCCATTTTATCTTCATTTGTAAGCGCATTTAACATTGAAGATTTACCTACACCTGACGGTCCGGCTAAAACAGTTGTCTTGCCATATAGTAGTTTCTTTATTTCTTCCACGCCTTCATTTTCCGTAGCGCTTGCAAATAAGACCTTATATCCTGCATTGTTGTATGTGTTCTTTAATTCTTCCATGAATTTTTCATTTCCAATGTCTATTTTATTAAAACAGATTATTGTTTCAATATTCTGATATTCCATCATTACTAAGAATCTGTCCAATAGATTTAAATTAGGATCAGGTTTTTTTACTGCAAATACTATCATTGCCTGATCTACATTTGCAACTAATGGTCTGATAAGATCATTTTCCCTTGATAAAATTTTTACTATATTTCCTTTTTTCTCTAAAGAATCCAATATATCAACTTCTACATTGTCCCCTACTAAAGGTTTTATTTTATTATTTCTAAATTTTCCCTTTGCCTTGCATTCATATATTCCATAATCTTTTATGTGAACATAATAAAATCCCGCAATTCCTTTTATTATTTTTCCTGTCATTCTTCACCTATACAACTTAATAGGGGACTAAAAAGTCCCCTATTGTTATTCATCATCCACCTGCGTTAATTTTAACTATACGACTACCTATCATTAATGTGTACGTACAATCTGTTCCATCCTGATTTGTTGGAACATTGATTATTGTAGTATCCCATGTTGATGCATCGTCTGTAGCTTCTGTTTGTCCATTACTATATGTTACCGTAATAACACCGCCTGTAACAGGTGTGTTGTCATCTTCAAAATATAACTGTGATTTTACTAAAACAGCCTGTTTAGATTCATTTATAACCTGTTGTGTAGTTGTCTCAGGTACAGTTGTTACTTCAACCGGTCCTAAACTTACTACAAGTCCTATTGTTGTACCCTTTGGAATTGTTCCACCTGATTTAACCGTCTGTCTTATTACTTTTCCATTAGCAACGGATTCATCATTTACATATCGTATTTCTCCAACTTTTAATCCTGCTGCTGAAATAGAACTTTTAGCATCTTTCTCTTTCTTTCCAATCAAAGACGGTACAATAGTTGTTGTTGAAATTTTAGTTCCTCTGCTTGCCTTAATATGAACCGTATCTCCTTTTGAAACCGGTGCTCCTTCACTCGGATTAATATCTAATACAGTATCAACACTCGCTGAATTATATTCGTATTCTATTTCCCAGTTTACTCCGATTTCATCAAGTTTTGACTCTACATCAGCTAGTTTTTCTCCAACTAGTTCCTTAGGTATTTCTAATTTTTCAGAACCTTTACTTACCGTTAAGATTACTGTTGTGTGCTTATCAATTACACTATCTGCATCAACGGACTGCTTACATATGTATCCGCTTTCATATTCATCATTATAAACATAGCCTTCATATTGGTATCCTAATGCCTTATCATGTAATGCTTCCTGTGCTTCATCTTCTGTCATTCCTACTACATCAGGAACTATTGTCTGCTTTGAATCAATAGTAGATGATTCTTTTTGAGGTGTTGTAGGTATTTCTACGTTATTACTTTGTACAACTACTGTTATAATTATAACGATTATAATAAACATTATTATACCTGCAATAATTCCACCTACTGTAATTAACTTATCTAACTTAGGATCAACAGCATCTATATCATTGTTATCCTGTATTTTTTCAATCTTTTCATCAACTACTTTACCATCATCAGGATTTATTTTCTTAATTCCTGAATCAGTAATTAATGTTGTTTCGCTTAAATCTTCATTTGAATCAAATCTTACAAAATCATCATAAGGATTTAATAATGACTTTTTCAAATCTGATATAAGCGATGATATTTTAGGATATCTTCTGTCTGGTTTATTCTGTGTACATTTAAGGACTATTTTTGAAATACTTACCGGCATTTCAGGAATTATGCTTCTTATGTCAGGAACATTATTCTGAATGTGCTGTAATGCAATATTTACAGTATTATCTCCATCAAACGGTACTTTTCCTGTAAGCATTTCATACATTGTAATACCTAGCGAATAAATATCACTTCTCTCATCTACATAACTTCCCTTTGCCTGTTCAGGAGATATGTAATGAACTGAACCCATGGCATTTCCATTTATCGTATTTGCTGAAGCAGCTTTAGCTATTCCAAAATCAGTTACTTTTACTTTTCCTTCTCTTGAAATAATAATATTCTGCGGCTTTATATCTCTATGCACTATCTGATTGTTATGTGCACACTCTATGCCCTGTGCAATCTGGATTGCAATACTTGTAGCTTCTTTTACTGAAAGCCTTTTCTTTCTTGCTATATATTGCTTTAATGTAATTCCTTCAACAAGTTCCATTACAATATAATAAAGTCCTGCATCTTCTCCTACATCATAAACATTTACAATATTTGTATGTTCGAGTCTTGCAGCAGACTGCGCTTCCACTCTGAATTTTGATACAAAATTCTTATCTTTACTAAATTCATGTTTTAATACTTTAATAGCTACAAATCTATTTAACTTATGGTCTTTTGCTTTATAGACATCCGACATTCCACCGGAACCTACTTTATCTAAAACCTCATACCTGTTTCCAATAAACATACCCTTCTTAATCATTGTTACACCTCATCACTCCCGGCTCAACAAGAACAACCGATATATTATCTTTTCCACCGTTCTCATTAGCCTGATCAATAAGTCTATGGACTGCTGATTCAATATCATCGCTAGATTGAACTATGGTTTTTATCTCATAATCCTCAACCATATTAGTTAATCCATCTGAGCACAACAAAAGCTTATCATTTGGCTTTGTCTCAATCTCAAAAATATCTGCTGTCACAGCCTCTTCTGCACCTACCGCGCGTGTAATAATATTCTTTTTAAAATGAGTTCTGGCTTCTTCCTTTGCCAACTGACCTAATCTGACCATTTCTTCTACTAAAGAATGATCTCTTGTTATCTGTTGTATATCCTCATTTACAAGGTATAGTCTACTGTCACCTACATTTGCAATATAAACATGATTCTCAACAATTGTAGCTGCTACAAATGTTGTTCCCATACCTGAATAATCTTTATTAGACTTTGCTAAATCAAGAATTATTTTATTTATCTCCATAATCCCCGAATCGAGTATATTAGCCGGATCTGTCATATTAGTTGTGCATACATATTTAATAAATTCTTCTATGCTTTTCCTAGACGCAACATCTCCTGCCTTATGTCCGCCCATGCCATCGGCTACAATGAATAAATTTGGAAGTTTTCCAACGGAACTCATTGATACAAATATACTATCCTGATTAATTGTTCTCATTAATCCAACATCGCTTTTTCCATATGCTTTCACTCCAAATCCTCCTTTCGCTGACTCATTGCTTCGTTTCGAAGTTGACCACAGGCTCCATTTATATCTCTGCCCATCTCTCTTCTTATAGTAGCATTTATTTTATATTTTTCAACTCTCGATTTAAATTGTAAAACAGCTTGTTTTGCAGACTGACGGTATTCTCTTTCTTTAATTGGATTTACCGGTATCAGATTAACATGACAATTCAAATCTGATACAAGTCTGCCTAATTTATCCGCCTCTTCTATTGTATCATTTACACCTGCAACAAGACTATATTCAAATGTTATTCTTCTTCCTGTTTTATTGAAATAGTATCTGCATGCATCTAAAACTTCTTCTATTGTATATTTATTTGCAATAGGAAGCAATTTCTTTCTAGTTTCATCATCTGATGCATGTAAGGAAATTGCCAATGTAATTTGAAAATTCATATCTGCTAATTCCTTAATTTTTGGAACCAGTCCGCATGTTGATAACGTAATATTTCTCTGGCTTATATTTGCACCATTCTCATCTGTTATCATTCTAAGGAAATTAGTCACATTCTCAAAATTATCTAAAGGCTCGCCACTTCCCATTAAAACTATATTTGATACTCTCTCATCTATATTTTTTTCTATCTGATAAATCTGTTCAAGCAGTTCAGATGTAGTAAGATTTCTATCTAATCCATTTAGCGTTGAAGCACAAAAGCGGCATCCCATACGACATCCTGACTGTGTTGAAATACATACTGAATTTCCATGATGATATCTCATTAACACACTTTCAATTACTGCTCCACCTTTTATTCCAAATAAATATTTTCTTGTTCCATCTATTTTAGAAATTAAGACCTTTTCAGGTTTAAGAGTGATTATCTCATACTTTTCATCTAATTTATGTCGCAAATCTTTTGACAAATTAGTCATTTCGTCAAAGCTTGAAACTCTGTCAATATGAAGCCATTTATATATCTGTCCTGCTCTAAAAGGCTTCTCTCCCATCTGACTTAATTCATTCTTTAATTGTTCTAAATTATATGATTTAATGTCTAATTTTGTCATATCTTTTCATCCTATTTATCTATTCTTCTAAATGCCGAAATAAAAAATCCATCCATTCCATATTTTCCCGGAAGAATCTGAACATAATCATGTTTGTTGTCAATTATCTGTTCCGGCAGTTTTTTATTTAATGACTGTAATTTAAACGGAAGATTTTCTTCTATCCATTTTACATTATCTTCATTTTCTTCTTTTGTCACAGTACAAGTACTATATATTAATATTCCACCCGGTTTAACATATTTGGAAACCACGCTTAATATTTCTTTTTGCAATTTTGCAAGCTCATTTATCTGTTCAATACTTGTGTTATATTTTATATCAACTTTATTTCCTATAACTCCAAGTCCTGAGCAAGGCAAATCTGCTATAACAATATCTGCTTTACCTATGACATTTTTATCTAATTTAGTTGCATCTTTACATTCAGCAAAAATACAGTTAAATCCGGTTCTTTTTATATTTTCATTAATAAGGCCTACTTTATATTCAGTTAAGTCTCTTGCCCTAATTTTACCTTTATTATGAATCAAATCAGCTATATGAAGGCTTTTTCCTCCAGGTGCCGCACACACATCAATTATGTAGTCCCCTTCTTTAGGATTAGCTGCCATTCCTACAAACATTGAACTTAAATTCTGTACTACAATGTTTCCTTTATTAAAATCATAAAAATCTGCAATCTGATTATAATCTGATATTTCTAATGCATTGCTATACAATGTAGAGCGTTTTACTTTTGCTCCTTCATTTTCAAGTCTTACTACTACTTCGTCAACTGTAGTTTTTGACGTATTCACTCTAATAGTTGTTGTTTTTTTATTATACACACTTTTAAGTATATTTTTTGTCGTTTCAATGCCAAATCTTTCAATCCACATATCAACAATCCATAAAGGCATTGAATATTCAATCTCAAGTCTTTCATTTTCTTTTTCAGGATATTTTATGGAATCCATATTTCTGGCTATATTTCTAACAACACCATTTACAAATCCACTTAAATTAGAAAATTTTCTTTTCTTTGCTAATTTAACTGCTTCATTACAAACTGCCGATTCAGGAACACTGTCCATATATTTAAGCTGGTAAACAGACATTCGTAATATATATCTGATTACCGGCTTCATTTTATTAACTTTTGTTTTAGAAAACAAGTTAATTATATAATCTTCTTCAATTGTTCTTTCTATAGTTCCCTGAAACAGGCGTGTAATAAAAGCTCTTTGATTTTTATCAAGATTTTTATTTTCATCTAATGTATCTTTAACTATTAAATGACTAAGTCTACCTTTATTATTTTCTAAAAGCATATTTAAAACTATATTTCTAAGATTAACTTCCGGCGCTTTATTAGTCGTCACGTCTTCTTCCTCCGCCAAATAATACAATAAGTCTCAATAACTGCAAAATAGATGAAGCTGCTGCCGCAACATATGTCATAGCCGCTGCTGATAAAACTTTTCGTGTATATTGTAGTTCCTGTGTTCCAAGAATTCCTGTTGATTCGAGTATTTGCATTGCACGTGATGATGCATTAAATTCTACCGGCAATGTGACGAGCTGGAATAATACGGCTAATGAAAATGCCCATATTCCTAAATCAATAATCATCTGTGATGAATTGCCGCCTATAAACAATCCTGCGATTATTAATATCCATGAAAGTCTTGAGCCCCAATTTGCAAATGGGACTAATGCGCTTCTAATTGAAATAGGTGCATATCCTTTTGCATGCTGTATTGCATGTCCACATTCATGTGCTGCTACTCCGACTGCTGCAACGCTGTCACTTGCATAGGTTGCATCTGACAAACTTAAAACTTTATTTGCCGGATTATAATTATCTGTCAGATTGCCTCTTATATGACGAATCTGAACATCTGTAATTCCCTGAGATCTTAATATTCTTTCTGCAGCCTGAGCTCCTGTAAGTCCTGACATACTTCTATAATTAGAGTATTTATTATATGTTGAATTTACTCTTGCTGAAGCTATCATACATATAGCTGCACCAATAATTAAGAAAATATAAGTTGGATCAAAATAATAATATCCATATCCATAATATGCTAAAATCATATTTATCCCTCCATTCTATCAGGAATTTTAGCTCCATTTAGGAAATCTCTTGTTTTCATTCTCTTTTTGCCCTCTAACTGTAGTTCTAAAATTTTAAGGCTTCCCTTTCCCGTCGCAACACGGATAAAGTCTTTACCTACTTCAGTAATTGTTCCTGGTGCAGAATCATTTTCAGAATCGTCCACATCTGCGTCCCATATTTTCAAAGTCTTACCATCCATTTTTGTATATGCACTTGGCCATGGATTTAACCCTCTTATAAGTCTCTCAATTTCATTTGCAGATTTATTAAAGTCAATTTTTCCTAACTGTTTATTAATCATACCTGCATAATTTGACTTACTGTCATCCTGCGGAGTTCTTACTGCTGTTCCATTTTCAAGTTCAATTAATGTTTTTAAAATTAATTTTCCACCCTCTATTGCTAATTTATCAAATAAGCTTCCGCCGGTTTCTTTCTTATCAATCGGGACAACTACTTTGTCTATAATATCCCCTGTATCTAATCCTTCATTCATATACATTGTTGTAACACCTGTTTCTTTTTCGCCGTCAATAACTGACCACTGAATAGGTGCTGCTCCTCTGTATTTAGGAAGTAATGATGCATGTACGTTTATGCATCCATACTTAGGCATATCTAAAATTGCTTTTGGTAAAATTTGTCCAAATGCAATTACCACAATTGCATCAGGATTCATTTCTTTTAACTTTTCAATAAATTCAGTTTCTTTAACTCTTTGTGGCTGATATACATCAAGTCCTAATTCTAATGCTTTTTCTTTGACCGGTGTGTATTGCATTTTTCCACCACGTCCCTTTGGTTTATCAGGTTGTGTAATTACACCAACCACATCATGACCTGCTTTTACAATATTTTCTAAAGCATTAACTGAAAAATCGGGAGTACCCATAAATACTATTTTCATCTTATTTCTCCTCTAATAATATGTATTGCCCCTCCCTTAGGTCGGTGGCTTGTCGTCGGAAAGATTTATTAAAATGAATTTTTCTTTATTCATCTTCTAATTCTTCATTGTCATATATTCTTCCTTCAACCTTGTCTACATACATTATTCCGTCTAAATGGTCACATTCATGCTGTATTGCTCTTGCTAGTAATTCTGTTCCCTCTAATTCATATAATTCCATATTTTCATCATATGCTCTTACAACAACATGGTTGCTTCTTGTTACTACCCCTGATTTTCCCGGAAGGCTTAAACATCCTTCATACCCTGTCTGTTCTCCATCTTTTTCTATAATTTCAGGATTAATCATGATAATCGGGCCATCTCCTATATCTATTACGACAATTCTTTTAAGAACACCAACCTGAGGTGCTGCAAGTCCGACACCATTTGCCTCATACATAGTATCAAGCATATCATCTATAAGAATCTTTGTTCTAGCATTAATATTTTTTACTTCTTTACAAACTTTTCTTAAACATGGATCTCCTAATTCTCTAACATTTCTAAGCGCCATCTCATTTCTCCTTTTATCACTCTCTCACATTAAATTGTAAGGTTATACCTTTAACTTTTTGTGAAGTATTTATTAATTCTTGTATATAGTCTGACATTCTAATAAGTTTTTCTTTATCAAGACTTTTTAAATATATCATTCTTCTATATACATCATTTATCTTTGCCACCGGAGGTTTCGCCGGTCCAATTATCATTAACTGTTTAAATTTTGCTTCTTTTAATTTGTTTATATATTTAGTAAGGGCATCTGTAAATCTGTCTAACAACTCCTCATCTTCAGATTGAATTAAGATTTCAGTCATTGCCGCTACAGGTGGATATTGCATTAATTGTCTATATGCTAATTCTTCCTGATAGAATTCTTCATAATCCTGCTTTGCTGCTGATTCAATACTATAATTATCCGGTGAGTATGTCTGAATTACAACCTGTCCTTTTTCTTTTCCTCTTCCTGCTCTTCCTGCTGCCTGCGTTAGTAATTGAAATGTCTTTTCAGCCGCCGTATAATCACTCGCATATAATGACATATCCGCTGCTAAAATTCCAACTAATGTTACATCAGGAAAGTCATGTCCTTTTACAATCATCTGAGTTCCAACGAGAATATCTGCCTGATGATTTGCGAAAGCTGACAGTATTTCTTCATGACCACCTTTTCTTGATGTTGTGTCAAAATCCATTCGCAATACTTTGGCCTGTGGAAATTCTTTTTTTATCATTGTTTCAACTTTTTGTGTTCCTATACCAAATCCGGCTATATATTTAGAACCACATTTTGGGCATAACCTTGGAATCGGTTCTTCGTAACCGCAATAATGGCACACCATTTTTCCATTATTATGGGCTTTTAATGTCACATCACAATGTGGGCATTTGACTGCCTCTCCACACTCCCGGCACGACACAAATCCTGCATATCCTCTTCTATTTATAAACAACATAGTCTGCTGTTTTTTTTCTAATCTGTCATTAATCAGCTGCTTTAATTCCATACTAAACATTGACTTATTGTCATTCTTTAGTTCTTTCCTCATATCAACTACTGACACCTGTGCCAATTTGCCTTTTTCTCTTCTTGTAAGTCTGTGTAACTTATATTTCCCTGTCTGAGCATTAAAATATGATTCTAAAGAAGGTGTTGCTGAGCCTAAAACTAATGTTGCTCCTGTAATATTGCATAATTTTGCAGCCACCTCTCTTGCATGATATTTAGGAACATTTTCACTTTTATATGCTCCCTCATGCTCTTCATCAATTACTATAAGGCCTAAATTTTCAAATGGGGTAAAAAGCGCAGATCTTGGACCTATGATTATACTTATTTCTCCTCTTTTTGCCCTTTCAAACTGATCATACTTTTCTCCTGCTGACAGTTTTGAATTAATTATTGACACCTTATCTTTAAATCTTCTCGTAAATCTCTTTACTGTCTGATATGTTAAAGCGATTTCAGGAATTAAAACAATCGCCTGTTTTCCATCGTGGATAGTCTTGTCTATAATATCCATATAAACTTCTGTTTTACCGCTTCCGGTTATCCCATAAATCAAATGAACATTTGCTTTTTCACTTTTTTTATAATCCATTGTCTTTTTAATACCGTCTGCGACAGCTTTTTGCTGTTCATTTAATATTATATCATAACGCTCAAGATTATTAAAATTAACAGGATTTCTATAACTGTTTTCAATTTCTATCAAAATATCTCCTGTAGATTCAAGTGCCTTCAGAGTACTTGGCGATATATTTAATTTGTCTACTACAAGCTCCTTTGACATATGTTTTATATCTTTTAGTTCCTGTAGCAATCTGACCTTTGCCTTCGCATTGGACTTTTTATATTTTAATATCTTTTCTTCTGCTTCTTCTTCACTTATATTAAGCGTTATTGTCTTCTTTTGTATATTTTTTATTTTCTTTTTAACAGGTATGACTGTTTTTAATGCCTGATTCATTGTACAACTATACTCTTTCTTTATCCACCAGGCTAACTCTATAAGTTGTTTTTCAACCGTTGCCGCGCCTTCATTTGCACGAATAATATATTTCATCTTATTTATATCAAATGACGGCTTGTCTGTTATCTCGATTACATATCCTGTTATCTCTCTGTTTCCTTTTCCAAATGGAATAACTATCTGAGTACCTATAGATATCTTATCTTCTAATTCTTTCGGTATTATATAACCAAAAGGGCGGTCCAATTTTTCATGTGAAATATCAACAATAATATTCGCAAATTTCATTTGACACCGCCCTTTCATATCTTATTTATCTTTATCTAAATAACTTTGCACTTCTTACGCAATTTGCCAATAACATTGTAACAGTCATTGGTCCAACGCCACCTGGTACAGGTGTTATTGCATATGTTTTTTCACTTACTGAATCAAAATCCACATCTCCACAAAGCTTGTTATCTTCATTTCTATGGATTCCTACATCAATTACAACCGCTCCTTCTTTAACATAATCAGCTGTAATAAACTTTGGCTTACCTATTGCTACAATTAAAATATCTGCTCTTTTTGTAACTTCCTTTAAGTCTTTTGTTCTTGAATGTGCAATTGTTACTGTTGCATTTTCTTTGAGCATAAGCATCGCCATTGGCTTGCCTACAATATTACTACGTCCTATTACCACACATTCTTTTCCTGAGATTTCGACACCTGTTCTCTTTATAAGTTCAACAATTCCTGCAGGTGTACATGGTAAAAATGTTTCTTCACCAATCATCATTTTTCCGACATTCATTGGATGGAAACCATCAACATCTTTCTTGCTGTCAATTCTGTTTAGCACTTCTGTTTCGTCTAAATGTTTTGGTAATGGAAGCTGTACAAGAATTCCATTAATTTCTTTGTCTGCATTTAACTTATCTATTAATTCAAGAAGTTCCTCCTGTGTAGTTTCTTCCTTTAATGCATATGTAATTGATTTTATTCCTACATATTCACATGCTTTTTCTTTATTTCTAACATACACAGCTGATGCAGGGTCTTCTCCAACCTTTACGACTGCAAGTGCTATGTCAATCCCCTGTTCTTTTAACTTTGCAACTTCTTCTTTGATTTCATCTTTAATTTCACCTGAAATCTTCTTTCCATCAATTAATTTCATTACTTTATAAACGCTTCCTTTCTTCGCAGTAATTATTATAGTTAAGGAGCAAAATGCATTTTGCTCCTTATTGATACCTACGAATTAATTTTAATTCATTGCATTTTATACACGGCATCATTTATTAGAATAATCCTGTAATCTTTCCATCGTCTGTAACATCAATATCGTATGCTGCAGGATGTTTTGGAAGTCCCGGCATTGTCATTACATTTCCAGTTAATACAACAACAAATCCTGCTCCTGCTGATATATATACGTCACGAATGCTGATTTCAAATCCTTCCGGTCTTCCTAATTTATCTTTATCATCTGATAATGAATACTGTGTTTTAGCCATACATACAGGAAGATTTCCATATCCCATATCTTCAATCTTAGCAATTGCCTTCTGAGCTTCAGGTGAATAATTAACTCCATCTGCTCCATAGATTTCTTTTGCAACTGTTTCGATTTTTTCTTTGATTGGTAATTTGGTATCATATAATGGTTTAAACTTAGATTCTTTGTTTTCTAATGTTTCAAGAACTTTATTAGCTAAATCTATTCCACCTTTTCCACCTTTTTCCCATACTTGTGCCAATGCAAATTCGCATCCTCTGTCTTCGCAGAATTTCTTAATATATTCATATTCAGCTTCTGTATCTGTGATAAATGAATTTAATGTTACAACTACAGGGACTCCAAATTTCTGAAGGTTTTCAATATGTTTTTCAAGGTTAACAATACCTTTTGCCAATGCGTCTAAATTTTCTTCTGACAATTCACTCTTTGGAACTCCACCGTTATATTTTAACGCTCTTACTGTTGCAACTAAAACAACGCAATCAGGTTTAAGTCCTGCCTGACGGCACTTAATATCCATGAATTTTTCTGCTCCAAGATCTGCACCAAATCCTGCTTCTGTTACTACTATATCAGCCATCTTTAATGCTGTCTTTGTTGCTCTTACTGAGTTACATCCATGTGCGATATTTGCAAATGGTCCACCATGAACAAGTGCTGTTGTATGCTCTAATGTCTGAATTACGTTAGGTTTAATAGCATCCTTTAAAAGTGCTGCCATTGAACCTACTGCATTTATATCCTTTGCAGTCACAGGCTTACCATCATATGTATAAGCAACAATTATTTTTCCAAGTCTTTCTTTTAAATCTGCTAAATCATCTGCAAGGCAAAGAATTGCCATAATTTCTGATGCAACTGTAATTACAAAATGGTCTTCTCTTACTGTTCCATCAACCTTTCTTCCAAGACCTACAACAATATTTCTTAATACTCTGTCATTGATATCCACACATCTCTTCCATACAATCTGATTAGGGTCAATTCCTAGTACATTTCCCTGCTGAATGTGATTATCAAGCATTGCTGCTAATAAATTGTTAGCTGATGTAATTGCATGGAAATCTCCTGTAAAATGAAGATTTAAATCTTCCATAGGAACAACCTGTGAATATCCACCACCTGCTGCTCCCCCTTTAATACCAAAGCAAGGTCCAAGAGATGGCTCTCTAAGTGCAATTACTGCTTTTTTATTTAACTGACCTAAAGCCTGTCCTAAACCAACAGTAATAGTTGTCTTTCCTTCTCCTGCAGGAGTTGGATTGATAGCTGTTACAAGTACAAGCTTTCCATCTTCATTATCTTTTATTTTATTCCAATATTCATTTGAAATTTTTGCTTTATATTTACCATATAATTCTAAATCATCTTCTGTTAACCCAATTTTTGCTGTTACCTCTTTAATTGGAAGCATAGTAGCTTCCTGCGCAATCTGAATATCTGTTTTCATTTTCTTCTCCTTTATTGCTCCTCTTTTTTATTATTACCTAAAATATACTCATCAAATTGTTCCATGCTCATAAGTATTTTTCTAGGTTTATTTTGTTCTTCCTGTCCAACAATACCGGCATCGTATAATTGTTCCATTATACGTGCTGCTCTATTGAACCCAACTCTGAACTGTCTTTGCAGCATACTTGTAGAACCTTTGTCTTTTTCAATGCATAATCTTGCTGCCTGTTCAAAGTATTCATCTCTTCCATTGTCTTCTCCATCTTCTTTAGATGGTTCCGATAATTTTTCTTCAATGGAAGTTTCGTAAACAACCTCACTGCTATGCGATACAAGGTATTGAACCGTCCTTTGTACCTCTTCATCAGATACATATGCTCCCTGCAATCTTACAGGTTTAACATAGCCTGATGGATAAAACAACATATCACCATTACCAAGCAGTTTTTCAGCTCCATTCATATCTATAATTGTTCTGGAATCTGTTCCTGATGAAACAGTCAATGCAACTCTAGATGGAATATTTGCCTTAATAAGACCTGTAATAACATCTACCGAAGGTCTTTGAGTGGCAATAATCAAATGAATTCCAGCTGCACGTGCAAGCTGTGCAAGTCTGCATATCGCATCTTCAACTTCTTTTGCTGCAACCATCATAAGGTCTGCTAACTCGTCAATTACTATTACAATCTGAGCCATCTTTTCAGGTGGTTCATCTCCTTCGTAATCTCCTGCTTCAATTTTTGCATTATATCCTTTCAAATCTCTTGAGCCTGTCTGCGAAAATTTCTTATATCTTTCTGACATTTCAGCCACAGCCCAATTCAATATACCTGCTGCCTTTTTAGGATCTGTAACAACGGGATATAATAAATGAGGTATTCCATTGTAAACCTTAAATTCAACTACCTTAGGATCAATTATAATCAACTTAACTTCATCAGGTGTCGCTCTATATAAAATACTCATTATTATTGAATTTGTAAATACTGATTTTCCCGAACCTGTTGTTCCGGCTACAAGCATATGTGGCATTTTTGCAATATCTGCAACTACAACCCTGCCTGCAATATCCTTACCTGCCGCAAAAGCAATCTTTGAAGAATTCTCTTTTAGTTCTTTGGATTCTAATAATTCTCTTATATAAACTGTATCTCTTCCTTTGTTAGGGACTTCGATTCCAACTGCTGCTTTTCCCGGAATCGGAGCTTCAATTCTAATATCTGCTGCGGCAAGATTTAATTTGATATCATCTGTAAGTGCAGTTATCTTACTAACTTTTGTTCCCATTTCCGGCTGTAATTCATATCTTGTAACCGAAGGACCTTTACTTACATTTGTTACTGTAACATTAACCCCAAAATTCTGAAGAATTTGTTGCAATTTATTTGCCGTTTCCATAAGTTCCATTTTTGATGTTGGATTCTTACTTCCCGGATTTTTATTTAAAAGACTATATGTTGGTTTAGTATATTTCATCTTTTTCTTAACCGGTGCAATAATCTTTCCTTCTGATGATGCTTTTTCAGGTACTTTCGTCTGTGGATTAATTTCCTGTGCATCCATCGTTTCCTGTGAAGGTTTAATTTCCTGCATGCCATAAGGCTTTCTATTCATTACTTCTTTTGCTTCTTTTGAAACAAATATTCTTTCCTTAGGTTTAAACTCTCCATCATTTGCATGTTCATCCGCTATCGGAGTTTTATTAATAGGCTCTTCTTTAAGTTTCGCCGTAACACCACTTTGTTTTCCATATATAAACTGACCTGTCGGTTCTTCTTCTAAATCAATATGTCCACTATATTCAGGTTCTAATCCTTCTATATTAATCTCATGTACATTCTGACTTTCTTCTTTTATTCCTGAGACATTTATAGCATCTAAATCACTAAAATTGACAGGCTTTGCCTTTTCCATTTTTTTCTTTTCAGCTTCCTCTGCCCTTACCTTAGCTTCAATCTCACGATGAACTCTCTGAATTTCCTTTTCCTGTCTGTTTATTTCTTTTTGCTTCTTTCTTTCTATTCTTGCAACTTCCTGCTGTTGCTGAATACCCTTCATATCATCTCTTGCGCTTTCGTAAACGCTGATTCCATGATTTTTAAGCATATCTAAAATAGATTTTTCAGTTAATATAACAATTGTTATAATTGCAATTATTATTACAAACACATAGGTTCCTGCTATTCCAAATAAAGTTTTAAGGCCATCTCCTATGGCTCCACCTATAATTCCACCACCTATTTTATATTCACCACAAAAAGAGTAATATTCACTAACCGTAGTCTTTTGTACATTCCAAATCAAATGTGCAAAAACACATGCATCAAAATAAAGAATTAATGCAGTTACACTTTTAGCAACCGCTCTAACATCGCCTAAATTTACAAACAATATACCTGCTATAAAAAACAGCACAATAGGGAATATATATGCCGGTACTCCAAATGCTCCAAACATAAAATAACTGAGCATATTGCCTACTACCCCGCAAACTCCAAAATTACTTAAAAAAAGTAATAATGCTACCGCAATTAGAATCCATATGTAAATTTCTGATATTATTTTTATCTGTTCACTGGTTCTGGAATTTTTGTAATTACTCTTACGGGCACCAGTGCTCCGTCCTTTATTTGTTGATTTCTTGGATTTGGTACCACTCGTTCTTTTTTTAGTAGTAGCCATTTTTACCTCCATCAAATTTTTTATTTCAGTTAATTGTTCTATTTTATTTAACAAAATAGGCAATAACTGCTACTGCTCCAACTAAATAGCAATAATATGCAAAATATTTAAATTTCTTATTTCTTACAATAACAAGCATTGTCTTAATACAAATATAGCCTACAACTGCCGCTACTAAAGCTCCGGCAATGTAGCATCCTAAATCTGAAGATGTCATTCCATCTTTTCCAAAATCTGCGATATCTAGCACTGCAGCACCCATTATTGCCGGAATTGACATAATAAATGAATATTTAACTGCAAATTCTCTTTTTAATCCACATAACAGACCCGCTGTTATTGTAGTTCCTGATCTTGAAAGTCCTGGTAAAGTTGCAATTCCCTGACATGTTCCAATAAATAGTGCATTTAAATAGCTTGTTTTCTTTGGTTTCTTTTTTCCATCAGGAAGATTATCTGAAATAAGAAGAAGTGTTGCTGTTATAATAAGACATATTCCGGGAACTAAAAGAGTAGTTCCTGCTTTTTCAACTAAATCTTTTCCAAAATAACCGATTATACCTGTTGGGATTGTAGATACTATTACCAGCATTGCGAATTTTCTATAACCATTACATATTACTTTTCTGTAAAATGGCTCATCCTGCATTTTTTTGCTGACAAAAAACTCTTTTATATTAAAGCAAACATCAACAATAATTCCTATTCCATCTACTATAAGACGTCCTATATCTCTCCAGTAAACTAAGAATACTGCCAGCAATGTTCCAACATGTAAAATAATATCAAATGAAAAGCCGATATCTTCCATTCCAATTAATTGCTTACATATAGTCAAATGTCCTGAACTACTTACAGGTAAAAACTCTGTCAGTCCCTGCACAATTCCTAATATTATTGCTTTAAATAATCCCATGTATCCACCTACTACTTTCCAAATAGTTTTATCCTTCTAAAATCCATAAGTACATTTCATTTTACTATTTTTTCAATCTTAATTCAAGTTATAATACATATTAATGCTTGGCATCTATAAAAGCTATAAAAGGTCTAAGCCCACTTATGAACAAACTCACGCGGACTTAGACCTTTTGCCCCTGACACCATTATATTTTTTTATCATCTATCATGGATTTTAATTTATTCATTGCCTCCTTTAAGCCACCAACTTCGTTTATTATTTTTTTATCCACTGTTTCCTTTCCAACAAGAATACTTCCAACATCTTTTGTAAGCACTTCAGTTTCTGTCATCAATGTTATAAATCTATGCTCAGTTATCCCACAATGATTAACAACAAATTGGTTTATTCTTTTTTGTATTCTCATAAAATAATCATATGTTTGTGGAACACCAATAAATAATCCATTCATTCTTACAGGATGTATTACCATTGTTCCGGTCGGAACAATAAATGAATAATCCGTAGAAACAGCTAATGGCACTCCTATTGAATGACTTCCTCCAAGGACAAGTGAAACTGTAGGTTTACTCATACTTGCAATCATCTCTGCTATTGCAAGTCCACACTCCACATCTCCACCAACAGTATTTAATATAACAAGCAAACCGTCTATTTCATCATTATCCTCAACTTCCGCAATCGTTGGAATAACATGTTCATACTTTGTTGTTTTCGTATTACTGCTAAGACAATCATGCCCTTCTATTTCACCTATAATATTAAGCAAATGTATTTTCTTATGTTCTTTATTTTTACCTAAATCAGTCTGCCCATATTCTATGATATCGTCATTTTTCTCTTTATTTTCACTCATAAAAAACCTCCATACTACTTTCTATAAATAGTATGGAGATTTTTCAAAATAATATTATAAACCACTTAAAAGATGCCAATCATAAAATGCTATACGATTGCACAAGAATAAAAATGTAACCTATCATTTTTATTCATTATATTTAGCAGCTATTTCCTGATATGATAAATGTCCACCAAAAATATCCAATGCACTTCCTATTGTAAAATCTAATTTTGCATCACATATTTTTTTGAAATTATCTATCTGATCTACACTTGCAATTCCGCCTGCATAAGTAATTGGGTTCTTCTCCCACTTTGAAAGCAATTTTACTAACTCTTCTTCCATTCCCGAACCTTTTCCCTCCACATCAACTCCATGGATTAGAAATTCATCACAATATTTGGAAAAATGCTCCATTGTTTCTTCATTTAATTTAATGTTAGTAAATGTCTGCCATCTGTCTGTAACTATATAATAATCATTGTTTTTCTTTCTGCAACTTAAGTCCAATACGATTTTACTTTTACCTACTGCCTTTACAAGTTTGTCTAAATTTTCGTAATTTACTTCTCCATTTTTGAATACATATGATGTAACAATAACATGACTTGCTCCATTTTCAATATATTCAGCTGCATTTTCTGCATTAATTCCTCCACCTATCTGCATTCCTTCCGGATAAGCAGCAAGCGCTTCAAGTGCCTGCTTTTTTGAAGCCTCAAAATACTCGGAATCTGCTGCATTTAAAATAATAATATGTCCACCTTCAAGATTGTTATTTTTATACATATTTGCATAATATGCTCCACCTTTTTGTGACACAAAATTTTCCTGTGCCTTATTACCTTTATCTTTAAGCGTTCCACCTACTAACTGTTTTACTTTCCCATTATGAATGTCTATACATGGTCTGAATTTCATTTTTTCTTCCTATCTTTCTTTTTTATTTATTATTCTCCACTTTTTAGTGATGTTGCCATATCAACTTTTTTCAATTTAAAATGCATCGAAATATTAATTATTACAGCAAATAAAATTGTTAATAATGTGCTATAAATGTAACCACGCGTTCCAATCTTTCTTCCAAACATAACCATATCAATTTCTGCCGTCTGAATTACAAATTGGTGCAAAATTATTCCAAATCCAATGCCTATTATAATTCCTAAAATTGTGATAATAACATTTTCTCTGTAAATATAACCTGACACTTCCATATCATAAAAGCCAAGTACTTTAAATGTTGCCAATTCTCTTCGTCTTTCAGCAATATTTATATTGTTAAGATTATAAAGTACAATAAATGCAAGTAGTCCTGCCGAAAATACAAGTACGATTACAACCGTATCCATACTTTTCATCATTTCACTAAAACTATTATATGTTGTCTGTAAGAATGATACTCCTGCAACACCATCATTACTCATTATTTTATTTCCTATTTTATCGTCTATAACTCTGCCTTTTTTCAGGATACAAAAAGCAGTATTCATTTTTGCATCTTTCCCGGTTATCTGTTTATAATATTTTCCGGTCATATACATATAATGATAACTATAATTTTCGATTATTGCACTAACCTTTACATTATATCTTACAGTATCGCTTTCTTTGAAATAAATTTCATCGCCTACTTTGGCTCCGATTTTCTTAGCCATTTTTTCAGATATAAGCACACCATCATCATTTAACTTATATTTTTCATTTTTAGTTCTGCTCTTAAATGTAACGTATTTAGATATATCATCTGTGCTTTCAGGTATAACTATGTATGTACTTACCGTACTATTTTCCTTTCCAACATCATAATTCAATACATCTGCCTGTAAATTATCTTTTATATCAGAATTGCTGTTGAGAATCTTTTTAAGTTCATCCGTTCCATTCTTCTTAGTCCATTCATCATCGTATGTAACTGTCAAATCATAATGGAATAAATCGTCAAACTGTATTGTTAATATTGAATTTATGGAATTTTTAACGCCAAATCCAACAAGCATTAAAGCCATACATCCACCTATACCAAACAAAGTCATGAACAATCTTTTTTTGTATCTAAACAGATTTCTAAAAGTCGATTTTATATTAAAACTTAGATGATTCCAAATAAAAGGTATTCTTTCAAGCAGCACACGCTTTCCGGCTTTTGGAGCTTCTTGCTGCATAAGTGATGCCGGTTGTTCCATAAGTGCTTTATAACACGCAAGTATTGTTGCACCTATTACACTTACTGCTGCTGCAAGACATGCTGTCACAAAATAATATCCATTTATAGGAATTTCTATTATATATAAATTCTGATACATCAATCTATACGCAGTTATTATAATCCATGGTAAAGTTTTGCTACCTGCTATACCTCCAATTATGCCACCTGCAATTGTTGCAACTGCTCCATATGCGATATATTTTCCGGCTATGCTTCCTTTTCCATAGCCCAGTGCCTTAAGTGTTCCAATCTGAACTCTTTCTTCCTCAACCATTCTTGTCATAGTCGTCAAACTTACCATTGCTGCAACCAAAAAGAATATAAGTGGAAATACTTTTCCTATATTTCCAATACGCTCTGCGTCCTGACCAAATTCAACAAATGACACAACCGTTTGTCTGTCCAGCACATACCATTCTTTCTTTTCTATCTCATATACTTTATCTTTTGCCTTATCTACTTTTCTTTGCGCTTTGTTAAGCTTTTTCTGAGACTTAGCAAGCTTCGTATATGCCTTATCAACCTTTTTTTGTGCCTTTATAATCTCATTTTTACCATCAGCAATTTCCTTTTTCCCATCAGCTAGTTTTTGCTTTCCGGTTTCAAGTTTTTCTTTCGTATTATCTAATACTGCTCTTGATTTTTTTAATTCCTGCTTTCCAACAATTAAACTTTTCTTTGCTTTATCAAGCTTCTTTTTACTTTTATCCAGTTTAATTTTTGCTTTATTTAATTGTCGCTCATGTTTAGAAATCTCTGACTGTGCACTTTCAATCTGGCTCTTAACCTGCGGCACATCACTCATTCCCATTGCAGCAAATCTTTTTTTAGTGTTATTTAAATCATTTTTCCCACTTTCAAGTTCTTTTACTCCTGTTTTATATTTAGCATATCCACTTTCATATTGTTTTTGACCATTTTTATACTCTTTTTCACCCTCTTTCAATTTTATGCTGGCAGATTCATATTGCTTTTCCCCTTTATTGTATTGTTCAACTCCACTTTTATATTCTTTTTCCTGCTTTTTTAATTCACTTTCTCCCTCTTCTATTTTTTTACTATTTTCTTCTATTTCCTTCTGTCCATCATCCGCTTTTTTCAAACCTTTTTCGTATTTTTTATAATTTTTATCTATTTTTTCCTGAGCTGACTGAATTTCTTCATTTGCCACGTCAACTATTTCTTCGTATCTTTTTTGTTCCATAGCAGGCGCAACTTTTTTAATTTTATTCGTCACTTTATCAACATACTTTTCATATTTTGTTCCATAGCTGTCTAACTTTTTAGCACCTTTTAATGTAATATAAATATCAGAGAAGTTATCCATATCAAACTGATTTTTATTAATAATTATTAATCCATCAAGTTTTCCTGAACCTACTGTACTGCTTCCTTTGTGAAATGATAAATAATTACCTGTACAAAAAGTTCCTTTTACGGTATATTCCTTTCCCTTTACGTATTCATTATCAACCGTTATCTTGTCCCCTACCTTAATGTAATTATGTTCAGCTAACTGTCTATCCACAAGGCACTCATCATCTGACAGTTCATTCACATTTGTTTTCACTTTATTAATTGTATCCGTTCTAGACATCATTTTCACGGTATACTCTGTTTCTCCATTCTTAACTACCTGATCCACATTATATATACCCTCGATGTCTTTTATTTCATCTATAGACTTTAATGCATTAATATCGTTATTAGTTACTCCAAGTTCACTTACAACTCTAATATCATAACTGTTTTCTTTATCATAAATTGCATCCACTGATTTTCTCATGTCAGGTTCCGTAGAACGTATTCCGGCATAAAAAGCCACACCAAGGGAAACAATTAAAAGCAGGGATAAAAACCTGCCAAATGTCTTTTTTATTTGAACATAAAATTCTTTTCTTAATGCCTTCATATAGCTACCTCTTGATACTTAATTTTTACCATTCAATTTTTTCTACCGGAAGTGGATTTTCATTTATTGTCATATCACTGACTTTACCGTTTTTGATTTTAATTATTCTGTTTGCCATTGGTGCAATTGCCTGATTGTGCGTAATTACAACAACTGTCATACCTTTTTTACATGTATCCTGCAATAATTTTAATATAGCTTTTCCTGTCTGATAATCTAATGCTCCTGTCGGTTCATCTGCCAATAATAATTTAGGATTTTTTGCAATTGCCCTTGCAATAGATACCCTTTGCTGCTCTCCTCCTGAAAGCTGTGCCGGGAAATTTTTCATTCTTTCCTTAAGTCCAACGCTTTCAAGAACTTTTTTTGCATCTAACGGATTTTTGCAAATCTGACCTGCCAGTTCTACATTTTCCAATGCTGTAAGATTTTGCACCAGATTATAAAACTGAAAAACAAAACCAATATCATGTCTTCTATATGTAGTTAACTCCCTATTGCTGTATCTGCTTATATCTTTTCCATCAACAATAACGTTACCGGAAGTCAATTTATCCATTCCACCTAAAATATTAAGTACGGTAGTTTTTCCTGCTCCTGAAGGTCCGACAATAACAACAAATTCTCCTTTTTCAAATGAAAAATTCATTCCATCTGCCGCCTTTATTGTTATTTCTCCTGTTTTATATTCTTTTACAACATCTTTTATTTCAACGTAACTCATAAATCGCACCTCCTAAAAGCATGTTTCATACTACCATCTACCATCTAAAATCTAATTTCTCTTATCTATATATTAACTGACATTTTTTTTTCATTCAAGGGCAAAGTAACTTTGTTATCTTTAATAAAATTAAAGGTCTTCATGTTTAATCCATGAAGACCTTTGTTTTGTTTAATACATTTAAATTCTATTTAAAGCCTGTTCTAAATCGTTAATAATATCATCAGCATTTTCTATACCGATTGAAAATCTAATTAAATCCGGTTGAACTCCTGCTTCAATTAACTGTTCATCTGTCATCTGTCTGTGTGTATGGCTTGCAGGATGAAGTACACATGAACGTGCGTCTGCAACATGAGTAACAATTGTAATAAATTCAAGGCTGTCCATAAATTTAATTGCCGTTTCTCTTCCACCCTTTAATCCAAATGTAATTACACCACATGTACCATTTGGCATATATTTCTTAGCCAAATCATAATACTTATTTCCTTCTAACATAGGGCAATTAACCCATGCTACTTTATCGCTATTCTTAAGATATTTTGCTACCTTTACAGCATTTTCACAATGACGTGGCACTCTTAAATGAAGTGTTTCAAGTCCTACATTTAATAAAAATGAATTCATAGGTGCAGGAATTGAGCCTAAATCTCTCATAAGCTGAGCTGTTGCCTTTGTAATATAAGCTCCTTTTCCAAATCTTTCAGTGTATACAATTCCATGATATGAATCATCAGGAGTTGTAAGTCCTGGGAATTTATCTGCATGGGCATTCCAATCAAAATTTCCACTATCAACAATCGCTCCACCTACTGCCATTGCATGACCATCCATATATTTTGTTGTTGAATGTGTAACAATATCCGCTCCCCATTCAAATGGTCTACAATTAATCGGTGTTGCAAATGTATTGTCTACTATAAGTGGCACTCCGTGTCTGTGGGCTGCCTTTGCAAACTTTTCAATATCTAATACAACTAAAGATGGATTTGATATTGTTTCGCCAAATACCATTTTTGTATTAGGTTTAAATGCAGCTTCTAATTCTTCTTCTGTACAATCAGGATTAATAAAAGTTACATCTATTCCTTGTTTCTTCATTGTAACTCCAAAAAGATTAAATGTTCCTCCATAAACATGTGCTGAACATATAATATGGTCACCTGCTTCGCAAATGTTAAATGCTGCATAATAATTTGCTGCCTGTCCTGAAGATGTAAGCATACCTGCCACACCGCCTTCTAAATCACAAATTTTCTGTGCAACAATATCATTTGTAGGATTCTGAAGTCTTGTGTAAAAGTATCCTTCTTCCTCTAAATCAAATAATCTGCCCATCTGTTCTGAATTGTCATACTTATATGTTGTACTTTGATAAATAGGAAGTACTCTTGGTTCTCCATTTTTAGGCTGCCATCCTCCCTGTACGCATATAGTGTCTAAGTTTCTCTTTTCCATTTTGTAACCTCACTAACTTTATTATTAGCACATACTTTGTGTTTACCATCCCCATATAGTTTTTTTATAAACCTAAAGTGTGTTTGTACAAATCACCACGCTCTTCAAAGTTCTTAAAATGATCATATGAAGCTGCTGCCGGTGACAATACACACGCTTGTCCTGATTTTGTAATTTCTTTTGCCTTATTTGTTGCCTCTACTAAGTTATTACACATATAAAGATTTTCTCTGCCTGATAACATATCATAAATTTTTTCACCTGAAGCATACATGCAAATAACGTTTACCTTCGTATTCTTTTCAAAATAATCACAAAGAATCTGATAATCAATTCCTCTATCCATTCCACCGATAATAATAGTTCCAATATTTTCAATACTTTCTACAGCCTGAATTGCTGACTGACATATTGTCGAAATTGAATCATCATAATAAGTAACTCCGTCTATTTCCCCTAAACGTTCCATTCTATGTGGAAGCCCTTCAAAAGATTCGATGTATTTTGTTACTTCTTTTTCATCTAATCCAAAGCACTTTGTAGCAATATAATATACTACATTTGCATTGTATTGGTTATGTATTCCTCTTAATTTAAGGAAGAAATCTTTTGCTAAATTTTTATCTGACATAACAACTTTTCTTGCATTTACCGGTATATCTAAATCGATTTCCTCATTTACAATAAAAGTATCTGTAACTCTCTGATATCTGAAAATATTAAATTTAGCATTTTTATATCTCTCCATTGTATCGTAGTAATCCAAATGTTCTTCATATAAATTAAGAAGGACTGCTATTTTAGGTGATGCCTTTGCATGTGCCAACTGATGGCATGACATTTCATACACTATTGTAGTATCCTCTTTTATTTCGTCATATCTCTCAAGACATGGTCTTCCTATATTACCAACTAATACACAATCTACTCCACAATTCCTTAAAGTTGTGTACAACATAGATGCGGTAGTACTCTTTCCCTTTGTGCCTGTAATACCAATTATATTTTTTGCAAATTGTGCTAACATTAATTCCGTCTGTGAAGTAAATTTAATATTATCTTCATGGCATTTTATGCCCGGACTTTTAACAATTATATCATATTTATCACAATCAATATCTTCGTATTTACCTTCAAAAATATCATATTCACAATCAATATTATGGTCTAAAATGAAATGTTCTGTTGATTTACCTTCTCTTCCATATCCCCAAATTAAAATCTTTTTCCCTGTTAAAATATCTGCTATTTTCATATAACTACACCACTTTCCTTATTTCCTTTACAAAATTATCCGGCACAAGATGCTCATCGCACCATTCACCTAGCAGTATCTTTAAATCTTCTCCATTATTCACAATATAGTCTTTATATTTTTCAGTAAGTTTTAGTTTTTCACCCTTTTCAATAATATATTTCAAGCTTGCCACAACTTCACTTCGTGTTCCCACACACTCAAATGGTTTGTTCTCATCTATTCCTACAAGTTCTCTGAAATACTTTTCTAAGCTCTCTTTGTTTAATAAATTTTCACCAAAAACTTCTGTCAATCTCTCCTGACTTAAGAATGGTGAAAGAATTATATATACAAATAAACATTTTGGACAATCGCAACACCAAATACCCTTTTTACTTCCTGCATTACAGCTTCTAAATATTTCAAGGTACTTGTCACTTGATGCAAAAATTTTTGCAATCTGTATTTCTGTAAGTGGTCTTAATAAACTAAAGTATCTTATGTCTGACTCCACTATGGTTGCAATGTAATCATTAAAATCTAATTCAAATTCATAACTTTTTGAATATTGATGATTTACTTTTGAATCTTTAACCGTTGATTCGTTTGCGCTGTTTTCATTTGACAAAGTTATATATTTCTGTCCGTTTAATGCAGCTGTTAATACTGAAGAAAATGCAACAATAGCAGAAAATGGTGTATGTCCATTAATATATCCCTCACTATTTAACTGTAACATTGTTTTATCTAATGTTCTCCTACAAAGAATATCTCCAATTTTATTATCAGTTACATCTATTACTTTCTTTACGGCTTCAATTCTGTTTACGCTGTAAGTTGTTATTTTTTCATCTTTAATTCTTTTAAGCACTTCTAATGAAACACATGAATCTTTTCCACCACCAATAGGCACTAAACACCCTTCATATATTCCATGCAATTTAACAGGCTTTGTGCAATCTGTCTGTTCTTTACTATAATCACAAACTAAATGCATGAATTCTTTTTCATACGCTTCAATGCCATTAACATAAAAGCATTCGCCTAAGCCATTGTAATATAGTTTCTTCCACCATTGTAACTGTGTATCAGTCAATACTCCACACTTAATAATAACATTCTGTGGACATGCAATTTTCCAATAACTGACTAATTCTACCATTCCCAGATTAAAAATTAGTCTGTTTATTGCATCTTCATTTGTATCTTCAATATTCTTAAATGGTATCTTCCATGTTGGATGAAACTCTGCAAGTCCCGGCACAACAAAATTATATTTAATATCTAGCTCATTGCTATTTTTTTCAACTTCATAGGAATCAAAAATAAAATCTTTATATTCACTTCTTAACAAATCATATTTTTGCTGTCCTGTCAGTTCTTTTAGATTCTGCATATTTCTCTCCTACCTTACCGACAACTATTCATAATAATTAACATATGCTTATTTTTTGCTATTGAATCTGATTATACCATTATCAATATAGTAATTGCAATTGTTTGTGAAAAAATTCACAAAAAAAAATGCAGCAGTCCAACCAAATAGCTAAACTATTGCATTCTTATTACATTTTTATATATTTTTTTTATACTATTCTGGATTATAATCCTTCAGCATTATATGAGCAACAATTGTGCATATAGTAAATAATATAAAAAGTACTGCCATTAAAACTATAAACTGTGTTGTAGTCATTGGTATTCCTGCAAATACTACAACAATAAATACCACAAATATAATTGTAGCTATTATATTTGCTACTTTTCCTATTTTTATCTTTGTTTCCTGTGACATATTATTTTCTTCTTTCGTGTACTATTTTTTCTTCATCAGTACAAAAATCTCCCGACTCATATCTCTATCCGCAATAGGGAAATATTTGTCGGGAGATTATTATTTTTTATTTACTGAGCATCTTTAATTGAGAAGCTGATTCTTCCCATCTTATCCTTACCCAAACATTTACATTTTACATGATCTCCAAGTGTAAGATAATCTTCAACATGTTCAACTCTTTCTTTTGAAATCTTTGAAATATGAACCATACCTTCTTTACCCGGAGCGAACTCGATAAACGCGCCAAATTCCTTAATGCTTACAACTGTTCCTTCAAGAATCATTCCTTCTTCGAAATCTGTTGTAATAATCTGGATATATTCAATTGCCTTATCAATCTGTTCTTTGTCAACTCCACATACAGATACAGCTCCATCATCTGTTATATCAATCTTAACGCCTGTTTCTTCAATTATAGCATTAATTGTTTTACCCTTCTGTCCTACAACATCACCAATCTTAGCCGGGTCAATGTGAATCTGAACAATCTTAGGAGCGTATGCACCTACTTCTTTTCTAGGTTCTGCAATTGCAGGTTTCATACAATTATCCATAATGAAAAGTCTTGCTTCTCTTGTTCTCTGGATTGCACCTTCTACGATTTCTCTTGTAAGTCCATGAATCTTAATATCCATCTGAATAGCTGTAATACCTTCTGTTGTTCCTGTTACCTTAAAGTCCATATCGCCAAAGAAATCTTCGAGTCCCTGAATATCTGTTAATAATACATAATCATCATCTGTATCTCCAGTAACAAGACCACATGAAATACCAGCTACCATAGCCTTAATTGGAACACCTGCTGCCATAAGCGACATACATGATGAACATGTACTAGCCATTGATGTTGAACCATTTGATTCAAATGTTTCTGAAACTGTTCTGATTGCATATGGGAATTCTTCTTCTGAAGGAAGAACAGGTACTAATGCTTTTTCTGCTAATGCACCATGTCCGATTTCTCTACGTCCCGGTCCTCTTGATGGTTTTGTTTCACCAACTGAGTATGATGGGAAGTTATAGTGATGCATATATCTCTTTACTGTTTCATTTTCATCTAATCCATCAATTTTCTGTGATTCAGATAATGGTGCTAAAGTACAAATGTTACAAATCTGTGTTTGTCCTCTAGTAAACATAGCTGAACCATGAACTCTAGGAATAATATCAACTTCTGCTGCAAGTGGTCTTATCTGATCTAAAGCTCTGCCATCTGGTCTCTTATGATCTTTCAAAATCATTTTACGTACTGTTTTCTTCTGATACTGGTAAAGAGCTTCTCCAAGTACTGCAAGCCATTCTTCATTTTCTGCAAATGCTTCTTCAAGTCTTTCTCTAATCTTGCTTATATTTTCTTCTCTTACCTGTTTAACATCTGTAAATACAGCTTCTTCCATCTCTGCAGGTGGAACAATCTCTTTTATTGCTGCAAATAATTCTTCAGGTATTGTAAAACTTTCATATTCATGTTTTGGCTTACCAACTTCGGCAACAATCTTATTTATAAATTCGATAATCTTCTGGTTAACATCATGAGCCATATAAATAGCTTCAATCATTTTAGCTTCAGGAATAATGTTGGCACCTGCTTCAATCATTATAACTTTTTTGCTTGTTGAAGCAACTGTTAACTGTAAATCTCCTTCTTTCCACTGTGACTGTGATGGGTTGATGATAAATTCTCCATCAACCAAACCAACCTGTGTCATTGCACATGGACCATCAAATGGAATATCTGAAATACATGTTGCAATAGCTGAACCTAACATAGCAACAATTTCAGGTCTGCACTGAGGATCAACTGATAATACTAAGTTATTTAATGTAACATCATTTCTATAATCCTTAGGGAATAAAGGTCTCATAGGTCTGTCAATAACTCTTGAAGTTAAAACTGAGTTTTCACTTGCCTTGCCTTCTCTCTTATTAAATCCACCCGGAATTTTACCTACTGCATACATTTTTTCTTCAAATTCAACTGAAAGTGGGAAGAAATCAATTCCCTCTCTTGGTTTTTCTGATGCTGTTGCTGTAGATAATACTGTTGTATCTCCATAATGCATTAATGCTGCACCATTAGCCTGAGCAGCAACACGTCCAACATCTACTGTAAGTGTTTTACCACCAATTTCAATACTAAAACTCTTGTACATTTTTGTCTCCTTTTCTTTATCTTTGTACCAATTATCTGATACATCTTTACGCACATAAATGTGTCTTTTGAATGTCTTACATATCCGGCAAACACCGAAACTACTGAAAAACAGACAATTATCCATTTAATTATCTGCTTTTCAGTGGTCTCGGATTTCAGTTTGCCTATTGGATATATTAACTAAGCAATCTTTTTTATTATAAACAATACGATACAAAAAAGCAACCAGACATTTACCATGATATAACTCTATTTCATGCTATAAATTGTCTCTTTGCATCAAAAAACTGCATCTTAACAATATGATTATCGTTAAAATGCAGTCTTTAAATAAAACTTATATTACTTTCTAATACCAAGTTTAACAATTAATGCACGGTATCCTTCAAGATCTGTTTTCTTTAAATAGTCAAGTAAACCTCTTCTCTTACCTACCATCTTAAGAAGACCTCTTCTTGAATGATGATCCTTCTGGTTAACTTTTAAATGTTCTGTTAACTCCTGGATTCTTGCTGTTAAAATTGCAATCTGTACTTCAGGTGAACCTGTATCGCCTGGTTTTCTTGCATATTCGTTAATAATTGCTGTTTTCTTTTCCTTTGTTATCATTACGACAACCTCCTTAATTATTTTAATATCGCCATACACTTAAGTAACGGTTGGAGTATCCAATACTTAGCGTAGGTTCACATACTTTGATATGTTACCACATATCGCAAGATAAGTAAACTAAATATTTGTAAATTATCAAAAATACAAAGAATTTTTTTATAGGCACACCAGCTATTTTTTAGTTAGTGTGCCTATAATACCTTTTGTTAAAGGCTTAATAGTTACAAAATTTTTATATTTCTATAACATACTAATACCTCTTATTCATCTTCTTTTTTTAATCCAATAATGCATGCTCCTATTCCTGCAATAGAAACTATAAACATTGCCATCATTGCTAATAAGATATTTGTAACTGTACCTGTCTTAGGGCTTGTCACATGACTTGCAGTATTTGTTGTATTTCCATCTGTTTCAGTTGTTGTACCACTCTTACTATCTGCACCATTTACAGTTACATTTTTATCAGACTTCTTATTATTCTTTGACTCATTTTCACCAAGAACATTTCCGGATTTATTTTTCTTTGTTGTCTGTGCCTTTTTATTATTCTTTTTGTTATCCTTCTTTGTTGTCTTAGTATTCTTGTCATCTTTCTTTGTTGTATTGTTGTTATTATTTATAACTGTCTGATTATTCTTGTCCTCCGGATTCTTAGTATATACAAATACTATTTCGTTTCCTTCCAACCTCATTGTAATACTCTTCTTCTGCTCTTTTGCTGTATATCCGGCAATCTGTTTTGCTGTTTCTTCAACATTTTCTCCGTATGTACTGTTTTTAACTTCAGATGAAGATAATTCTTTACCGGCTTCATCAACATATTTAACAGTATAATTTAATATTACTTTTTCATAATGAGCTGTAAATGTTGTATTTCCTGTTATTTTTTCGTTTGCAGGATTTTCTACTAATGTTTCTTTTCCATCAGCAGTCTTCATTGTCCAGCCTGTAAATTTATAACCTACATTTGGATTATTTTCAGGAACTTCTGATACTTTTTCGTTATACTTAACATTATCTTCTGTTTTTCCTGTTATTGTTCCATTTCCATCTGTGTTGAAAGTTACTTTGTAGTCTTTCTTAGAGTAGACAAATGTTATTACATTCTGATTTTCATTATCTGTAACATCGATTACAATATCTGCCTTAGTCTTATCCGGTGTATATCCGTATATTTCTTCAGCATTCTCTGTAATCTTTGTACCAAAGTCAACTGCATTAACTCTCTTTTCTGTTAAGAGTTCATTTCCATCTTCGTCTAAATATCTTACAACGTAATCATATTTTAAAGGTGCAAATTTAGCTGTAAATGTTGTCTTTTCTGTAATCTTTTCATTTGCAGGATCCTCTGATGCTACTGTTCCTGACTCTACAGTCTTTTCCCATCCTACAAATTCATATCCTTTATTCGGAGTTGGAGTAGGTACACTTGTTACTTTTTCGTCATGTTTTACTGACTGATTTGTATCACCTGTAATTTCACCGTTGTCTCCGGCTTTGAAAATAACGTTATGCTTATTCTTTTCATATAAGAAAACTATTTCATTTCCACTTTCTTTCACTATGATGCTCTTTGTAAGACTACCATCTACTGCATAAAATGGAACATCCACTGCTGTTTCTGTTACTTCTGAATCAAATAACGCACTTGCACTCTTCATATCTGCAATTTCTTCATTTGTATCTTTATCAAGATACTTAACTGTGTATGAATATGTCTTAGGTGCAAATTTAGCAACAAAACCAACATTTCCTGTTATAACCATTGCTTTAATTTCTTCTTCAGTTAAAATTGTATCCGGTGCTATTTCATTTGCCCAGCCTACAAATTCATATCCTGTGTCAGCTTTTGCTGTAGGAATAGTTGTTATATTTGAACCATGTTCTACAACATCAGTTATTTCGTCTTTTGCATTATTAATTGTACCATGCTTATTTCCTGATTCATCTTTTTCTATATTGAACTTAACGTCATATTTGTTAATTTCATAAACAAATTCAATTACATTGGCATCTTCGTTTTCTGTAATTGTAAGATTCTTTGAATTCTGCTCACCTGCTACCAAATGATATCCAGGAATCTCAATTGCATCTTCAGATACCAAAGAATTGTAATCTGTTGCTGCTCTTTGAATTGCATCATATCCCGGTATAAGGTTACCATTCTTATCTACATATTTAACAGTATATTTATACTTGTTAGTTGTAAACTGTGCTGTAAATACAGTATCTTCAGTAATAAGTACATCCTTAGGATCTCCTAAGTACTCTTTTTCTGCTCCATTAACAGTCATCTTCCATCCTGTAAATGTATATCCTGTCTTATTAGTAACCGTTGGTTGATTTCCTGTACTCGTATTTTCATCAATAGAATAATCAGTCTTATCACCTGTTGCTATAGTACCCTTATCAGGGTCAACTACATATTTAACTCCTACTCTAGGAATTGCATTTAATGTTCCATTTGCATCTACATCTGCCTTATCATATACAACATTAATTTTATCTGTTTCTTCATCATACTGAGGATTTGGTCCTGTAATCGTTCCAACAGGAGTTGACTTAAAACCATCCTTAGTCATTGTATGGTTAAATCCACTGATTGTAATTTTATCATCAATATCCATTACAAGCGCTTCATTTCCATCTCCAAATTTCTTTATAAAATTATCATATGCAGCATTCCTTGCTTCAAAGTCTGCTTTACTTAATGTATATGTTTCCTTTACTGTTCCATTTTTATCTGTCACAGTCACTTTTATTCCATCATCGCTTACTTCTACCTGATTTCCAAGTTCAATTCCTGCACTGCTGATACTTAATGCTTCGTTTCCATCAAAATCATCTTTTACTGAAATGTTCTTCATATAACCTGATTTTGCTGTAATTGTATATTCTAATCCAATTTTCTTTTCCTGACTTATAGCTGTATCATTATCAATAGTCTCACCTGTTGTCGGATTCTTGAATGTAACCTGCATTTCGGCTTTAATATCTGCCTTAGGAATAATTGCCACTTCAACTGTTGCTGTTGGAACTTTGATTAACTTATCAGTAACATTTCCATTGTTATCATATCCTTTATCATGACCTGAAATAGATACATCTAAAGTTGAAGTAAGTTTTCCTTCATAATCAACTTTCTTAGTTAAGCCTTTTACTACTACGGTTTCATTCTTATCCAGGGAAATATTTCCAATTTCATTCTGGAACTCTCTCTTCTTAACATCATCTTTTAAATCTTCTTTACTAATTGTATAAGTCTTCTTTACTTTTCCGTCTTTATCAAGGACTTCTACAATAAGATTATCTTTTACATAAACACCCTTGTCACCAAAATCAATTCCGTCTTTTCCTACTGTAACGCCCTGGTCTGTATCTTTAAATGTGATATCTTTCATATCATCACTGCCTGATACTACAGAATAGTTAATTCCAACTTCTTCTCCAACAAGGACTTTGTCTCCATCCTTTAATTCATTTCCATCCTTATCAGTATATTTAACTGAAGGTTTAGCACTTGCCTGTTCAAGATACATGTTTGTTTCAATCGAAATATTACTTGCTACTGTATGACGCTCCATATAGAAGAAATCAAATGTATATGTTTCTCCTTCTTCCAAACCTAGTTTTGCCTGTGTATCTGCGTCATTCAAATCAATATTACCGGCAAGTCTGCCATGCGCACCACCAATATCCATTGCTAACTTTCCATTAATGAATAAGTACACATCATCATCACCTTCAAACTTAAATGAAAGATTCTTAGCCTTTGAATATATAAATTCACAATGTGCTTTCATTGCATAATGGAAGTTATGTCCTTCTAATTCATCTGTCTTACCAAATGGAGCCGTCAAATCTGATGCTTCACCTAATACATCATCATCTAACGGGAAGAAACCTACTCCTTGCGGAGCATTAGTCTCATCTCTATATATATTTTTATTTGCTATATCATATACAACGTTGTTATTGTTAAAACTGTATTTTTCATTAACGTAATTTAACTGTATACTCTTATATGCATCTGTCTTTTTAGTAATATCTCCATTAGTATCTGTCCAGAAAGTATTTAATACATAATATGCATAATCCATACAGTTTTCTATATCTTGTGATGTTGCAGCTTTCTGTCCGATAACTCTTGTAAATTTGTTTTTACTTACTTCATAAGCTGCATCTAAATCACTATCTGATGCAAGTTTAGCACCCGGCATTTTTTCAACAGTCAAATCATTGAATCTATAATCATTCTGTTCTGCATCAGTTTTATTTGAAGCAATACAGATTTTAACTTTATTAACGCCCTCAGGTATATCAAAAGTATCTCCCTGTTTTAAATTATCTGCCATTACTTCATCTGTACCATTATTTCTTATTTTCAAATCAAAGCTATTTTTTTCATTATATACACTTGATATTTTATAAGTTCTTCCAGGTGTAACCGCATATTCAAGATATGCTTCTGTATTTTCTCCTGCATCACATGTAATTCCACCATATCCTGATGCTTTCCATGTACTTCCATCTTCTGCTTTCCATCCCAATTCTGTAAATGGAACATTATATTCATTCGTAATATTTGTGAACTTTCCTATAGCTGTTCCCTCTTTATAAAGAGTTGGATTAACTAATGCTCCCTCTACAGCTGTCGCCTTAACTGTAAGTTTTACATTCTGTGCACTATCTAATACAAAATTACATGAACTACCAACAGTATATTCATTCCCATTTTCAGTAATAATCTTTAACTCTACATCTTTAGTAATTCCCGGATAAGGAGTAAATGTATAATTACCTGCTTCTAATTTTCCAAAATCAAATGTAGCTGTAGCTCCATCTTTAAAAGCAATTAACCAATCTCCCTTCTTTTTCCATACAAGTTCATCTCCTGAATACCAATAACCATATCCGTCTTGATTTTTGTATGTAAGGTCTCCGAAATTCCATCCTCTTTCCTGAATTGTGAGAGTTTTACCAATTAATTTTTCAGAATCACCTTCTTCAACTATCTGGTTTCTTAGTCTCTTGTATAATTCAGTCTGGTTTCTCGGATTCTGTGTTTCAAGATATTCTTTTAAATCCTTAGCAAGCTGAATTACTGTTTCCTTCTTATATACAGGAGTTCCATCTTCACCCAACTGGGTTTCGACAAGACCTTTTCCTGCATTGCCACTAGTATCACTTTCGTCGTACATACTTAATTTTGTACCCAATACATATTCAAATAACATGTCGTCATTCAAATGATCGTATATTACAATCGGCATCTTCATAGTCTGTGGCATTTCATCTGCACTAACCGTAGATTTAGCTAATGAAAATCCATTGCAAAATACACTCGTTGCAGTTAACGTTACTGCTAAAAATGTTGATAGTAATTTTCTCATATGCTTTCCTCCATATTTTGTGTATACAAATTTTATAATTTAGGGATAAGTCTATTATATACCCATTTTTTGTATGTTAAAATACGTTTTTTGTATAAAAACGTTATTTTTTTCTTGTTATTTATTATCAAAAATTCATCAATTTTATTAACATTTTAAACTTTTTATAAAATAGTTTTTTATAGTAATAAAAAATAAGACTGATAACTAAAAACCTTATCTGTTAATAATTATCAGTCTATTTAATCATTATTCTTAAATAGAATTTTTGCAATTATAAAATAATATTTAATATTTTTATAAAATATTATTTTATAATAAATTCGTTTTATTAAATTATATTTTCATTTTTATTCTGTCATTTATATCCATGGTTATTTGTTTTTTAAGTTGTTCTATATCATCAAATTTTCTTTCACCACGCATAAATTCGTAAAATGAAACTTCAATAACTTCTCCATATAAATTGCCATGAAAATTTGCAACATATGTTTCAACCTTTGTAGGATTATTTTCCGAAATCGTCGGATTAATACCTACATTAGTTATTGAGCGATAACTTTTTCCATTTATGTTGGTTCTTGTTGCATATACACCATTTGGTGGCAATAGTTTTGTTGCTGCCGGCAAAATATTAGCCGTAGGAAAATTTATCGTTCTTCCGATTTTCTTTCCTTCCTCAACCTTTCCAATAACACTGTATGGATGGTCAAGCATTTCATTCGTTTCTTCTATCCTGCCTTCTATAATACTACTGCGTATTCCTGTACTGCTTATATCTTTGTCATGATATTTTTCTTTTTCAATTACATACAACTCATATCCGTATTTTTCTGTGTTTTTTTTCAGGTAATCAACATTTCCTGCACCCTTATTTCCAAAAGAGAAATCCGGTCCGCACACAATCGCTGTAGCCCCTAATTTTTTTTTCAAAAATTCATTTATAAATTCATCAGGTTCTAATGCCAAAAATTCTTTTGTCATTGGCATACTGCAATAAACATCAATTCCCTGTTTCTCACATAGAAGTCTTTTTTCTTCATCTGTTACAATTGTTTTTACTGTCTGATTATTCAATACATCTTTAGGTTCCGCAGCAAATGTCAGGACAACTTTACGTCTTCCATTTGCCTTTTTAGTCAATTCACTTAATAACTTTTCATGACCCTTATGTAACCCGTCAAATTTTCCAACAGTTACTATTGTATTGCTTAATTTTATCTTGTCTGTTGCTGACATGTTTATCATAATCCTACGACTCCTGTATGTATTTACAAAAATATCTTAACTGGTTTATATATCTGCTTATGTGCATCAAATTCATATATACCGATAAAATCTCCATTTTGTGCATAAACTCTTACTTTTTGTTTATCTTCAAAATTCATTCTTAGCAATGTATTTCCAGCTGTAAACTTGTTTCCATTATATATTAATTTGTCAAATTTTTCTGACACAATACATTTAGAATATTTATCAAGCATTTGATCTACCGGAACGATATAATCTTCTAATTTTCCATCATCTCTTGCTTTTTCTATCTGTTCAAGAGTAATACTGTCTTCAACTTTAAATCTTTCGACTCTTGTTCTTTCCAATTTATCCATGCATCCATAAACACCAAGTTTATTTCCTATGTCATGACATAAAGTTCTGATATAAGTACCTTTTGAACATGTAACAATCATTTCGACTCTGGGAAGATCAACATCAGTTATAGTTATATCAATTATCTTGCATTGTCTTGCCGGTCTTTCAACTTCTTCGCCTCTTCTTGCTAAATTATAAAGTTTCTGACCATTTATTTTTATCGCCGAAAACATAGGTGGAATCTGTGCATAATCACCTATAAAACTTTTAATTGTTGCAAAGACTTCTGTCTGGTCTAAAGCATTCAATTTATCTTCTTCAGCTTTATTTATTATATTACCTGTACTGTCCTGTGTATCTGTTTCCTGTCCTAGTAACAAAACAGCTTTATACGTTTTATCTTTTTCTGATAAAATATCGCATAATTTTGTTCCCTTTCCAAGACACACCGGCAATACTCCAACGGCATATGGATCTAGAGTTCCCATATGTCCTATCTTTTTCTGTTTCAAAATGCCTCTTAATTTTGCCACTACGTCATGAGACGTATATCCCGGCTCCTTATAGACATTTATTACACCACTTATCATTCATTCCTCCTGTAATGGTAAGTCACATTACTATATTTATGGCATTTGCTTTTCAATCTGTTCTGAAATGTTATTGATGATGTCGTGTACATCTCCTACAGTATCAAATCCGGCAGCTCTTACATGACCGCCTCCACCAAAATATGATGCTATAACACTTACATCTACTAAATCCTGAGATCTCATGCTTACCTTGTATTTCATTTCCCCTATCTGATACATAAATATTGCAACTTCTATTCCTTCAATATTTCTAAGCTGTGCAACCACTGAATCTAAATCCTTTGTTGTCACACCATAAAAATCCATAAGTTTTGTTGTTGCGTATGCAAATATGCATCTATTATCCATAAACCTTACACTTTCAAGCTGAAGTCTTCCTGCAACCTGAGACTGTGCATAAGTTTTTTTATAATATGTTTCTTCAAGAATCTTATTTGCATTAATTCCAAAATCCAACATTTCTCCTGCAACATTCATTGTTTTAGAAGTTGTACTCTGGAATCTAAACACTCCTGAATCATGGGCAATTCCTGTATACATTGGTTCTGCAATAGATTTATCAAATAAACTTACATCTAACAAATCATATAAAACTTCACATGCCGAACTTGCATTTGGAAGAATATAATTATAATCTGCATATCCTATATTACTGATGTGATGATCAATACATGCTGTTCGCTTTGCATGTTCAAAAAATTCTTTATTTAAACCTAATCTTTCTAAATCAGCACAATCAAGTGAAAAGAATAAATCGTACTCTGTTCCGTCGTACCCATTTGAATCTATTTTCTCAGAGTTCTTTATAAATAAGAATTTATCTTTAATTTTTTCCAGATATACTTTTACCTGTATATTCGGAAAATTTTTCTCAATGTAATTATAGAGTGTCATGCATGAACCGATGCAATCGCCATCCGGTCTGATATGTCCTGCTATTCCAATAGTTTTTGCATCGCCAATCAGTTTCTTTATAGGTATAGGATTATTCATTGTCATCTGACGTCACCTCATCAATCATTTTTGACATTCTTACGCCATACTCTATAGAATCATCTAAAATAAATGTAATCTGTGGAGTATTTCTTAAATTTACGGTTTTTGCAAGCTGATGTCTGATAAATCCAACTGCACTCTTAAGTCCTGCTAATGTATCAGCCTTTGTTTCTTCATCGCCTAACACACTTACATACGCTTTGCAATATTTAAGATCAGGTGTTACCTCTACATGGGTAACACTTGTCATTATTCCTACTCTTGGGTCCTTGAGTTCTCTGATTATATTACATAATTCTCTTTGAACTTCCCCGTTAATTCTTGTATTTTTTATGCTGTTCTTTCTCATATAATTCCTTTCCGGTTAACTAGTCTTATCTAGGTACCTCAACCATCATGTACGCTTCTACAGCATCTCCTTCAGCAATATCATTGAATTTTTCAAATACAAGACCGCATTCATATCCTGCTTTAACTTCCTTAACATCATCTTTAAATCTCTTAAGCGATGCAAGTGGTCCGTCAAATATCTGCTCTCCATCACGTGTAATTCTAGCTGAGCATCCTCTCTTAAATGAACCATCTAATACATATGAACCTGCGATATTTCCAACACCTGAAGCCTTGAAAATCTGACGAATTTCCGCATGACCGATAACTTTTTCTTCGTAAATTGGTTCAAGCATTCCCTTCATAGCTCTTTCAATATCTTCGATTGCATTGTAAATAACGCTATATAATCTTAAATCAACCTTTTCTCTTGTAGCAATTTCTTCTGCCTGAGCATCAGGTTTTACATTAAATCCAATAATAATTGCATTTGATGCAGAAGCCAAAATAACATCAGATTCATTAATTGCACCTACGCCACCATGAATAACTTTAACTTCTACTTCTTCATTTGAAAGTTTTAACATACTCTGTTTTACAGCTTCTACAGAACCCTGTACGTCTGCCTTTATGATGATATTTAATTCCTTAAGGTTACCTGCCTTAATCTGACTGTTAATATCATCAAGAGAAATTCTGTACTTAGTTCCTTCAAGAAGTTTTTCCTTGCTATCTGCAATAAATGTTTCCGCAAATGCTTTTGCTTCATTTGCAGTTTCCTTAGCAACAAATACTTCACCTGCGTTTGGTACTCCGCTCAATCCTAAAATTTCTACTGGAGTTGAAGGTCCTGCTTCTGTAATTCTATTTCCTCTGTCATCTGTCATAGCTCTTACTTTACCGTAATTTGCTCCTGCTGCAATATGATCACCAATATGAAGTGTACCTTTCTGTACAAGTACAGTTGAAACAGGTCCTTTACCTTTATCAAGTTTTGCTTCAATTACGATACCTCTTGCCATACGGTCAGGATTTGCCTTAAGTTCAAGTACATCTGCCTGTAAAAGAACCATTTCTAATAATTCTTCAATTCCTTCTCTTGTATGTGCAGATACAGGAACCATTTCTGTATTTCCACCCCAATCAGCTGCTAATAATTCATATTCAGCTAATTCCTGTTTTACTCTTTCGATATTTGCACCCGGTTTATCAATCTTATTAATAGCTACAATTATTTCAATTCCGGCTGCTTTTGCATGATTGATAGCTTCAACTGTCTGAGGCATTACACCATCATCTGCAGCTACTACCAAGATTGCAATATCTGTTGACTGAGCGCCACGCATACGCATTGCTGTAAACGCTTCATGTCCCGGAGTATCAAGGAAAGTAATCTTTCTGTCATTAATCTTAACAACAGAAGCACCAATATGCTGTGTAATACCACCTGCTTCACCTGAAATTACATTTGTTTCTCTAATTGCATCAAGAAGTGATGTTTTACCATGATCTACATGACCCATTACACATACAACAGGTGGACGACTTGTCATGTCTGCTTCATTTTCTTCTTCTTCCTTAAGAAGTTCTTCAATCATATCGACCTTAACTTCTTTTTCACACATAATTTCATATTCAAGGGCTATTTCTTCTGCTCCGGCAAAATCAATTTCAGTATTAACTGTAACCATCTTACCTTCTAAGAAAAGTTTCTTAATAATTGTTGATGGCTGCATTTTCATCTTTTCTGCTAATTCACCAATTGTAAGTGCTTCAGGGATTGAAATAACTTTGATTTCTTCTTTCTTTTCTTCCTTCTTCTGAGGTTTCTGTAATACCGGCTTGCTCAAATCAACTCTACGCCCATTCTTGCCTTTTCTTCCGCCATTACCATCTTCGTAATTCTTTCTTCCTCTTTCCTGCTTATCCTGGCGTAACTTGTTTTCTCTCTTATTACGATCTTTGCTCTGGATTATATCTGCAGGTGCACTCTGCTTCTGTTCATCTCTTCTTCTGTCATTTCTTCTATTATTGTTGTCATTTCTGTCAAAATCTTTATCCTTATTATAACCATCATTATTTCTATTATTGAAATTGCGGTTATTGCCATTTCTATTATCTCTGTTAAATGACTTTCCATCATTGTTTCTGTTCTGACCATCTCTGTTTCCAAAGTTTCTGTTCTGGCCATCTCTGTTATTTCTATTCTGTCCGTCCCTGTTGTTTCTGTTCTGACCATTTCCATTTCTATTCTGTCCGTCTCTGTTGTTTCTATTCTGGCCATTTCTGTTATTTCTTCTGTCATTGTTTCTGCTCTGTCCACGGCTTTCAGCAATTGCTGCTGCTTTTGCTGCTATCTCAGCTGCTTTTCTTGCTGCTGATTCTGCTGTAGGAGCCGGTCTCTTTGGTTCATTCTTTGCAACCGGTGTAACTACAGATTCAACCTTTTCTTCTTTTGGCTGTACATTATTTTCTACCGGCTTATTTGCACTTTCAGTTTTTTCCTGTTCTACAGGTTTTGCTATCTGTTCATTCTCTTTCTTAACTGTTTCTGTTTTTTCAGTTTTCTGAGCGGCTGCATTCTGATTTTCACCTTCAGGTCTTGGACGACGTTTTTTCTCACCATCAGTTCTTGGTCTTCTTGGTCTTTCTTCGCCATCACCTTTAAGTCGAACCATTCCTCTACTTGTAATAATTCTCTTATGTTTCTTTTCTTCTTTGACTTCTGTTTTTTCTGTAGGTGTCACTTTTTCAGCTGTTTTATCTTCAGATGTCTTGCTCTTGCTAAATTTATCCTTTATGTATTTTACTTCACTGTCATCCACTGAGCTCATTGCTTTTACGTCAATGCCTTTTTCTCCCAATGCTTTTACTATATCTGCACTTTTTATATCTAATTCTTTTGCTAATTCATGTACTCTCATTTTTGCCATTCTATAACCTCCGATTATTTTACTTGATTATCTAACATTTTTATGATTGATTTTGAGAATCCTTCGTCAACTACTGCCAATGACATTCTGGTTTTATTTCCTGTAGCTTTTCCTAAGTCCTGTGTTGTTCCATAATAAAACAACGGTATTTTGTAATATTCACATTTATTTTTAAACATCTTCTTTGTATTATCCGATGCTTCTACAGAAACAATAACTGCATGGGCTTTATTTCCCTGAATCGCTTTTTCTACTGAGAACTCTCCTGATACAGTCTTGCCGGCTTTAGTTGCTAAACCAATCATAGATATAACCTTATCCATTGATTTCTCCTAACTCAGCCTTTAGCTGTTCATATACTTCTTCCGGAACCTTTGCCTTAAGTGTTCTTTCAAGACCTTTGCTCTTCATAGCTTTTTCAAGGCATTTTACATCCGGGCAAATGTATGCCCCTCTGCCATTTTTTCTACCCGTAGCATCCATAGAAATATTTCCTTCTTTATCACGGATAACACGAATCATATCTTTTTTATTTTTCACTTCATTGCACCCGGTGCATTTTCTTAATGGAACTTTCTTTGTCTGGCTCATATTGACCTCTCTTACTTATTCTTCTGAATCATCCTCACTGTCAGCTTCATTTTCATCGAAGTTTTCTTCTAAAGTATCATCAGCTTCATTTTTTTCTTCATTATATTCTTCATCATCATAGTATTCGTCGTCATCATAATACTCATCTTCATCATAATATTCGTCATCATCGAATATATACTGAATTCCGGCTTCTTTTGCCTGTGTTTCACTCTTGATATCAATCTTGAATCCTGTAAGTCTTGCTGCAAGTCTTGCATTCTGACCTTCTTTACCGATTGCTAAAGATAACTGATAATCAGGGACGATTACCATAGCTTCTTTTTCGTCAGGATCAGCTAATACTGAAACAACTTTTGCAGGGCTTAATGCATTTTCAATTAAAATTGCAGGATTTTCATCCCAATTTATAATATCAATCTTTTCACCACAAAGTTCATCTACAATCGCATTAACTCTTGCTCCATTTACACCTACACATGCACCTACTGCATCTACGTTAGGATTGTTTGAGTAAACTGCCATCTTTGTTCTTGAACCTGCTTCTCTTGAAATACTCTTGATTTCAACTGTTCCGTCCTGGATTTCTGAAACTTCCTGTTCAAATAAACGCTTTACTAATCCCGGATGAGTTCTTGAAACAACGATTCTTGGTCCTTTATTTCCATCTTTAACTTCTGTAATATATAACTTAATTCTGTCTGTTGGTCTGAAATGTTCTCCTGGTACCTGTTCCTTTTCCATTAAAACAGTATCTGTCTTTCCAAGATTTACACTAATATTCTTTCCATTAACTCTTTGAACAATACCTGTAATAATGTCATTCTGTTTTTCATAGTACTGTTCAAATACGCTCTTTCTTTCCTCTTCTCTGATTTTCTGTAAAATACCATTCTTAGCACTCTGTGTTGCAATTCTTCCGAAGTCCTTTGACTGAATTTCTACATTAACCATATCTCCGATTTCGTATGTTCCCTTAATTGCTCTTGCATCTTCTAATGAAATTTCAATTACAGGATCAAATACTTCTTCAACAACTTCCTTCTGTGAATAAATGTGAAAATCTCCTGTTTCTCTGTCAACATTAACAATAACATTGTCAGCTTTATTAAAATTATTCTTATATGCAACTACAAGCGAATTTTCGATTGCTTCAAATAACACTTCTTTACTAATTTCTTTTTCTTTTTCCAGTACATTTAATGATTCAATTAATTCTTTATTCATTTTCCTTTATCCTCCTAATTATCTCTACATACTGTTGTCCTTCATCGGACTGTTTTCTGTTCTATTTGATACAAAGTAATTGTTAGAAATCAAATGTCAATCTTACGAGTGCAACATCATCTCTGTTAAACACCGTTTCTTCGCCGTCTTCTAATTCAACTGTAAAAGTATTCTCTTCTTTGTTGAATTCCTTTAAGATTCCCACAAATTCTTTTTGTTTGTTTATAGCTCTATATAAATGAATTTCAATTTCTTCACCTATACTTCTTACAAAATCCTTATCTTTCTTTAATGGTCTTCCAAGTCCCGGAGAACTTACTTCTAATATATAAGCATCGCTTATAAAATCTTCCTGGTCTAACTTTTCACTGAGTTCTCTACTTATCGGTTCAATATCATCTATAGATATTCCGCCCGGCTTATCTATAAAAGCTCTCAAATACCAGTTACTGCCTTCTTTTACATACTCTACGTCAACTAATTCGAATCCTCTTTCGTCAACCATTGGCTGAAGTAGTGCTTCTGTCTTTGCTTCGTATTCTTCTCTTCTTGACACGCTTTCTCCTCAACTTTCTACTATTATTATGTCTTTATTTAAGACTTTTTAACAATAACAAAGAGTGGACCTCTGGTCCACTCCTTATCATCTAGTCAATATTTACGTTAAACAGTATAACTCTGCTTTTATTTTGTGTCAAGCAAATGGCGTAAAAATGGCGTTTTAATGGTAGTTTAATGACATAAAACCAGCGTAAAAGCAACACAAAACTATCTCATAAAGAAATTTTTAAATGCTTTTTACCACATACTCTTCTTTTTATTTCATGGATTTTGCATAATTTTACAATTTTTACCTATTTAGTAATGTAATTTTTATAATAATCATTTATACTTATACAGGAAAAAATCATTGGAAGGTACATATTATAATGAAAAGGATTTTAAAACACACACTAATTTTATCAATGCTTACATGCACTTTAACATTTTCTACATATACAAAAGCTTCTGTTGCAGATACTTCTTTAAATGAAAGTACTACAAATGAAGTCACTACAACTTACAACTTATCAGAAACTTCTTTAAGCAACGATACTAAGGCCGTCTCTTTACCTTCAGATAAATCTGATTATATTAAATCTGACTTATCGCCTTTAACTTCTAAGGTCATAGTTCTTGATCCCGGTCATTGCAAAAAGCATATCGGTGCCCGTGGATATGGACTTAAAGAAGAAGATATTGTACTTGATATTTCTAAAGCATGCAAAAACAAATTAGACAATTATGGTGACATTACAGTTTATACGACAAGAACAACCAATAATTGCCTCTCTACCCTCGGACTTGGAGACTGCCTTACAGCAAGAAACAGATATTCAAAAAGACTTAATGCTGATTTTTTAATAAGTCTTCATATCAATGCTAATGAAAATAAAAATAAAACCGGTGCTTTAATGCTTGCAGCATATGCCTCCGGTTATAATAAAAGAATTCATTTACAAACTACCTCATTTGGTAAAATTGCCTTAAAGAACTTACATTCCTTAGGATTAAAAAAACGTGGTTTTTGGATGCGAAAATACAAAGGTTTGCATTACAAAAACGGTTCTAGAATGGATTATTATTCTATTGTTAGAAATGGTGTTTTATACAATATTCCAAGTGTTATTATTGAGCACGGATATATCACAAATAAATCTGACTGTAAAAAATATTTTAATACAGTAGCTAAAAGATACCTTCTTGGTGAAAAGGATGCCGATTCCATCATTTCATATTTTGGACTAAATAAAGAAATAATTTCCGGTAAATTTGTAAAAGCCGGTAAGGATACATATTATTTAACAGACGACAACAACATCATAACCGGTTGGGTTAAATACTCCGGTAAATGGTATTATTTTGACACTGTTACCGGAAAAATGAAAACAGGTTTTTTAACTGTAGATAACAGGAAATTTTACTTAAGCCCTTCTACCGGAGAAATGTGTACAGGTTGGATTACCGTTAAAGGAGCAAAATATCTTGCAACAGGAAATGGTTCTTTAGTAACAAATACTTATTATAACGACGGACTAAAGACTTACAAATTTAATGCATCCGGCAAGAAGATGTAAGTTTTTCATTTATTCTTTTTTATATGCCTATAATGAATTTTATATATTTTTCATTTTTAGAATTATTGTATTTTTATCGCCTATATTAAAATTATAAATAGCATGGCATATTATGACTTACAGATATTATTAATTATAGATATTGGATTTTTTTATGGAGTTACCACAATTAAAATATTTTAAAGATGCCGCTGAACTTGAGAATTTTCCTTAATTGCTAAGAAAAATATGGTTCCTCACCCCTCTATAAGTTACGCAGTAAAGAAACTTGAAGAAGAATTAGGTGTTCAGCTATTTGACCGTTGCGGTCGAAAAATAAGATTAAACGATTATGGTACTTACTTCTATCAAAAAGTATCTATCATATTAAATACTATAGATAAATGTAAAATTCATTTTTTCAGACATAGACCAACAAGAACTTATTATATATATTCAGGATGGTGATTTTTTCATTTCTCATCTGGCTGCAAATTTTTCTGCCAAATATCCTAATATACATATTTCACATGCCTCTGTTGATAAATCTTATCTCATACAAAAAAATCACAGAAATAATTCTGTGATTCTACAAGCAGCCTGTACGGGAATTGAACCCGTGATTCCGCCTTGAGAGGGCGGCGTCTTAACCTCTTGACCAACAGGCCTAAAAAATATTACTGTACTATTATAACAAGAACCGTCAAATTTGCAAGCACTTTTATTATTTACACTTTTATTTACACTTTTATTATTTACACTCTTCTTTTTCCTAACTTTATCTTTAATAATCTTTCATAGAATTATCAAACTTTCTTTTAATTTTGTACACATTCTTCAATTATCATAAAATCATAAAATCGAAGCACACTTAAACAAAATTTTGTTTGTGGTACATGTCTGGTTTGACGAAAGTGCATTTGACGCCGTCAGTTCAAATATTCAGTGCATAGGCTGAATGAAACCGCAGGTTTCAAAGTCAGTCTGTGTGCTGAATATTTAGAACTGCTACGAGCGGCAAGCAGCGCGAGCGTTCTTTCGTCAAACTAGACAGGCATCACAAAAGAAAGTTTATAATTGTTTCGCAATTTTAGATTTTGAATAATTGAGAAAGGATTGCAGAATATCTGCATAGTATAAATTATATGAACGTTTTAATGTTATTAAAAAATAAATCAGAGGTTTCCTACATATATGACACATTTACATTTGAACAGGGATTAGAAGCTATGAAGGAACATGGTTATACCGCTATTCCGGTTTTATCAAAGGATGAAAAATATGTAGGTTGCGTTAGCGTTAGTGACTTTTTATGGAGTCTTGTTGACTATATGGACAATAAGGTAAAAAGTGAAAAACCTTATTTGGTTAAAGATATAATAAAGAAAAATTATAATCCTGCAGTTCGCGTAGATGTGAAAATGGATGAGCTGTTAAATCGCTCAATGAGCCAGAATTTTATTCCTGTTACAGATGACAGAGATTATTTTATTGGCATCGTAACAAGACAGGACATAATCAGAAGTTTTGTTGGTTCAACACAACCTTCTGAAAGCAATGCATAAAATGACTATTATTTTAAATTTGTGAACACATTTTTCAACTTTTCTTTGTGTTCAAATTTTTTTCATACTTTTTTCTCTTATAAAAGGCTTATAATACAGAAGTATTCGATTCTTCTATATTATAAGCCTTTTTATTTACATTTCTTTATACTTTTATTCTAACCATCGTTCCATCCGGCTACCGGATTTTATTATTGATTAAGCCTTTTTTGTGATGGTTGGAAGATTACTGTTATATGAGTTCCCTTTCCTTCGGTACTCTCGAGTTCAAGCTGCGCATTATGTTTTATCAAAATATGCTTAACTATTGCTAATCCAAGTCCTGTTCCACCTGTAGATTTTGACCTGCTCTTATCAACTCTGTAAAATCTTTCAAATATTCGTTTCTGATTTTCCTTTGAAATTCCTATTCCGGTATCTAGTACCTCAAGATTTACTCTATCTAATATTTTATTAACACGTACAGTGGCACTTCCACCCTCTCTGTTATATCTGATAGCATTACTCAGAAGATTATACACTAATTCTTCCATCATCATCTTATTAGCAGTTATATTACATGGTGTTCCTTCAAATTTTAAATTGACTCCATGATCTTTAGCATTTAATTTAAGCATTTCTACACAATTTTTTGCAATGTCGTATATATTTACTGTTTCCATTGCAACTTTGCTTTCTGACGAATCAAGTTCAGACAATTCTATGATGTCATTTATAAGTGTAAGAAGTCTTTGAGAACTTTTGTGTATTTCTCCTGCAAATCTTATAGTATCTTCCTGTGTTGCCATTCCATTTTCAATTAATTCCGAATATCCTGAAATGGATGTAAGAGGAGTCTTTAATTCATGCGATACGTTCGCTGTAAATTCCTGCCGCACATGAGAATTTTTTACTATATCCTCATGTTGTTTCTTTATTGTATCGATAAAAGGCTGTATCTCTTTATATGTTTTTATATCTTTTATTTCATCAATATTATTAGCAAGTTCTTCTACCGGTTTTACAATACTTTTTGTAATATAATGAGTAATAATTCCAACAGAAAAAAGCATTAATATTATGATTCCTAAAATAAGCGGAAGCACTTTTATAAAAATATTCCACACACTACTAGCTTCTTTTGCAATTCTTAAAACCTGTCCATCATCCAAAAGTACTGCATAATAATATGTGCTCTTATTAAGAGTTGAAGATTTTCTAACATCTGAGCCCTCACCATTTTTGAGTGCCGATTCTATTTCAGGTCTGTCTTTATGATTATCCATTTCAATATCATTTGCTTCATTATCATAAACAACAGTTCCATCTGCATCTATTATTGTTATTCGCAAATCTTCGTTTTTGAGATTTAATTTTTCCTCATTAGACGCATTAAACACCCCTGCACTTCTAAGTACATGGGTGTATGCTTTCATGTCATTTCTCATTTCCTGTACAAACAATTCATAAAATGTTCCTACAGACAAACTCATAGTTAATATAATAGCAATAAATGAAACTATAATAAATTGCGTATTTATTTTTTTCTTCATTACATTACTCCATTCTATATCCTACATTTCTTACCGTCTTAATTCTATTTCCTGCCTCTTTAAGTTTGTGTCTTAAAGTTTTTATATGCATGTCTAATGTTCTTGATTCACCTTCGTAATCTGTTCCCCATACGTCTGCCATTATTGTATCTCTATGTAATACAATTCCTGCATTAATCATAAGTAATTTTAATAGTTCAAATTCTTTGTATGTAAGTTCACAAGGCTCATCATTTACATAAACAGCTCTTTTTTCAGTATCCATAAACACATTACCTATAGATATCATTTTTTCTTCCTGCAGATTTCTGCTTCTTCTAAGAAGTGCCTTTACCCTTGATATAAGTTCCATTACTCCAAATGGTTTGGTTATATAATCATCTGCTCCCATATCAAGTCCTTTTACTTTATCTATTTCTGTAGTTTTAGCTGTAACCATGATGATTGGCACTCTCATGGTATCCGGTCTTTTTCTTAATTTTTTTACTATTTCAAGACCATCTTCATCCGGAAGCATCACATCTAACAACACAAGGTCCGGAAGTTTCTCATACAGCCTTTTGTAAAAATCTCCGGCACATTCAAATCCCTCTACAGCGTAATCTATGTTTTTTAATGCAAACATTTCTATTTCCTGTATGTTTTTATCATCTTCAACAATATATATTAAAGCCATATCTTCCTCCTTGTGTTTATCATAAAACTATTTCTGTCTAATCTGCATACTAATATTATGCTCATTTTTTATTCACATAACATAACTAAAGGATATCATATTCTTAGTTTAAATAGTACTTTTCTTTATATTCCTGATATAATTTTTTAAACTGTGTATCATCATGTTTAACATTATCTAAATATTCATGTGTTCCATATTCATCTTCTCTTACCTGCAACATACATACTGCTACATTTGAGCAATGATCTGCAACTCTTTCGTAATTAGTAATTGTATCTTCGAGAATTAAACCAATATCTATTGTACATTCTCCATTTTGTAATCGTTTAACATGATTTTTCTTTATCTTAGAATTAAGTCTGTCTATTACTTCTTCAAGTGGCTCTACCCTTACAGCCTCATCCAAATTATCTGCTGTAAACACATCTACAGTCATATTCATAATCTCTTTAAGGGCATCTCCATACACCTGAAGTTCCTTTGAGGCAACATATGAGAATTTCAATCCTTTACTGTGCATATCTTCTGCCTTTTTACTTATATTAATCGCATGATCTGCGATTCTTTCAAAATCCCCAATTACATGAAGCATAATTGATACTGTCTGGCTATCATTTAAGGATAACTGCTTACTGCTTAATTTTACTAAATATGTTCCAAGCTGATCCTCATACTGGTCAATTTTATTTTCCAGTTTTACTACATCTTCAGCTGTTTTTTTATCATAATTTTCAAACAGACTCATTGCCTTAAATAAAGCCTCTCTTGACAATGAAGCCATTTTCTTTGTAACGCTTACACTTTGTACTACAGCAAATGCAGGTTTTTCAAGGAAACGAGCATCAAGCATTTCTAATGTTTTATCTTCTGCAATATCTTCTGATTCTTTTTCATCTCTTACCGTAAGTGTTGCAAGCTTAACAAGAACCTTACCAAAAGGTAAAAGCAATATTGTTGCACCTACATTAAATAAACTATGAACTATTGCTATTCCTGCTGCATTTGTTGCATCACCCAAAAATGAGAAATGCACAAATCCATTTACAAGGTAAAATACAATCATAAATACTGTAGTTCCAATTACATTAAAATATAAATGTACAAAAGCTGCTCTCTTTGCGTTTTTCTTAGCACCTATACTTGAAATCAATGCTGTAACACATGTTCCTATATTCTGTCCCATTATAATCGGTATTGCAACTCCATATGATACAAATCCCGTAGCACATAATGCCTGTAGAATTCCTACTGATGCCGATGAACTCTGAATCACCGCTGTAAGAACTGCACCTGCTAACATACCAAGTATTGGATTAGAAAACATAGTAAGAATATTTGTAAATTCAGGAACATTCGCCAATGGTTTTACTGCTGCGCTCATTGTTTCCATTCCAAACATTAAAACGGCAAATCCAAGAAGAATTGTTCCAATATCATGTTTCTTTTCACTTTTTGTAAATAATAAAAATACAATACCTATAACAGCTAATATTGGTGAAAATGATGACGGTTTCAACATTTTAATCCAAAAATTATCACTTTGAATTCCTGACAAACTAAGAATCCATGATGTTACCGTTGTTCCTATATTTGCACCCATAATAATTCCAACCGCCTGCGTCAGTTTCATTATTCCTGAGTTAACAAAGCCTACCACCATAACAGTTGTAGCTGATGAACTTTGAATTACTCCTGTTACTGCAGCACCTAAAATAACGCCTTTTATAGGTGTTGATGTAAGTTTTTCCAATATTTTTTCTAATTTTCCACCTGCTGTCTTAGCAAGTCCATCCCCCATAACATTCATTCCATAAAGAAATAACGCTAATCCTCCAATAAGGGACAATACATTGAAAATATCCATAAATTTCCTCCTGTGCTTTTCCTAAAGCCTTACTGCCAATTATATATGTTAAAATAATCAGGCTTTATGTCTTACGTTTTTATTTACATTCTTTTTACATTTGCATTGTATTTTAGTGGTGTAAAGTCAGAGGGATATTTATGTAAAATCCATGTAAAATTTCAATCTTTATGATATAAATATATTGTTCCACCAAATAATCCGCAAAATGTTGTCGGGTAGCCTATAATAATTGTCATTATCTGCCAGGAAATCTTACCTGTTATAAAAAATGGAACTGTTATAACAGACATTCCAATTAACCATGTCACTACACTTAATACTAAAAACATCTTATATGTACTAATATTTTTTCCCTTTGTAATTTTCTCGGCTATTAAATAAATGTTATTCATAATACACTCCATTCCGCCTATTTCATCCTTTGGCTTAAACTGTAATTTAATGATTTTTATCTTTTTCCTGTAATTGAATAAATTACCCATTCGGATATATTTGTTGCATGGTCGCCTATTCTCTCTAAATATTTTGCTACCATTAATAAATCTGCCATTTGTTCTCCATCTTCATCATCATCTTTTATGGCAACAATCAGGGCTTTTTTTACTTCGTCAAATAATCCATCAACTATATCATCATGATTTATTACCGCTTTAGCTTTCTCAATATCCTTGTTAACATATGACTCTATACTTTGGACAAGCATTATCATTGTTTCTTTTGCCATTTTCTCAATCTTTTCTAATTTACATCTATATGGCTTATCTGCCATCATTATTGTTATTTCTGAAATATCTGCTGCATGGTCACCTATTCTTTCCATATCGGTAACCATTTTTAAAGCTGATGAAACCGTACGTAAATCACTTGCTACCGGTTGCTGGCTTAGTAAAATTTTCATGCACATGTTTTCAATATTCTTTTCCATTTCGTCAATTTCAGCATCATATTCAATCGCTTTCTTTGCTGTTTCAACATCCTGTCTTACTAATGCAGAAATCGCATTCTCTATAGATTTTTCAATCATTGCCCCCATTTCAATCATATTGTTGTTTAAGTTTTCCAACTGTTTCATATATTTATCTCTCATTTTTGTCCAACCTCTCTTTCCATTGATAACATTCATATGCCTTGTAGAACATTTGCTCTTTTAATATATATTCGATATATAACGACCAACGTGTTATAAAATCAGCCAAATCTTCCTGTAATGTACTCTTCTGTCTTTTTATTTTTAGGCATTGAGAATAGTTTTTCTGTATTATCATATTCAATTACTTCTCCAAGTAAAAAGAAGGCTGTATTATCTGAAATTCTTGTTGCCTGTTGCATATTATGAGTTACCATAATAATTGTATATTTATCTTTAAGCTCTAATGCTAAATCTTCAATCTTTGATGTAGAAATAGGATCAAGTGCTGATGTAGGTTCATCCATTAAAATAACTTCCGGTTCAACTGCTAATGCCCTTGCAATACATAATCTTTGTTGCTGTCCACCAGATAATCCTAAAGCTGATTTTTTCAATCTGTCTTTTAATTCATCCCAAATTGCAGCCTGTCTTAATGACTTTTCTACTATTTCATCTAATTTACTTTTTGAATGGATTCCATGTGTTCTTGGTCCATAAGCTATATTGTCATACACACTCATTGGAAACGGATTTGGATTCTGAAATACCATTCCTACCCTTTTTCTCAAAAGATTTACATCCATATTTCCATATATATCTTCACCATCTAACTTTATATCACCTGTTATTTTGCATCCTTCAACTAAATCATTCATTCTGTTTAATGTCTTAAGGAAAGTTGATTTTCCGCATCCTGAAGGTCCGATGAATGCTGTAATCTGTTTTTCAGGTATTTCCATATTTACATTTTTTAGGGCATGATATTCGCCATAATATAAATTCAAATTTTTTACATCAAATTTACTACTCATTTCTTTCTCCTTTAAATTCATTCGGAATTCTTTTCATTCTTTTTTATTATTATTTAGCTTTATTTTTCTCCGCCACTTGCATTTTCAAATTTCTTTGCAATAAGTCCTGATGCTCCATTTATAAGAAGTACCATAATTAAAAGTACTACTGCTGTAGCATATGTCTGGTCTGTATGTAATCCTTCTCTTGAAAGGCTGTACATATGAACTGCTAAAGTTCTTCCTGATTCAAATAAACCTCCTGCTACCTTTGTAGCTGCACCTGCCGTATAAATTAAAGCTGCTGTTTCACCTACAATTCTACCTATTGCAAGAATAACTCCTGACAAAATTCCGGGAATGGCTGACGGTAAAACTACCTTAAATACTGTTCTTAACTTTCCTGCTCCAAGTCCAAAACTTCCTTCTCTATATGAATCCGGTACAGACATTAACGCTTCTTCTGTTGTTCTTAATATTACAGGAAGTACCATAATCGCTAATGTACATGCACCTGCCATTAATGAAAGTTTCCATTTAAGAGTTGAAACAAAGAATAATGCTCCAAATAAGCCATATACAATAGAAGGAATTCCTGTTAATGTTTCTGCTGTTATTCGCATAATTCCAACAAGTTTATTTCCTCTTTTTGCATATTCCACAAGATATATTGCTGAAAATATTCCAATTGGTGCTGAAAAAAGAAGTGACAACAACGTCATTGATATAGTATTTATAATCGCCGGCATCATTGATACGTTTTCTGAATTATATTCCCACGCAAATAAATCAGGTGTAAGGTTTGGTATACCTTTAATTAATATATAGCAAACTATAAAACCTAAGCATAATGTTGTTGCTAGTGCTGCTAATCCAACTAATAATAACAATATAAAGGAGCCCGGTTTTCTTTTATAACTTTTTAATCTCTGTAAAAAGGAAACTTTATTTATTCCTTTTATTTGTGATAATTTGTCATTATTCATAATCTACTTTACTCCTTTAATATTGATGTTTTTCTTTATTTTTTATAATTGAAAACAGGAGATTGATTATAAGAATAAATACAAACAGAACAACACCTGTTGCTATAAGTGCCTCTCTATGTAATCCCGCAGCATATCCCATTTCCATTACTATATTTGTTGTTAACGTTCTAACACCTTTTAACATACCCTCCGGCATTCTTGGCTGATTTCCTGCAACCATAATTACTGCCATTGTTTCTCCTATTGCTCTTCCTACTCCTAATATAATCGCTGCCAAAATTCCTGATTTTGCTGCCGGAACAACAGTAAGGAAAACACTTCTTTCATGTGTTGCACCAAGTGCTAATGCCCCTTGATAATATTTATCAGGTACGGCCCTTATAGATGACTCTGATACCGAAATAATTGTTGGTAAAATCATCATTCCAAGTAACATGCTTGCTGTTAGCATACTAAGACCATCACCACCAAAATTATCTCTTACTGCCGGTACCAAAACAACCAATCCAAAGAAACCATATATTACCGATGGGATTCCAGCCATGAGTTCAATTCCCGGTTTTAAAATCTTATACAAAGGTTTAGGGCAAAATCTTGCTAAAAATATAGCTGTTAAAAGTCCAATTGGTACACCTATAATCAATGCTCCGGCTGTAACGTATATACTTCCTACAATCATTGGTAAAATACCATATATGTTATTCGTCGGACGCCATTGTGTACCAAATATAAATTTAGTAAATCCAATTTCTTTTATTGCCGGTATTCCATTTGCAAATAAGAATATGCAAATCAAAGCTACCGCTGCAATTGACACACAGGCTGCAATTAAAAATATTATTTCCATAAATACTTCTTTAAATTTCTTCCAACCTTTATTTGCTCCTACATTATTATTTTCCTGCATTTCTTTTCCTCATATATTTCTAAAGCCCGACTTACCAGTTAATACTTTGTCAGCCAGGCTTTAATCTTTTTCTGATTTTTACCAGATTATATCTTTATGTTATTATTTAACATCTGCCCAAGTTGTAACTGCACCTGTAAAGATATCTTTAATCTGATCTACTGTTAAGTCATCAATTGTGTTGTTATTATTAACAATTACTGCAATACCGTCTTTTGCAATTGCTGTTGCCTTAACTCCTTTTTCTTCATCCTTTAAATCTCTTGATGCCATTCCGATATCACATGTTCCTTCAATTGCTGAATTAACACCTGTTGTAGAATCACTTTCCTGAATTTCAATTGATGCATTTGAGTTAACTTTGGCATAAGCTTCTTTTAATTTTTCCATTACAGGAGTTACTGATGACGAACCGGCTACTACAATGCTTCCTTTTACTTTGGATGATGTAAAACTTCCTGTATTTTCTACTTCGATATAACCATTGTCTGAAATAATTTTCTGTCCATCTTCACTCATAATATAGTTAATGAAATCCTGTGCTACTTCACTTACGCTATCACCTGTTACGATGTTAAATGGTCTTGCAAGTGTATATGTACCTGCATTAATGTTATCTGCTGTAGCTTCAACTCCACCTACTTTAACTGCCTTAACTGTGTCATTTAATGAACCAAGTGAAGCATAACCGATTGCGTAATCATTTCCTGACACCGTTGTCATCATTACTTCTGTGCTGTTTGTAATGCTTGCATCTAATGTTGTGTTATCAACCTTATTTCCATCTGCATCTTTTTCTTCAACACCTGTTAATTCAATGAAAGCTCCTCTTGTACCAGAACCATCTTCTCTTGAAACAACTGAAATATCTTTAGATGTATCAAATCCTGTTTCTGAACTTGCGCTTTTATTTGTTCCTGCATTATCAGAATTCTTTGCGTCTGAATTTGTAGAACCGCAACCTGTCATTGTTCCCATAACTAATGCTGCACTAAGTGCTAAAACTGCTAATTTTCTCATTTCTTAATTCCTCCATAATCTGACGATTTATTTCATCGCTCTAATTTACATTTTCTTTTACTTAGTTTAAAAATAATTAACTAAATATGCGCATTTGTTAATTCTTCTTAATCATAAATGCCCAATGTAAAATCCATAACCATCTCTAAGTAAAAAATATGTAAAGTTCGATTGTAACGAGCCACGCAAATAAAAAAAGACCAACGCCACGTTTCAAGCTTGCTTGAAAATTGGTGTTGGTCTTTCTTTATTTATGCGGCGACAGCCGTAACGAAAAAGATGCGTAGCATCTTTGAGTTGTGCTCGTTACAATCGAACTTTTCTTTTTTATCCGCGACAGCCGTAACGAAAAAGATGCGTAGCATCTCCACGTTCCCGGCTCGTTACAATCGAACTTTCTACCATTTAGATTCTATTAATTCATTGACCCAATTCTCAATTTCTAAAATCTGTTCTATAGTAGGATTTTCAATCGTGTTATGTTTGCTCATACAATATTCAATTATATCCGCAATTTCTAAATAACCAATCTTTCTATTCAAAAACATTGCTACAGCCTTTTCATTTGCTGCATTTAATACCGTAGGCATCGAGCCTCCAATTCTTCCTGATTCATATGCCAATTCAAGACCCTTAAACTTTTCAAAATCAGGATCCTCAAAAGTAATCTGACCTATCTTTCCAAAGTCAAGTCTATCCCCTGAAAGGTATCTTCTCTCAGGATAATAAATTGCATACTGTATTGGCAACTTCATATCAGGCACACCTAATTGTGCAATAACTGCACCATCATTAAACTGAACCATTGAATGAATTATACTTTGAGGCTGTACTACAACCTGAATATTATCTACATCAACATCAAATAACCATTTTGCCTCTAAAACTTCAAGGCCTTTATTTACCATAGTTGCTGAATCGATAGTTATTTTTTGTCCCATACTCCAGTTTGGATGCTTGAGGGCATCCTCTAAAGTAACTGTTTTTAAATCTTCTTTTGTTTTTGTTCTAAATGGGCCACCGGATGCAGTTAAAAGAATTTTATCAATCTCTTTTGAATTTTCACCATTTAAAGATTGAAAAATTGCGCTGTGCTCACTGTCCACAGGAAGTATTTTTACATTATTCTTTTTAGCCAAATCCATAACTATATGTCCTGCTGTAACAAGTGTTTCCTTATTTGCAAGAGCTATATCTTTTCCGGCTTTGATTGCTTCAGCTGTTGGCACAATACCTATCATTCCAACAAATGCAGTAACCACTAACTCAGCACTTTTATATGTAGCTGCCTCAATCAATCCTTCCATTCCTGAAACAACCTTTGTGTTTGTATCTGAAATCATAACTTTAAATTGAGATGCTGCTTTTTCATCATAAACACAAACTATATCCGGTTTAAATTCCCTAACCTGTTCTTCAAGTTTATTTATGCTTGATTTAGCAGCTATTGATACTACATTTAAATCATTATTTTCTCTTACAATTTCTAAAGTCTGTGTACCTATAGAACCTGTAGAGCCTAAAATTGCAATATTTCTCATAATCTTTTTCCTTCTTTTCTTTATTAAAAATACACACTTTTATTTCCATAAAAAGAATCCTTATTCCATATTTTACAAATCAAATATAGATAACTGATTTCCTTCAGGCATTCCATCAAGCAAACCTAGGTCTGACATTGTTTCCACAACTGTCTTACTTACTTTTGCTCTTTCTCTCAAGTCATCTTTTGAAAGGAATTTTCCATCTTTTGCTACCGCTTCAAGCATTTCCGCAGCCTTATCTCCCATTCCTTCTATTGCACTAAATGACGGCATTACCTTTCCATCAATAACCTGAAACTCTTTTGCTTTTGCTCTGTAAAGGTCAATTGGTTCAAATTCATATCCTCTTGCATACATTTCCTGTACTACTTTTAAATCCCCAATTGTATCTTCATCTTTTTTACTTGTTTCATTATTCTCTTTCTTACGCATAAGATTGTCTAAATAATACTCGCAACGTTCCTTACCCTGACACATTAGTTCATAGTTAAATGCCTTTGCTCTTATGGCAAAATAAGCTGCATAATATGCCTGTGGGTAATAAACTTTATAATATGCAACTCGAAGAGCCATCATAACGTAAGCTGCTGCATGGGCTTTCGGGAACATGTATTTAATCTTTTTACATGACCATATATACCAATCAGGCACACCATTATCAATCATAATCTGCTCATTTTCAGGAGTAAGTCCCTTACCTTTTCTTACAGCTTCCATTATCTTAAAGCTAATACCCGGGTCAATTCCTTTGTCAATAAGATAAGTCATAATATCATCTCGAGTACAAATTGCTGTTGAAATAGTACATTTGCCCTGTGCAATTAACTCCTGAGCATTTCCAACCCATACGTCCGTACCATGTGACAATCCCGAACACCTAATCAAATCGGCTATTGTTTTTGGCTTTGCATCAACATACATTTGAATAACAAAATCTGTTCCCATTTCAGGAAGACCCAGCGTCCCGATAGGACATCCTCTTATCTGTTCAGATGTTACTCCTAATGCTTCCGGGCTTTCAAATAAAGACATAAGCTTCGGATCATCAAACGGAATCTCTACAGCATTCGTTCCTGTTAACTTTTCAAGTCTTCTAATCATTGTCGGATCATCATGTCCAAGAATATCAAGCTTAAGAAGGTTAGCATCTATGGCATGATATTCAAAATGAGTTGTAAGCGTATCTGTCGTCATATCATTTGCAGGTTTTTGGATTGGTGTAAATTCATATATTTCCTTATCTCTTGGGACAATAACAATACCACCCGGATGCTGTCCTGTACTCTTTCTTATACCGGTACATCCTCTTGCTATTCTGTCGATTTCAACATAACGCTTATGTATATCATGCTCTTCAAAATAATTCTTTACATAACCAAATGCTGTTTTATCAGCTACACCTGTAATGGTTCCTGCTCTGAAAGTATGTCCTTTACCAAACATAACTTCTGTATATGCGTGGGCATTTGCCTGATATTCACCCGAAAAGTTTAAATCAATATCAGGTTCCTTGTCACCGTTAAATCCAAGGAAAGTTTCAAATGGTGTATCAATTCCATCTTTATGAAGCGGTGCCCCACATCTTGGGCATTTTTTATCCGGCAAATCCCAGCCTACACCACCATTTAATGAACGTATTTCTTCAGAATCAAATTCCGAATACTGACATTTAAGACAGTAATAATGTGGCTTAAGCGGATTTACTTCCGTAATTCCTGACATAGTTGCCGCAAATGATGAACCTACGGAACCTCTTGAACCTACCAGATATCCGTCTTCATTTGATTTTAAAACCAAACGTCTTGCCATTATATACATAACCGCATAGCCGTTACCAATAATAGAATCCAATTCTTTTTCAAGTCTGTCGTGAACTACTTTTGGTACAGGGTCACCATATATTTCTTTCGCTCTTGCATGACACGAATTTCTAAGTTCCTCTTCTGAATTATCAAGCACCGGTGGACATTTATCCGGATGGATTGGTGAAATATCCTCAATCATATCACTAATCTTTGCCGGATTTGTTATAACAATTTCTTCCGCTAAATCACTGTCAAGATAACTAAATTCATTAAGCATTTCATCAGTTGTTCTTAAATAAAGCGGTGGCTGTTCATCTGCATCTTTAAATCCATTACCATACTGAATAATTCTTCTGTACATTTCATCTTCAGGATCAAGGAAATGTACGTCACATGTAGCAACCGTAAGTTTTCCGAGTTTCTTTCCAAGTTCAATTATCTTTTTATTTATATTAATTAAATCTTCATTTGAATTGAGAAGTCTCTTATCATCCTTTTCAGGGTCACCTGTCTTAACCATAAACTGGTTATTTCCAAGAGGCTGCACTTCAAAATAATCATAGAAATCAGCTATTCGCATAATTTCCTGCTGACTATGTTCATGTAATATTGCCTGATATAATTCTCCTGCTTCACAGGCACTACCAATAATCAATCCTTCTTTATATTTCAAATAGTCACTTTTATGAATTCTTGGTTTACCATTTGCAAATGTATCTATATGAGAAATAGATATAAGCCTATACAAATTTACTCTTCCTATATTATTTTGCACTAATATGATTGCATGATGAGCTTTTGCCTTCTTCATTGCATTTTCAGACATTTTTCCTGCCTCATTGGCCTTGTCTAAGTCATGAATATCTTTTTCTTCAAGCAAATCACACATTCTTAAGAATATATGCGCCGTACATTCGGCATCATCAACAGCTCTATGATGATTTTCCAGTGAAACTCCCAATGCCTTTGCAACATTATCAAGTTTATATCGTCCAAGCCCTATAATAAGGAATCTGGCCATTAATAATGTATCCACAACTGTAAAATCGCATGGTAATCCTAATCTTTTTGCATTTGCTGAAATAAAACTCATATCAAAATCCGCATTATGTGCCACCATAATTGCTCCTTCGCAAAATTCAAGGAACTTTGGAAGTACTTCTTCAATTTCAGGTGCATGAATTACCATATTGTCATTAATACCGGTTAACTTTTCAATTCTAAATGGAATAGGCACTTTAGGATTTACAAATGTACTAAATCTATCCACAATCTGTCCATTTTCAACTTTAACGGCACCTATTTCTATTATTTTATCAAGAGATGGAATAAAACCGGTTGTTTCGATATCAAATACTACATATCTGTCCTTAAGGCTTTGTCCTCTTGGATTTGTTATCATATCCTTCAAATCATCTACAAGATATGCTTCAACACCATATATTACTTTAAAGTCAAATTCTTTTCCCTGCTTTTTACACATACTCTTGATATCGCAATATTCATGCCATGCATCAGGGAAGCCCTGAACAACACCGTGGTCAGTAATTGCAATTGCTTTGTGTCCCCAGTCATAAGCCCTTCTGACAATTTTTCTTACATCACTTACACCGTCCATATCGCTCATTTTTGTATGGCAGTGTAATTCAATTCTCTTATCAACTGCTGTGTCATGTCTTATTTCAACAAAATTTGATATAAGCTTCATTCCAAAGATGTGTCCAACATTTACTTCCTTATCATATGGATCATAAGCTGCTCTTCCTTTAATTCTTACAAATTTGCCTTTACCTACACGACTTTTAAAATCTGCCAAAACCTCTGTATTATCTAAGAACAATTTAACCATTACACTGTCTGTAAAATCAGTTACAGATAAAGAAACAATAATCTTTCCTTTTCTTGTTTCTCTTTCATCCATATTAAATATCTGTCCCTTAATAACTACTTCACCTGAGTCATCAAATAATTCTGCAATTTTAGTTTCTTCATCAAATTCGAAATCTCTACCATATACGACATCAGGGTTATCCGAGCGGGTTGATTTTACAATCTTAGGTCTTTCAGGTGTTTCCTGTGCCTTTTCTTCCTGTTTTTCAGGCTTATTGCTCTTATTTCTGCTCATTAAGATTTCAACTTCATTTCTAAGTTTCTTTTCTTTCTGCTCTTTAAATTTGTCCTTTTGTGCTTCAACTTTCTTAATTACAACTTTTAGCGGAATATTAAAACGAATATTGTAAATATTCTCGATTGTATTTTTTATGACATTCATACGTTCCTCTGTCATAAGATGCGTTTCAAGTTTCATCTCTAAAGCTGAATCGGACAAGAACTGAAATTGTGCCTTTTTATACATTGTCGCTATCAGCGCACTTTTTTGGGAAAGTTCTGTATAAATACTATCCTTATATATGTCAAATAAATTTTTTGGAGTATATTGTTGTGATAAACTGTAATGCTCCATTATCTGAACGGATATTTTCTTTCCCATCTTTAATTGTCTGCATAATTCATTTTCTACAGATAAAATAGCAGGCTTATTAATAAGCCTGCTGCTTTCTATATAAATACGCAATTTTGTTCTGTCTCTGTTAGCAGTAATTCTTGTAACTTCAACCTGTTCAAATATTTCTGTTAATTCACTATTAAGTTTTACATCTGGAAATACTTCAAAAAAAGTTTTTCTTTCCATATATTACTCACTCCAATTTTTCAATTCGTATTCTAATGCTTTAAGTAATTCTTCTTCAGGAACCTTTTTAATTATTTCACCTTTTTTCATAAGGATACCGACACCATTTCCGCCTGCTATTCCCAAGTCTGCTTCTTTAGCTTCTCCCGGTCCGTTTACAACACATCCCATAACAGCTACTTTAATATCAAGATTCTGGTATTTTTCCACTAATTTTTCTACTTTTGTTGCAAGTCCTATTAAGTCAATCTGTGTTCTTCCACAAGTAGGGCATGAAACTACAGAAATTCCTCCCTGCTTCAATCCTAAAGTCTTTAAAATTAAATTAGCACTTCTTATCTCTTCAACAGGATCTCCTGTAAGAGAAACTCTTATAGTATCTCCTATTCCCTGACTCAAAATAAGTCCTAATCCAATTGCAGACTTAATGTTTCCTGATGTAACTGTTCCTGATTCAGTTATACCAACATGTAATGGATATTTAGTTTTATCAGCAATCAGTTCATGAGCTTTTACACACATTAAAACATCTGATGATTTAATGCTTATAACAAGATTATCATAGCCTAAATCTTCTATTATTTTAACTTTATCAAGTGCACTCTCCACAATTCCTTCTGCTGTCACTCTTCCATATTTTTCTAATATATGTTTTTCTAATGAGCCGCTGTTAACACCGACACGGATAGGGATATTTCTTTCCTTAGCCACATCTACTACAGCTTTAACTCTATCTAAGCTGCCGATGTTTCCTGGATTAATTCTTATCTTATCTGCACCATTTTCCATTGCTGCTATTGCAAGTCTATAATCAAAATGAATATCTGCAACTAATGGAATGGATATTTGTTTTTTTATTTCCTTCAAAGCCTTAGCAGCTTCCATTGTTGGAACTGCACATCTTATAATATCGCATCCTGCAACAGTTAACTCTTTAATCTGCTTTACAGTTGCCTCTACATCTTCTGTTTTAGTATTCGTCATTGACTGAATAAGGATTGGATTTCCTCCTCCAATTACCTTATCACCTATTTTTATCACTTTTGTACAATCTCTATACATATTCAGACTCCTAATTTTTATTTCAAATAAGATGCATTATACAAATTTATTCACATTACTTACCGTTAATTACAATAATTTTCTTACATCATTAAAGATTAAGAATACCATTAATACCATCAATAAAGCAAATCCAATAAAATGAACCATTCCTTCCTTATCTCTTGATACAGGTTTTCCCTTAATAACTTCAATAATGCAAAATACAATTCTTCCTCCATCTAACGCCGGCAAAGGTAAAAGGTTCATAACACCTAAGTTTGCACTCAACATTATAGCCATATTGATGAGACTTAAAAGTGCCATGTATGCGCCTTCCGATTTACTTGCTTCATAAGTATCACCAATTGCACTTACAATACCTACAGGTCCTGATACTTCATTTGCTGAAACCTTTCCTGTAACGAGCATCTTTAAACTCTTTAATACTGTGTTAATCTGGTATTTTACTTCTACAAAACTATATTTTAAAGTTCTTCCAAATGTCATTCTCTTTCTTGCAAGATTGTAATCAAAACCTTTTGAATAAACTGTCTGATACTGAGGTGTCATCTCAAGTTCCTTAGTCTTTCCATTTCTATTAACCGTTATTGTAACTGTATTATCACCAAATGGATTTTCTTCAATATATTTTTGTAACTCATCACCTGATTTAATTTCTGTTCCATCAACAGCAACCACTACATCTCCCGGCTGAGCTCCTGCTTCATCCATTGCACTGCCGGCTGTTACATTTCCTATAGTCGCCTCTGTATCACCGGCATTATATGACATACCAACCATATATTTCTTTACTTCTTCCGGTTTGTAAGAAATTTTATGTTTTTTCCCGTTTCTTATAAATGTTAGTTTTACACTATCTGAGCCTAAAGGATTTACAAAATCTTCTAAATACATTTCTCTACCGATACTTACTCCGGCTCCATTATATTTAGTAATTATATCTCCTTTTCTAAGTCCTGCTTCATAAGCAGGTGATGACTTATCGACTGCTGTTACATAAGATTTATCTGTTCCAATTGCCACTATAACAATAAAAGATAAAACAAATGCAAGAATAAAGTTAAAGAATGGTCCTGCAAAAACTACTGCCATTCTCGCCCACACGGACTTTGAATTAAATGAACCTTCTACAACTGTATCTTCATCTTCTCCTAACATGGCACATGAGCCACCAAATGGAAGACATTTAATCGAATACTTTGTTCCACCTTTTTCAAAACTACAAATTCTTGGTCCCATTCCAATGGAGAATTCATTTACTACTATTCCATTTTTCTTTGCTACAATGAAATGTCCAAATTCATGTATTAATACTAATACGCTGAAAATTATTAATGCTATTATAATACTGATAATATTTGACATACTGTCATTCCCACCTATTCTACAATTATTTTTATTTTACCTGCACCATAAAATTATCATAAATGATATTTTATCTAACGTATATGTTGTAATTGTTAACATTTAAGTTTTTTCATATTAAAATTTTAGAAGAAATTTATTAAGAGCCATACTATAGGTGCAACAAATATTACGCTGTCAAACCTATCCATTATGCCACCATGTCCCGGTATAAGTGTACCATAATCCTTAATATCATGATTTCTCTTTATTGCTGATGCAGCTAAATCTCCTGTCATTGCAATAAGACTTCCTGCTGCACATACGATTGGATATGCTATTCTAGGGTCTAAATATCTCATTTCTATATTATTCTGAAATACTGTTGCATATATAAATCCTAATACAGCTGCTCCAAGTATTCCACCTACAGCACCTTCTATAGATTTCTTTGGGCTTAACACCGGTGCCATTTTATGTTTTCCAAATGCTACACCAAATACATACGCACATGTATCACTTCCCCATGAGCATAAGAATATCAACCATACATTATATGCACCATTATTACCCATTCTTACCAAATAAACAAAAGATAACATAACTGCTACATATATTGTTCCAAAAATTGCTGCCATTACCTGTTCAGTCTTGCATTTTGGAAATTCAAAAACATAAACAGCCATGCATGCAATAAGTAATGCAACTATTAAAAATGGAACATATGTCATCATATCAAAACGAAGCATTGCATAATAAATAATTACTGCAATATATGATAATATTCCGGTAGCATATTTTTCAATACCAAACACTCTGTTCATTTCATATAAACCAATTAAGGAAACAATTCCAACTGTAACAAGTAAAACATCATTTCCTAAAATAATGGTTATAAGTGCAATTATCACCAAAATTATTCCGCTAAAAAGTCTTTCATAAAAAGATTTATTCATAAATTTACTGATTACCATCTTTAGTTCTCCTCAACTTTTCCAAATCTTCTGTCTCTTTCATTATACTTTGCTATAGCTTTTTTTAATTCCTCTTTATTAAAATCAGGCCATAAAACATCTGTAAAATAAAATTCTGTATATGCAAGCTGCCATAAAAGATAATTTGACAATCTTAACTCTCCACTTGTTCTGATTAATAAATCAGGGTCAGGAATATCGTGAGTATCTAAAAAACCGTTAAACATATCTTCTGTAATATCTTCCGGAGCAATTTTGCCTTCAGCACATTCTTTAGATATTTTTCTGATTCCTCTTACAATTTCATCTCTTGCTCCATAATTAAGTGCAATGATAAATGTAATACCTGTATTATTTTTTGAACACTCTTCTAATTCTTCTATTTTTTCAACAATCTCAGGTTCTAATCTGCTTCTTTCACCTATAACTCTTACTCTCATATTGTTGCTGTTTGCTCTTTTAATACAGTCTTTTAAATAATTTTTGAGAAGTTTCATTAAAGCTGTTACTTCATCATCAGGTCTGTTCCAGTTTTCTGTTGAAAATGCATATACAGTCAAATACTTAACACCTAAATCATATGCGTCTTCTATTATTTTTTCTACCGTCTTTGCTCCTGCCACATGTCCTGCATTTCTAGGTAAAAATCTCTTTTTCGCCCATCTCCCATTGCCATCCATGATAATGGCAATATGGTTAGGTATATTCATTCCTGTTAAATCTATACTCTCTGCCATACTTCCTCCGGTTTCTGTATACATTCTAAAATGGCTTTTGCACAGAATCATTTTTTATTCTTTGCAAAAGCCACTTATTAATACGAAATTGTTTTTGCTAAGGACTTATTAACATCAGCTATTATACTGTTAATATTTCCTTTGATTTTTCTTCTACTGCTGCATCAATCTTTGCAACATATTTATCTGTAGATTTCTGAACATCATCCTGATATTCCTTGATTTCATCTTCTGATATTCCGTCTTCTTTTCCTTTTTTCTTAATTGCATCCATTGCATCTCTTCTTATATTTCTAACTGCAACTTTTGCATTTTCGCCCTTTTTCTTAACATCCTTTACAAGTTCTTTTCTTCTTTCTTCTGTTAATTCAGGGAAAACAAGTCTAATCATCTTACCATCATTAGTTGGTGTTAATCCTAAATCAGACATTAAAAGTGCCTTTTCAATATCTTTCAAAATTGATGCTTCCCAAGGCTGAATTACAATCATTCTTGCTTCAGGTACAGAAATATTACCAACCTGCTGAAGTGGTGTTGGTGTACCATAATAATCAACTGTAATCTTATCTAAAATATGTGGATTCGCACGTCCTGCTCTAATAGATGTGTATTCACTATATAAATTGTCTAATGACTTTTCCATCTTATCTTCATATGTCATAATTAATTCTTCCATGTTAAAACTCCTTCATTCTATAAATTATTCTACTGTAATTTTTGTTCCTATTTTCTCGCCTGTTGCTGCCTTAATAATGCTATTTTCTTCATTCAATCCGAATAAAAGCATTGGCATTTTATTTTCCATTGCCAAAACACTTGCTGCAAGATCAATTACTCCAAGTCTGTCATCTACAATCTTACTTATTGGTAATTCATCATATTTCTTAGCATCCGGGTTAACAGCAGGATCACTATCATACACACCGTCAATTGCTTTAGCTCCTAAAATACAATCTGCTTCAATTTCAATGGCTCTTAAAACCATTGTCATATCTGTTGAAAAATATGGATGACCTGTTCCTCCGGCGAAGAAACAAACCTTACCTGCCTTTAATCCATTAACAGCTTCATCCTTTGAAAATAATTTAGTCCATGTTCCGCATGTAAATGGTGTAAATACATCTGTGTCCATTCCTTCTGTTCTGAATATTTCTGACACATACATACAGTTCATAATTGTGGCAAGCATACCGATTCCATCTGCCTTAGGTCTGTCAATCTTTTCACTTGTACGACCTCTCCAAAAATTTCCTCCACCTATAACTATTCCAACTTCTATATTCTTATCTACAAGTTGCTTAACCTGCTTAGCAACTGCAACACAAGTTGCCTCATCAAATCCGGTTTTCTTATCACCGGCTAAAGCTTCACCGCTAAGTTTAAGTAACACTCTCTTCATTGTTTATTCCTCTTTTTTCTATTATTATTTCGTATGTTTATCTGTATCATTCCACAAAATGGGCGCACTAATACAAAATCTGTAACTAGAATACCATAGTTACTAAAAAAATTCAATTATACCTTTGTTGTAAAACATCCATATTTACAAAAGATTTTTTTATTATTTTTCTACTCAAAAAATTTCTTAATTATAATGTAGAAATCATTTTAAACAAACTATGTTTTTGTTTGACTTCCCTGTGTTCTTTCATTTAAATAGGTTAAGAACATAACTTAAATTATATTTGTAAACTAATCTGAATATACTTATATCTTGCGTCAAAATGCATATACTTAAAAAGCAGCCTGAATCATTATTATATGTATCCCAAATTTCTCGTACATATAATCAGCATTCAGACTGCCTTCTTTTTTATATTTATTGTTTTGTATCTTCCTAAAATATTTATTAAGATACTCTATTTATTATTCTGTTTCTTTTTTTCATCAAAATAATCTTTTGTTTCTTTTGCAACTATACCACTTAATGCAAACAATGCAATAATATTTGGAATAGCCATAAGTCCATTAAATATATCTGCGATTGTCCATACTGCCTTAACAGTCATATATGGTCCGATGAATACTGCTAAAATGTATAACCATCTATAAACCTTTACAGCAGTTTTACTTTTATTTGATAAATATTCCAAACATCTTTCACCATAGTAATCCCATCCAAGAATAGTGGTGAATGCAAAGAATACTAAACATACCATTAATATGAATGCTGAAACTTCTGATGGGAGAAAACTTAATCCGTTCTGGAAAGCATGTGTTGTAACCTGAACACCTTCAAGTCCGACAACTTTATATGAACCCATCATTACAATTGAAAGACCAGTTAACGTACAAACAATAATTGTATCTATGAAAGTACCTGTCATTGTTACAAGTCCCTGACGAACAGGATCTTTTGTCTTTGCTGCAGCTGCTGCGATAGGTGCTGAACCAAGGCCTGCTTCATTTGAGAAAATACCTCTTGCTATACCTTTTTGCATTGAAATTGCTATAGATGCAAATACACCACCTGCTACTGCCTTTGCACCAAATGCATATTCAACTATTATCGCTATTGCTCCAGGTAATTTTGTAATATTAGTTACAATTAAAACTAATACTGCAACAATATATAAAATAGCCATAAATGGTACAATTACCTGTGATACATTAGCAATTCTCTTAATACCACCAATTACAACCAATCCTACACAGATAGCTAAAACAAAAGCTGTAATAACTATGGCTATTGAATAATCATTTCCTAAAATACTAACTGTATCTTCTTTGTTAGGATCAAAAAAAGACTGAACTGCTGATGCGATTCCGTTAACCTGTGTAAATGTTCCGATACCAAATAAACCTACACATGCTCCAAAGAATGCAAATATTTTCGCAAGCCATTTCCATTTATGTCCCATACCATTTTCTATGTAATAGAATGGTCCACCAAGTACATGACCTTCTTCATCAATCGTTCTATAGCGTACTGCTAAAAATCCTTCTGAATATTTTGTTGCCATTCCAAAGAAAGCAGCTACCCACATCCAGAATAACGCTCCGGGACCACCTACTGCTGTTCCAAGTGCTGTACATCCAATAGCTGTTGCTACACCTACAATGTTACCTGTACCAATTGTTGCTGATAATGCTGTACATAGTGCTCCAAAACTACTTACTTCCCCGTGTCCTTCTTCTTCGTTCTTAAACATATACTTAAGTGCCTTTGGAAGATGCACTACCTGTAATAGTCTTAAACGCAAAGTAAGGTAGATGCCTGCTGCAAGAATCAACACTATAAGTGGGATTCCCCAAACTAAATTATCTACCCTTACTAGAAACTCTGTAAATTCTTTCATTTTTTATCCTCCTGTCCTTTTGCCTGAGAGATCGTGCATATTATAAACTCCATATGCACTTACACCTTCGGCGTCTGTATAACTGTTTACCTCAGCTATCAGAACTCTCCAGTTGTCACCCTTAATCTTATCTTTTGTGACACTATCATATTTATTTTAGTAAGGTAAAGTGATAAAATCAAGCACTTTTTTTATAACTTTTTATGTCATTTCGTTTTTTCTATGATTTTCCCGACCCATCTTTATTATTTTATATGTAATTTAACTTACCTGATAACTTTATATATCTAAGTTAAATAAAATATTTAATTCATTGATATCCTGTATAAATTGCTTTTTCATACTACTTCCAATTTCTATCTTTTTATCAAATTCCTTGATTTCAATCATTCCATCATCACTAATATTTACTATATGAGCTGCATTTACTATACCATTTCTGCTACACCGTACAAAATCTTTACAACCTAATCGCTCTATAATACTGTCACATGTTTTATACCCTATGTTTGTAACCGTATCATTACTATATATCTTAACCTGTCTGTTGCTGTTTTCTATATATTTTATTTCGGATTTATTAAAAAAATAAATAACACCATTGTGCTTAAATTTAACTTTATCACTCTTTCTTTTTACAAATTTGTAATTATTTAGTTTTTTCAATATTTCTTTTAGTCCTTCCATGTCATATGGTTTTCTCATAAAAGCATAGCATCTGACAATTTCATATGCTTGAAAAATAAGTTTCTCATTATCAGCCATAATAACAACTGGAATAAATCTATACGCCCTCTGTTTTCTTACATCTTTCGCAAATTCAAAACTATCGTTATTTGAATTTATTTCAATAATAAACAAATCAACATCATTATTAATTATAACTGAATTTGCCTCTTTTTGCGTTTTAACTGATAATATACAAATATCACTATTTACTTCATTTACCACCATACTTACTTTTTTCAGACTTTCATCACTTACCCAAATTAAAATCTTTTTCATTCATTTCTCCTATACATAAAAACACAACATCATATTCATTCTACGAATAATGACATTGTGTTATATATATTTCTTCTTTCGTATTTTATAAATTATTCCCTATAATTTATAACTAAGCAAAACCTTCTCCACATAAACACATTTAAAATATTTTGCTAAATATATTAACTTTTTCGTACTATCCTTATTTTAATTATCACATATTTTATTCTTATATTTTTTTATTCTCTGTTCAAAACCTTCTTCAGCCTGATATTTCTTTATTCTCTGTTCAAAACCTTCCAATTCATTTCTAAGTAATACATCTACATCCAAACATTTATCCATATCACTTTGTACATTTCCACATATAATAAAACTTGCTGAAATATCAAATTTATTTTCTAATTCATATAGTATTTCAATCGGAATGTTTACCTTTCCAACCTCTATTCTTCTATAAGCTTCCGTATTCATATGTAATTCTTTTGCCAACTGTGCCTGTGACATTTGTAACCATTCTCTTACAATTCGCAATCTTTTCTTGCTTTCAGTCTGTATATTCGTCACTCATACCTCCTATTTGTCATTAGGATTTTACATTTATTTCCAATTTTACTTTTTTATGACAATTTTCACTAGTGTATATTTTGTTTGGTACTATGCACTTTTGTTTGGTTGCAAATCAAAGACCTAACTTTATATCCCTATTTTGTTGTGTAATTTGATAAGAGCATTTATTTTGCCACTTTTTAATCAAAATTTTTTTACATAATAGGATTTCTATGAAATTTTCTATATTAAAAAATCCCTTTCAGGCATCTTCCATGCCTAAAAAGGATTCCTATTATTCATTGTATAAAATATTCATATATTTTTAATACAATAAAGCTATACAATTATGCCTAAGGTAAAAGCCCTGACTTTAATGCTCATATAGGCTTAGACCTTTTACCTCTGACATCATACGATATGTTTAATTTTTAATTATTTTACGTTAAATGCTCCGTTTCCAGGATATACAGCACTTGTTCCAAGTTCTTCTTCGATTCTTAAAAGCTGATTATATTTAGCAACACGTTCACTTCTGCTAGGAGCACCTGTCTTAATCTGACATGTATTAAGTGCAACTGCAAGGTCAGCAATTGTAGTGTCTGCTGTTTCACCTGAACGATGTGATGAAATAGCTGTGTAGCCTGCTTTATGAGCCATCTTAATTGCTTCTAATGTTTCTGAAACAGAACCAATCTGATTTAATTTGATAAGGATTGCATTACCAGCTCCCATCTCAATACCTTTTGCAAGTCTTTCAGTATTAGTAACAAATAAGTCATCACCTACTAACTGAACTTTGTCACCAAGTCTGTCTGTAAGCTTCTTCCAACCTTCCCAGTCTTCTTCATCAAGACCGTCTTCAATTGAAATGATAGGATATTTTTCACATAACTTAGCCCAATGTTCAATAAGTTCTTCTGCAGTGTATTCTGTTCCTGCCTTTGGAAGTTTATAATATCCTTTTCCTTTTTCGCTCTTCCATTCTGATGATGCCGCATCCATTGCAATCTTGAAATCTTTGCCAGGTTCATATCCTGCTTTCTTTACAGCTTCAAGGATAGTTTCAATAGCTTCTTCATCAGATTTAAGTGCAGGTGCAAATCCGCCTTCATCACCAACTGATGTTGCTAATCCTTTTTCTTTTAAAATTCCTGCTAAAGCGTGGAAAACTTCAGCACACCATCTTAAACATTCCTTAAATGATGGTGCTCCAACAGGCATAATCATAAATTCCTGTACATCTAATCCTGATGATAAAGCATGGCATCCACCATTTACAATATTCATCATAGGTACAGGTAATCTGTTTCCTGAAATTCCGCCTAAGAATCTATAAAGAGGAATATCTAAGGCAATTGAAGCTGCCCTTGCTGTTGCAATCGATACTGCAAGAATAGCATTTGCCCCTAATTTTGTTTTTCCTTTTGTACCGTCTGCATCAATCATAGCCTTATCTACAGCATAAATATCTGATGCATCCATTCCTGTAATTGTATCATTTATAATTGTATTAATATTTTCTACGGCTTTCTGTACACCTTTTCCTAAATATCTATTTTTATCACCATCTCTAAGTTCTAATGCTTCAAACTCACCTGTTGATGCTCCACTTGGTGCCGTTCCTCTTCCAATTGTACCATCTGCTAAATATACTTCTGCTTCTACTGTTGGATTTCCTCTTGAATCCAATATTTCTCTTCCAATTATTTTTTCAATCTGCAAATAATTCACTATCCGCATCTCCTTTCTGTTGACTAGGACTCTATACCGAAAGGTAGCTATCCTTTCGGTTAGTATTTCTAAAAGAGTCCAAATGATTTATTTGTTGAAGTTAGTTATTCCTAACTATAATCATACTATACTAACTCAGTGATAATTTCAAGTAATTTTTGACTTTAACAAGAATTTATTTTTGCTTTCTATTCTTCTCTCCCCAATAATTGCAAAAAAAATCCGCCCCTGATGATATTTCTATCAGTGACAGATTTTTTTCTTTATCATATATAATGTTAACACCAAAACATTAAATTTACATTTTTTAGTCGAACGTTTATAATCATCCTTAACTTAAGCATTAAATATTTGTTTACATATATTTTTTGAAAATAAAGTTAAAAATATATGAGTTTAAATACGCCAACAAAGCAAATCCGGCAAATAGCATAATATAAATAATACTTACGGCATCTTTACCTAAAAATATAATTAAAATAACCGGAAGTAACGTTATACAAAGTATCAATAAAGTCCATGGGAAATGCCCGATACCCATAAGCAATGCATTTTTCAAAGTAGTTTTAATTGTATTTTCAAAAGTACTTTGCAATGCCATTGCGTAAAGAAACACAAACAGTATTGCAAGCGCAAATCCAAGAAGCAGTCCTTTCAATGCTGTAACTACTATCCCTTCCTTTAAACTATTCACTATGTATAAATCAAGTGTAGGAATTATTGACAACATCAATAAAATCAGCCACATTGCAGTTGACTGTTTAAAATTTTCTTTAAATAACTTAAAATAAGTTCTTACTATGTATCCTTCTCTATTATCTGCCATCTTCTTAGTAACACCAAAAAGTGCCGTCGTCGATGCTCCAATAGTAAATATTGGCAACGAACAAAGTACAAACAATAAATTCAAAATTACCAAATCAGCTATTGCTGAAACTATTTCATAAAATTTGCCATCAATTCCAAACACCTATAGTTCTCCTTAAATTTCTTTTACAGAATCTCTCTCAAGCAATTCTGCTTCAAAGATTAATTGTTTCTTTTCGTTATTTCCATTTATCTGTTCCATTAATAAATCTATTGATGATTTTACCATTTGTTCACAAGGCTGTTTCATTGTTGATAATGACGGTTGAAAATACTTTGACATTTCAATTCCATCAAACCCTAAAACAGAGTAATCATCAGGTATTGATTTACCCTCTTCAGATATTGCCTTGTATGCTCCAAAAGCTGTTAAATCTGATATTGCATATAATGCAGTAAATTCTTCTTTTGACTTTAACAATTCTTTTGTTACTTCATATCCATTTGCTACTGTATATTCAGGAATATCATCTTTCATGTATCTGATTAAGTTATCATTTATGTCTATGCCATTATCTTTTAATGCTCTCATATAGCCTCTTAATCTAAGTCCACCTACAGCCTGGTCAGTATTTTTCCCTGAAATCATTGCTATTTTTCTGTGCCCTTTTTTGCACAAATAATCAACCGCCCTATAACTTTCTTTCTCATCGTCTATAGATACTGACGAGCAGTTTCTCTTTGGTGCCATCATATTTACTGCTACAGTGCATAATACATATGGAGCACCTATTTCCTCTAATCTTGTATCCAAATAATCCATTTGACCCCCAAGAAAAATAAGTCCCTTTAATCTTTTTTCTTTTGCTAACTGAACTGCAACACTAACATCATCCTGATCTTCACCTACTGCATGTAACAGAAATGTATATTCTAATTTTTTCAATTCTTCTTCAAATATTTTTAACATTCCCTGAAAGAACTGGTTATCAATTCCCTTTATAAGTAATGCTATTGTATTTGAGTCTGTCATTTTTAAATTTCTCGCACTATTGTTAGGAACATAATTACATTCTTTTATAACTTTTAAAATTCTCTTCCTGGTTTCCTGATTAATACCTGGGTCATCATTAATTGCTCGAGAGACAGTGCTAATTCCAACTCCACATATTTTTGCTATGTCTTTAATAGTTAAATTTGCCATGTCTTTCCCCTTTCATTCTACATTTACTAAATTTTTCACGGTTTAGTATTTTATCACAAACATTCTGTTTATGCAAAAAGCTGCGAAAAGAATATATCCATCGCAGCTTTTATATGCTATGTTAATCTCTGCCATAAAGAACTGTTAATTCTTTAATTGCATTTGTTAACTTTTTAGTAATCTGAGTAGATTTCATGCGCCACATCCAATTATTTCCTAACGTAGACGGAGTATTCATTCTTGCTTTGTTATCTAAATGCAGATAATCCTGCATAGGAATAATACATGTATTAGCAGTAGATGCCTGTGCCATTCTTATTATTTCATCCACAAGTTTTGTTTTGTTCTCTACCGTTCTTCCTATGTATTTCTGAATCATTTCTATCTCTTCTGATTCAATGCTGTCTAGCCATCCTTTTAAGGTTTCATTATCGTGAGTTCCTGTATAAACCACACAATTTTTATCATAATTATACGGTAAATAATCCTTAGGTCCTGATGAATCTCTGCTATCAAAAGCAAATTCTAAAACTTTCATATTTGGAAAACCTGAGTCTTTAACCAACTGTCTTACTGTATCAGTTATGTATCCTAAATCTTCTGCTATTATATTTACATCACCAAGACAATATTTAATTGCATTAAATAAGTCAATCCCAGGTCCCTTTTCCCAATGTCCGTTTGTTGCATCTTCATCCTCAGCGGGAATTGAATAATACTCATCAAACCCTCTAAAATGATCAATCCTTACAACATCGTATAGTTTGACACTTCTTTCTATACGCTTTATCCACCAATCATAATTTGTTTGCTTATGATAATCCCATCTGTATAATGGATTTCCCCATAATTGTCCTGTTGCTGAAAATCCATCAGGAGGACATCCTGCAACTGCAACCGGTTTTCCATTTTCATCCATTTGAAATAATTCAGGATGTGCCCATACATCAGCACTGTCATAAGCCACATATATTGGAATATCTCCAATAATCTTTATGCCATTTTCGTTAGCATACTTTTTTAATTTATACCATTGCCTGTAAAACTCATATTGAATGAATTTATAAAATTCAATTTCATCCTTTAATTCATTCTGATAATATTCCATTGAATATCCCCATCTGAGTTTTATATCTTCAGCCCATTTATCAAAGCTTTGACCATTAAATCTGTCTTTTATGGCCATAAACATTGCATAATCATTTAACCAATAACAATTCTCGCTTTTAAATTTGTCAAAATCTTCTTTTTCACTTATATTGCTCTTTTTATAAGCCTTCTTTAAAAGCTTAAATCTACCGTTATACAATTTTTCATAGTTAACTTTGTCTATTCTGTTGCCAAAGTCCACCTTATCACATTCTTCCTCAGTTAACAGTCCTTCTTCAATCAATTCCTCTAAACTGATAAAATAAGGATTTCCTGCATAAGTAGAAAATGACTGATAAGGTGAATCTCCATAACTGGTTGGACCTACAGGCAATATTTGCCAATATTTCTGATGGGCATTTTTCAAAAAATCTACAAACCTATATGCTTCTTTTGAAAAACTTCCAATACCATATTTTCCCGGCAAACTAGAAATCGGTAATAAAATTCCACTAGCCCTCATAGTTCCTCCTTAAATATCATTTAACCTTTTACTGCTCCTGCAGCCACACCTTTTATAATATGTTTCTGACATGTCAGATAGAATATAATAACAGGTATAATACTTAATATAATAAGTGCCATTATAGCTCCTAAATCAACTGAACCATAACTTCCCTGTAAGTACTGGATATGAATAGGAATTGTTCTATATTTATCTAAGTCAAGAACTAAATATGGAAGTAAGTAGTCATTCCAAATCCACATTATTTCAAGAATTCCAACTGATATAAGCGTTGGCTTTAACATTGGGATAATGACAATAAAAAATGTTCTTATTGGTCCACATCCATCAATTGCTGCTGCTTCTTCAATTTCAAGCGGTAAACCTTTTATAAATCCTGTAAACATAAATACTGCCATTCCTGCTCCAAATCCCAAATATATAATTGGAATTGACCAAGGTGTGTTAAGTCCTAATGAATCTGCTGTATTTGACAATGTGAACATTACCATCTGGAATGGTACTACCATTGAAAATACAAACAAGTAATATACTATCTTACAAACCATGCTGTCAACTCTTGCTATGTACCATGCTGCCATTGATGTACAAATCAAAATCAACGCTGTTGATAAAACTGTAATTACAAAACTATATAATACCGATTTAAAAAACGGATAATTTCCAAATGTAAAACCTTTGATATAGTTTGCCCAACCTACTAACGCCTCACCAGTAGGCCATGCAAATGTGTCTGTTTTTACAAAGGTGTTAGCTTTGAAAGAGTTCATTAACACAATAAATATAGGACTAACATAAACTAAAGTTACAATTGTCATTATTGCAGTCAACAGTTTTCCATGTTTTAATGGAATTTCACTTGTCTCTTTCATTTTTTTCTTTTTCGGTGTAGCTTTCACTATAGAATCTTTAATTGTTGAATTCACTGTTTTCTCATTGTTCATTACTGCTGCACCTCCTTAGATCTTGTTGCCTTAAGCTGGATAATTGATATACCTGCAACTAAGATAAAGAATATAACGGCTTTCGCCTGGGCAACTCCCTTACCTGTAAGAGACTGTCCGTAAAATGTGTTGTAAATGTTAAGTGCCAACATTTCTGTTGTCTTTATAACTGAACCATCCTTTAACTGTTCAAACGGCTGTCCGTTTGTTAAAGCTAAGTTCTGATCAAAAAGTTTAAATCCATTTGTTATTGTTAAGAATAAACAAATTGTAATTGATGGCATAATATTTGGAATTGTAACTCTTGTCAATGTCTGCCATTTTGTTGCTCCATCAATTTTTGCTGCTTCAATTAATTCTCCCGGAACTGCCTGCAAACCTGCAATATATATAATCATCATATATCCTACCTGTTGCCAGCACATAAGAATAATTAATCCCCAGAAGCCATATCTTGTTTCCATAAGAATTGAAGTATTAATTTTTCCTAAAACGCCATTAAAAATCATACTCCAAATATAACCAAGAACAATACCACCTATAAGGTTAGGCATAAAAAATGCTGTTCTGAATAAGTTTGCTCCCTTAATCCCCAATGTTAATAAATATGCTATTAAGAAAGCTAACACATTTATTATAAATAGGGATACTATTGCATACAAAGCTGTATACCAAAATGCATGTATAAATGACGCATCATTAAATGCATCCATATAATTTCTAAAACCTACAAAAGAAGCATCACCTATTGTAACAAATTCACAAAATGATAAATAAATACCTCTCAAGAAAGGATATATAAATCCAATGCAAAATGCTAAAAATGTAGGTGCTAAAAATAGAAGAAAGCATCTTTGAATAGGTTTGCGAAGAAGTTTAGAATTTACAGATGTTCCACCATTATGTTTTTTCTTTTTTCCTTTCACTTCAATCTCCTCCTAATTCTTATTCAAAATAGAATTTTCAATATTTTTCTATTTTTTAATAAAGGGGCAGACACTGCCTGCCCCACGATGTGTTAATAATTTAATTATGATTTTATACTTATCAATCTAAAACCTTATTACTTGTTAGCTGCTTTGTACTGAGTAGCCCAGCCCTGAACGAATGCTGTCTTAACATCATCCCATGATCCACCTGCGTCATATTTGTTCATTGCTGCTACAAGACTTGCTCTCCATTCATCTACATTTGGTGTATAGTTAAATGTCCAGTCTACATTGTAATTTCCTGCTTCAAGTAAATCGTTAGCATTCTTTAAGAATACGTTACCGCTGTCTGCTGCCTTCTTATAAGGGATTGCACCAAACTGTTCTGCCATAACTTTTGTTCCTTCTTCTGATGTTACTAACCATTTCATAAATTCAAGTGTTGCCTTCTGATCTGCTTTTGAAGCCTTAGCATTAACTGCCCAACAGTTTTCTGTTCCTGAACAAAGACCTGCTTTTTCTTCACCTTCAACTCCACAGTAAATTGGAATCATCTGCATATCATCGTCTGAAATTGACTTTTTCAAAGCATCATATTCCCATGTACCATTCTGGTAGAATACTGCTTCGCCCTTCTTGAATTCGGCTTCAGCATCGTAACCACCTGTTGCTAAAGTATTCTTGTCATATTTGCTGTTGTTGATGTATAAATCCCAAACATCCTTAAAGTTCTCTAAATATGTTCCCTTAATTTCTGCAGGGGCTTCCTTCCATCCGTCATCTCTTCCTTCATAGAATAAAGGCATGTTAGCTAAGTGACCTGTAAATCTCCAAGCTGAAGCATCATCAAGACCTGATGATGTAAATGCATCAAATCCAAGCTTGTCTGCTCTCTTGTGGATATCTTCTGCAACTGACTTTAATGAAGCGAAATCCTTAATGTCTGTAATTTCATATCCTGCTTTCTTAAGTAATTTCTTATTTACAATAATTCCGTAACTTTCATAACAATAACCTATTGACGCAACCTTGCCGTTTTCATCTGTTAAGTTAAATGCATCTGTACTTAATTCATTGTAAACATCTGTATCTTTAAGATCGATGCAATAATCATCCCATGTCTTTACTGCTGCCTGATTTCCAACTACGAATAATGTTGGGGCTGCTGATTTTCCCATTTCAGATGTCAATGTTGAATTGTAATTTCCTGAAGCAGCTGTAACTACTTTTACTTTAACTCCTTTTTCTTTTTCATAAGTCTTAGCTATATCCTGTAAAGCTTCATCTGCTTCAGGTTTGAAGTTTAACCAGTAAACTGATCCTTTAGCACTTGACTTATCACTGCTTGAACTGTTTCCACATCCTGCAAATAAACCTGCTACCATTGTTGCGCATAATGCTACGCTAAATAATTTTCTACGCATATTTCTTTCTCCTTTTCAAATAAAAAAATAACTAAAGGTCTCCGTTGTTTCCTTCTCAAAGTTTTTCATTTAACTTCGTTTTAGAAACGTTTCCCATGACTTGATACTAGCACTTTTCGGAAACGTTTTCAATGATATTCTGACCATTTTCGGTCTTTTCAGCCTTTTAGCTAATTTTTCGTGTATTTTTTGTGCATTTTTCACATCTATTGCAACGTTTTTATATTTTTTTTATACATTTACCACAGTTTTTCTGCATTTTGTCACTCTTGTCAAACACTTTCTTTTTGCCATTTTGCTGTCTATTTTTCTGACAAATACGCAATAAAAAAGTACCGTAAAAAAGTTTTATAACCAACCATTTTACGGTACTTTTATTTCTATATATTTCTATATATTTTTATAATTTCCAAATATCTCTGTTATATTCTTCTATTGTTCTATCTGATGAAAAATATCCTGCCTTAGCAATATTAACAAGCATCTTCTTTGCCCATTCGTATCTGTTTTCATAATCAGCATATGCCTGTTCTCTTGTCTTTACATAATCATTGAAGTCTGGGAATGTCATAAACCAGTCTTTCCAAATAAGTTCATTTGAAAGTCTTTCTAAACGTTCCTTATCACCTACTGCCATAAGTTCCTTACCTGTTATAAAGTCTACAGCTTCTTTTATTTCTGCATTTTCATTATAATATTGCGCTGCATTGTAACTTCCGTTTGCATATCTTTCTACAACAGTTTCACTTAAATCGCCAAAAATATAGATGTTATCATCGCCTACAAGTTCATGTATTTCTACATTTGCACCATCTTCAGTTCCTAGTGTAACTGCTCCATTAAGCATAAACTTCATATTGCCTGTACCACTTGCTTCTTTTGATGCAAGTGAAATCTGTTCAGAAATATCACATGCCGGAATTAATTTTTCTGCCCATGTAACATTATAATTCTCAACCATAACTACATTAAGATATGGATTAACCTCAGGGTCATTGTTTATTAGTTCCTGCAAGCAAAGAATAAGGTGTATAATATCCTGTGCAATGATATATGCCGGAGCTGCTTTTGCTCCGAAAAATACTGTTATTGGAGTTGTTGGCTTTTTACCTGCTTTAATTTCCAAATACTTGTGAATCACATATAAAGCATTTAACTGTTGACGTTTATATTCGTGAAGTCTTTTAATCTGAATATCAAATATTGAATTTTCATTAATTGAAATATTCTGTCTATCACGTAATACATTTTTCAATTCCATTTTCTTAGTGTCTTTTATTTCAAGTATTTTATTTAACACTTCTTCATTATCTTTATATTCTAAAAGTTTCTCTAATTGTGTAGCATCCTTTTTATATCCGTCTCCTATAAGTAATGTGATAAGTTCTGTAAGCTGCGGATTACTATGAAGTAGCCATCTTCTAAAAGTAATTCCGTTAGTTTTATTATTGAACTTTTCCGGATAAATCTTATAAAAGTTATTTAATTCAATATTTTTTAAAATCTCTGTATGAAGTGAAGCAACACCATTAACACTTGAAGAATAATGAATATCAATATGAGCCATATGAACTCTTTCCTCACCATCAATAATATATAAAGATGCGTCATTATATTTTCTTCTTACTTTATCATCTAACACTTCAATAATAGGCATCAACTGTGGAACTGCTTTTTTAAGATATGAAACAGGCCATTTTTCTAATGCTTCAGCTAAAATTGTATGATTTGTATATGCACATGACTTAGTAACTGCTTCTATTGCGTCGTCCATTTCTAATCCACGTTCTACCAACAAACGAATAAGTTCAGGAATAACCATTGTTGGATGTGTATCATTTATCTGGATTACAGCATAGTCTGATAAATCATAAAGTTTGCACCCTTTTTCAATACACTCATCTAAAATAAGTTGCGCCGCACTTGATACCATAAAATACTGCTGATAAATTCTTAAAATTCTGCCTGCATCATCACTGTCATCAGGATAAAGGAATAAAGTAAGATTCTTTTCTATATCTTCTTTATTAAAATTAATTCCATCTTCTACAATGTTTTCATCAACACTTTCAATATCAAATAAATGAAGCTTATTTGTTGTGCTGTTATATCCTGTAACATCAATATCATACATTCTTGAAGTAACAGTCATTCCTTTAAATTTAACCTTATATGTTACATCTGTCTTATTTAACCAGCTTTTCTTAGTAAGCCATGGATCGGGTACTGTAGTCTGGGCATTATTTTTAAATATCTGCTTAAACAAGCCAAAATGATAATTTAATCCTACTCCATCCCCGTTAAGGCCTAATGTTGCTATTGAATCTAAAAAGCATGCCGCAAGTCTTCCAAGCCCACCATTTCCAAGAGACGGCTCTTTTTCAAATTCTTCTATTTCACATAGATTTTTCCCATTATCTGCAAGTTCTTTTTTTACATCATCATAAATTCCAAGATTTATAAGATTATTTGATAACAATTTTCCTATAAGAAATTCCGCTGAAATATAATATAGTTTCTTCTTAGAATTTTTATGTTGTTTACTTTCAGCCATATTTTTGACTAAAGTAAGTAATGAATAATAAATCTCCTCGTTTGTACATTCTGAAATTGATTTATTATATTCTGTTTTAATAATTTCCGAAAGTTGCATTTTTGTACCTCCTAAAATATTATGGTTTTATTTTTGTGTTTATATTATAATATTGTCATCTTATAATTTATTGCATTATTCTTTCGATTATTTGCACAATACTATCCTTTTTTTATTTTGGAGGTTATTTTATGAATAAAGATCAATACAAGATATATCACGAAACTAAAACTCATACACCGGACGATTTCCCATACAACACATATCTCTGTTCTATTCCTTTAGATTTCAAATCTGTTAATTTGCATTGGCATAATGAAGTTGAAATTATAGTAATAAAGAAAGGTTGCGGAATAGTTAATGTTAATTTAGTATCATACTCAGTTGAAGCCGGAAATATAATTTTTGTATTTCCAGGTCAATTGCATTCAATAAGTCAGAATGAAGATAATATTATGGAATATGAAAATATATTATTTAAATCAGGTCTTCTTAAATCTTCAGGATATGATTTATGTAATGATAAATTTGTTCAGTCCTTACTTTCAGGGAGTTTAAATATATATCCTGTTATTAATGATTGTTTTGAATATTATAAGCCTGTTATTACCCAAATTAATGAAATTGACAGATTATGTGATTTTCGTCCATATGCATATCAGTTATCAGTCAAATCCCATCTGTTTCAAATATTTTATATCTTAATTTCAAGTTGTGGCTTAAACGAAGTTAAACCTATCAGTAAAAAGTCCCTTGATAAGGTAAAGTCTATTCTGACTTATATTGCAGATAATTTTCAAAGTAATATTACTATAGAGGAAATTGCAGGTCATTGTTTTTACAGCAAATCCTATTTTATGAAATTCTTTAAGGAAACTATGGGTATGAGTTTTATACAATATCTTAATGATTATCGTTTAGAAGTTGCAGCTAAATTATTAACCACAACTTCTGATGATATTATTGATATCTCTGTTAATACCGGATTTGAGAATTTATCTTATTTTAACAGATGCTTTAAGAAAAAATACGGCACTACTCCGGGAAGATATAGAAAAACCATCAATTCTTAAATATTTTAACTATATTTTTTTAAATCATTTATAAAAGAAAGAGGTGTCATGCGATACTTTTTCTTAAATGCCCTATGAAAATATGAAAGATTGTGAAATCCTACAGATAATGAAACTTCCATTATTGATGAGTTTCCCTTTTCAAATAGTTCGACTGCTTTTTCAAGTCGCAAATTATTAATGTATTCAACACAAGTCATATTCATATGTTTTTTAAAAAATCGCATAAAATGATAATCACTAAAATAACAAAGTTTAGCTAATTGTGACACGGTAATTGTTTCAGAATAATGAAGTTCAATATAATCAAGTACATTTTTTATCTTGTCCGACACCTTTTCTGTCTCCGGCACCGCTACCTTTTTACTATATTGAAGCAATAAGAATATTGTTTGTAAAAATAATGATTTCAATGCAAGTTCATAACCAATTATTGATTCGTCATATGTTGTATTAATCTGATTAAATATTTTTCTAAGATATACATATGCCGGATAATTTGGTTTTATAACGTATGGCATGGAAAACTCCTGATTCATAATAGGCGCAAGATACCTTGTCGAGCATATATCTGTAGAATTTCCTCCTAAAAATTTCAGGTGAAATACATATGTTTCAGAACTTACTTTTTTATTATTTCCTAATGTTATTGAATGTAAAAACAATGGAGGAACAAATAAAATATCTCCTTCTTCTACTTCATATTCAACTAAATCAATCTTATATATACATTTTCCACTTGTAATCAACGTAAGTTCCGCCTCTTCGTGCCAATGGTTAGTTACTCCCATGTATTCTGAAGAAAGATTTGTTATATATTTTTGTACAGGAAAAAAACTTTCTCCATGTTTAGCATCTTCTTTTTGATCTATCGCAAGTGTATGTACCTTTTTCAAATTTACTACCTCTTATCATTGCTTCATATATTTTATTTTCAATAGCAGTATTGTGTTATATATTGTTAAAATACTGCAAGATAATTTCATTTTTCATTTTTATAATAGCAGTATAATACATATATTTCAATGTATTTACATTATATGAGTGAAAGAATTTACTAAGCATCAGTTTTAGTAAAAATGAGGTATTTATATGAATAAAAAATGGTGGCATGATAAGGTTGCTTATCAGATTTATCCTAAAAGTTTTCTTGATACTAATGGGGATGGAATTGGTGATTTAAAAGGTATAATATCTAAACTGGATTATTTAAAAGAATTAGGAATTGACATTATATGGCTTTCTCCTATTTACAAATCACCTTTTATTGATCAGGGCTATGATATTTCTGACTATTATTCTATTGCCAAAGAATTCGGAACTATGGAAGATTTTGATGAATTACTTTCTGAAGCAAAAAAACGTAATATGTACATTATAATGGATTTAGTTATAAATCACTGTTCTGATCAACATGAATGGTTTAGGAAAGCTTTAGCTGACCCTGATGGCGAATACGCTGATTATTTCTATTTCAGAGAAGGCAAAAATGGTAATCCACCTAGCAATTATCGTTCATATTTTGGTGGTAGTTGTTGGGAACCTGTACCTGGAACTGATAAATATTATTTACATATGTTTGCAAAAGAACAGCCCGATTTAAATTGGGAAAATCCAATTCTAAGGCAAAAACTTTTTGATATGGTAAACTGGTGGCTTGAAAAAGGTCTTGCCGGGTTTAGAATTGATGCAATTATGAATATCAAAAAAGACCTTGATTTTCCTGATTTTGGACCTGACGGTCCTGATGGCTTGTCAGGATGTTGGCGCATGATAGAGAGTGTTGATGGAATAGGCGAATTGTTAGACGACTTAAAGAAAAACACGTTTGAGAAATATGAAGCATTTACTGTTGCCGAAGCTTTTAATTTAAACAAATCTGAACTTAATAAGTTTATTGGCGAAAACGGATATTTCTCAACTATTTTTGATTTCAGTGCGCAGTGCCTTAGTGACGGTAAGCATGGTTGGTATGATTCACCAGACATCACTTTTAAGAAGTGGCGTGAAACCATCATTAACTCACAACTTGATGTCCAAAAGGTTGGATTTGAAGCAAATATTATAGAAAACCATGACGAACCTCGTGGAGTATCAAGATTTTTACCTGAATATGCCAGAAACGCTGATGGTACAAAAATGCTAGGGACAATAAGTGTTTTGCTTCGTGGAATTCCATTTATTTATCAGGGGCAGGAAATTGGAATGCAAAACGCCATTTGGGAAAGCGTTGATGAATTTAACGACATAAACACAATAGACCAATATTACATTGCAAGAAAAGCCGGACTTAATAACAAAGACGCGTTAGCTGCTTGCTGTAAAATGAGCCGTGACAATGCAAGAACACCTATGCAGTGGAGTTCTTGTAATAATGCAGGCTTTACAAGTGGTACACCTTGGTTAAAAGTAAATTCAAATTATAAACTAATTAATGTTGAAAACCAGGAAAAAAATCCTGACTCTGTACTTAACTACTACAAAAAATTAGTGTCAGTGCGCAAATCTCCTGAATATATAGAAACATTTACTTACGGCGAATTTATTCCTGCATATGAAAACACTGAAACAGTTATGGCTTATTATCGTGTATTTAATAACAAACGTATACTTATTATTTCCAATTTTGGTGATACATCCGTAAATATACCTCTTGAATATAGCGTAAAACATATAATTCTTTCAAACAAAAAACAAAACACTCTTCCAGTTACCTCTATTAAACTTGAAAGTTGTGAGGTTCTTGTTTTAGAATGCGATAATTAAAAAGGATTGGCTTTATATAAATTTTCTTAAATGTCATAATTAGTGGCTCTAAACTTTACTTAGTTGTAAAATTTAGAGCCTTTAAATTTTTACATTTAATTAAATCTTATATACCAATCCTCTTTTTTATACATTTAATATTGTATGTTTATTCTTTCTAATCATCCAATAAATTCTGCATACTACGCAAGCTTATTAATAAAGTTGATGTATTATGCAAAAGTGCTGCTAATGTAGGCTGAATAATTCCTGCCACTCCAAGAACAATTAATCCTGTGTTAAATATTGCTATATCTTTGTAGTTTTTATGAATTTTCTTCATTAGTCCATTACTAATTGCTTTTAATGTTACGATTTCATATAAACTGTCAGCACCTATTGTAACATCAGCAATTTCTCTTGCAATTTGAGCGCCATCACTTATTGCAATTCCTACATCTGCCGCTGATAACGCCGGTGAATCATTTACACCATCACCTATCATTATAACTTTTCGGCCAAGTGACTTTTCCTTTTCTACAAATTTAGCTTTGTCTTCCGGAAGTACTTCTGAATAATATTCATCCACACCAACACGTTTTGCTATAACTGAAGCTGTTCTTTCACTATCACCTGTCATCATAACGACCTTACTTAATCCTGCTTTTTTCAACGAATTAATTACTGCTTCTGCTTCATCCCTTAATGGGTCTTCTATGCAAATTACGCCTGCAAGTTCATTTTCAATTGCAAGGTACAGATGAGAACACTGTAATGGCAAATTATTAAACTTTTCTTCCATTCCTTTTGGAACTACACATTTTTCATCTTCAAACACAAAATGCGAACTTCCTATAATTGTTTTTCTTCCGTTATAAAACGTAGAAATACCATGAGCAACTATATATTCAACTTTTGTATGTTCTTCTTCATGTTCAAGGCCTTTCTTTGCTGCTGCATCTACAACAGCCTTAGCCATAGAATGTGGAAAATGTTCTTCTAAGCACGCTGCAATTTTTAACAATTCATCCTGAGACTGTCCGTTGAATGAAATAACATCTACAACTGTAGGTTGTGCCTTTGTAAGTGTGCCTGTTTTATCAAACACAATACTGTCTGCTTCTGCTATTGCTTCAAGATATTTACCACCCTTTACGGTTATGTTATAAATACTTGCCTCTCTAATTGCTGACAAAACAGATATCGGCATAGCAAGTTTTAATGCACATGAAAAGTCAACCATGAGCACTGACAAAGCTCTTGTAACATTTCTTGTTATAAGCCACGTTATACCTGTTCCAAGTAAAGTATATGGAACAAGTCTGTCTGCCAAATGTTCTGCTTTTCCTTCTACCTGAGACTTGAGTTTTTCTGACTCTTCAATCATTGATACAATTTTATCAAATCTTCCTGAGCCACTTACCTCTTTAACACAAATTGTAAGTTCCCCTTCTTCAACAACTGTTCCTGCATATACTGAACTATCTTTTTCCTTTTGTACCGGAAGTGATTCTCCTGTCATAGATGCCTGATTTACCATGGCATCTCCATCTGTAACCGTGCCATCAAAAGGAATAACATTTCCCATATGTACTACAACTTTGTCCCCTGATTTTATCTGATTTGAATCAACAAGAACTTCTTTTCCATCACTGCCAACAAGCCATACTTTATCAATGTTAAGTGACATACTTCTTGCTAAATCATCAACAGATTTCTTGTGAGTCCACTCTTCAAGAATTTCACCTATTCCAAGTAAAAACATTACTGAACCTGCTGTTTCCATATCTCCTCTAAGCATAGAAACTGTTATTGCCGTTGCATCTAATACCGGTACTTCAATTTTTCCTTTAAGAAGAGTCTGTATTCCATGTTTAATATATTTTATTGATTTGACAATTGATATGGCTGCTCTTATTGGATATGGAATAAATAATTTTGAACTATATCTAAGAACTACTTTATTTATAAGTTTTTCTTTGTATTTTTCATTTAATTCTCTACCCGAATTTTCAAGAAATATCTTTGGGACTTCAACATTCTCATAAGAAAATGTTTTAATCATTTTAATAACTTCTTCTCTATCTCCCTGATAACATACAGTCACATCACCTGTTCTGTTTTGAACATTTACATGAGTAATATTCTTTCCCATAGAAAAATAATATTGCAATATATCCGCCTGTTCATATGACATTCTTTTTTGAGTGACATGAAAACGTATACGGCCTTTTATTTCATGCATAATTTTAACTTTCATTATTGTGCCTCCATACAACTATAAAAAGCAACTCAAGCAGTTATTCCCTGCCCTCGCTGCTTTCATAGTACCTATTTCGATATAAAGTTATTTTTATCTGCATTTATGTAATTTAATAAGTTATAAACTATTAACTTCAAATTTACTCTGCATCTTCTGTTGTATCTTCAACTACATCTTCAAATTCATCTTCAATATTTTCTGCTTCCTCTGCTGCTGCTCTTTCTTCATTAATCTGCTGAGCTTCTGCATAAATATCTTCTGCATTTTCCTGAATTGTTGTAGCTGTCTTCATAACACAATCTTTAGCTCTAAGAGCTGCTGCTGTACAGTTTGTATATACTTTTTTAGCATCCTTACTTCCTAAAACTTTTACACCTGCTGTTCCAAATAATACACCTGCTGCAAAAATTCCTGTTTTCTTAATATCAATTTTCTTTAATACGTCTAACATTTTTCTCCTCCTAGTTCTACTGCTACCTTAAGACTTCAAAACTATTGTAAAACTTATTAAAATTTAGCAATCCATTTTATTGCCCTATTATGCAAAGCATTACTAAAATGTTTTAGCCATCTATCTGTAGTTATTTGTTTCTAACTCATTTTATAGCACACTTGTTTTTTTGTGTCAATAAATGGCAATAAATTATTAATCACAAATTTGCACCATGTTATTCCTATATAATTTTTGTATACTTATTTGTTTATATATTATCTTTAAACTCAAAAAACATGGTCAATTTTAAACTGACCATGTTTTTCTTTTTATTCATCTATTCTTCTTTTAATGTTCGCATTGAATTAAGTATTGCTATAACTGATACTCCAACGTCTGCAAATACTGCTTCCCACATATTTGCGACACCAAAAGCTCCTAATATAAGTACTAATGCTTTAACTCCTAAAGCAAATACAATGTTTTGTTTTACAATCGAGAGTGTTTTTCTTGATATTTTTACAACTGAAGCAATTTTTGTAACATCATCATCCATTAATACAACATCTGCTGCTTCAATCGCTGCATCACTGCCCATACTTCCCATTGCAATACCTATATCAGCTCTTGTAAGTACCGGTGCATCGTTAATACCATCACCAACAAATGCAACTTTGTCTTTTTCATTCTTTTGTTCAAGAAGTTTTTCTACACGATTTACTTTGTCTGCCGGTAACAATTGTGCATGATATTCATCAATTCCAAGTTCATTTGCCACCTTCTCAACTATTTCCTTCTGGTCTCCGCTAAGCATTACTGTCTTTTTAACACCAACATGTTTCATATCAGCAATAGCTTCTTTAGCTCCATCTTTTATTTCATCAGAAATTACCAATGAGCCTGCAAATTTGCCATCGACAGCTACATAAATTATTGTTCCAATTGCATCACATTTTTCATAGGAAATATTTTGTCTATTCATTAATTTTTCATTTCCTACATAAACATCTTTTTCCATAAACTGTGCATGTATTCCATGTCCTGCAATTTCTTCAACATTCTGAAGCTTTGATGTATCAATTTTTTCTCTATATGCATTTTTAATAGATTCCGCAATAGGATGTGTAGAATATGATTCGCTGTATGCCGCTATTTCCAACAATTCCTTTTCAGAACAGCCGGCTGCATTTATCCCTGATACTTTAAATTCTCCTTTTGTAAGAGTTCCTGTCTTATCAAAAACTATTGTTGACATTTCTGCCAATGCTTCTAAATAATTGCTTCCTTTTACAAGTATTCCAATTCTTGAAGCTGCTCCAATTCCACCGAAAAATCCCAATGGAACTGATATAACTAAAGCACATGGACATGAGATTACAAGGAATATACAAGCTCTCTGAATCCAGTCACTCCACTGTCCTCCGAAAAACAACGGAGGTATTATTGCAAGGGCAACTGCACCAATAGTAACTACAGGTGTATAATATTTTGCAAATCTTGTAATAAAGTTTTCAACATGTGCTTTTTTACTGCTTGCATTTTCTACTAATTCAAGAATCTTAGCTACTGTAGAATCATCAAATTCCTTTGTAGTTTTTACTTTTAAAGTAGTACTTCCATTAACACATCCACTTATAATTTCATCGCCTACACTAACCTTTCTTGGAACAGATTCACCTGTTAAGGCCGCAGTATCAACAAATGATTCACCTTCAACAACAACTCCATCAAGAGGTATTTTTTCACCCGGCTTAATTACTATAATACTGCCTATTTCAACATCATCCGGATCAACCTGCTCTAATCCGTTTTCAGTTTCAATATTTGCATATTCCGGGCAAATATCCATCATATCTGAAATCGACTTTCTTGATTTACCAACGGCATATGCCTGGAATAATTCACCTACCTGATAAAATAACATAACTGCTACTGCTTCTGAATATTCACCAACTCCAAATGCACCAAATGTAGCAATCATCATCAAAAAGTTTTCATCAAACACCTGTCCATGACTTATATTTCTAAATGCCTTAAACACAATGTCAAATCCAATAATAATGTATGGTACAAGATAAATAACGAATAATATCCATTTATTTATATCATCAAACTTTCCTGTTTTATCTAATACAAGAAGAACTACAAATAAAATTAATGTTGCTATTATTCGTCCTAACATCTTTTTTTGCTTTTCACTCATAACATGCTCCATTCTTCCGTATTTATTTTACGGATGTATAATCAAAAACTGTCTTTTCTAATTTCTATTTATAAAGCCGGTAACTTTCTTTGACTTATGCATTGAAAATCTGCCGGCTTTATAATTATGGACAATTATAATAAAATCTTGCAGTCAGGTTCTACCTTTGCACAAACCTTTACTACTTCTTTCATAATGTCATCAAATCTTGCATCGTCTGCATCTACCATCATCTTCTGTGTCATAAAACTTACTGATGCATCATTTACTCCATCAATTTTCTTAATTGAATCTTCCATCTTTGCTGCACAATTTGCACAATCCAAATCCTGTAATTTAAATTTCTTCTTCATAATTAACATCCTTTCCACTAAAATGTTTTAGTATTAACTTTCTAAATTTATTTTTCTTCTATATGTTCAATTCCCTGAGAAATTATCGTTCTTACATGCCCATCTGCCAATGAATAGAAAATTGATTTACCTTCTCTTCTATTCTTAATTAGCTTAGCCTGCTTTAGAATTCTCAACTGATGAGATACCGCTGACTGAGTCATGTTCAAAGTTTCTGCCAAATCACATACACATACTTCAGATTCAAATAATACAAAAAGTATACGTATTCTTGTAGAATCTCCAAACACTTTAAATAACTCTGCCAAATCATATAATTCATCCTCATTAGGCATATTATCATTCACGATTTTCAACAAGTCTTCATGAGTTTTACATTCATCGCAACATTCTACATTGTGATCTATCATTCTAATTCCACCTTTCTCCAAACATATGAATAATTGTTCATATGTTTATAGTATATTTTTTTTTCATTTCTGTCAACATATTTTTTTCTTTAATGCTATTAAATAATCTACTATATTAATATTGATTTTCTGCTCACTCCCGTTATTTTCACAATAGTTCTTTTCTTTCCTTTTCAGTCGATTTTTTTGTTTATCTAATATCCTATACTTTCCAATCTAACTATGTTATAATCTTTGACGCAAGGAACTTATAATTATTCAAATTAATTATAGGTTTCTTGTATTAAGTTTAAACATTTTTGTTGATAATTTTAAACTAATATTAAGAAAGGATTTGAAATACAAATCATTGTTTAATCTTTGATTTGTGCCTTGTTTCTTTACAAGGTTTGGTAAGAAAAATGAATATAATCATAGTTGGCTGTGGCAAAGTTGGAAAAAATCTGGCTGCACAGTTGAGCAAAGAGGATAATAGTATCTGTGTTGTCGACACTGATGGAAATGTTGTTCACAAATTAGCTGACACTTATGATGTAATGGGAATTATAGGCAATGGTGCAAGTTATAGTGTTTTACAGGAAGCAGGCCTTGAAAATGCTGATTTATTAATCGCTGTAACCAAGTCTGATGAAGTAAACCTTTTATGCTGTATGATTGCAAAAAAAGGAAGCAACTGTAATACTATTGCCAGAGTTAGAAATCCTATTTATAACAAAGAGCGACATTTCTTACAGGAAGAATTAGGATTATCCATGATTATTAATCCGGAATTTATTTCAGCAACTGAAATTTCCCGTATCTTGTGTTTTCCAAATGCAATTGATGTTGATTTATTTTCAAAGGGAAGAGCTGAAATGATTCGTTTCAGAATTCCTAATGACTCTATTCTTGATAATGTACATATTAAAGATTTATCATCACGTATATTTGCCGGAGTTCTTATATGTGCTATCGAGAGGGATAATGAGGTTACTATTCCTACCGGTGATTTTGTTTTAAAATCAGGAGATATTGTATCAATGATGTCTTCAAGGCAGACAACTATTGACTTTTTCCATTTCATTAACTTCCATACTCACGAAGTTAAAAATGCCATGATTGTTGGCGGTGGAAAGATTGCTGTCTATTTAGCACAAATGCTTTTAAAGTTAAAAATTTCAGTAAAGATAATCGAGCATGATCCTGCGCGTTGTCAAGAATTATGTGAAATGCTTCCTAACGCAACTATCATTTGTGGTGACGGAACAGACAATACTCTTCTTATCGAAGAACGAATTGACCAGACTGACGCATTAGTTACATTAACTAATTATGATGAAGAAAATATACTTCTTGCTTTATTTGCTCAAAAAAGAGTAAAAACTAAAGTTGTATCAAAAATAAATCGTTCGCAGTTAACCGAAGTTATTCATAATTTGAATTTAGATAGCGTTATTTATCCTAAAAATCTTTGTACTGAACGAATTTTACAGTATGTACGTGCAAAGCAAAATGCTATAGGCAGTAACATTGTTACTCTTTACAGATTATGTGATGATAAGGTTGAAGCTTTGGAATTTAACATCGCTGAAAAATCAAAATTGACGGGTGTTCCTTTGAAAAACCTTAATATTAAAAAAGGCGTATTAATTTGCTGTATAACCCGTGATGATAAATTAATTATCCCTGGTGGAGATGATGTGATTTTCCCTGGTGATTCAATGATTATAGTTACAACTCTTTTAGGCTTAAAAGATGCTCAGGATATTTTGGAGGATTAACATAAAGTCATGAATTATTCAATTATACGATATATTTTAGGAATTGTATTAAAGCTTGAAGGCATCTTAATGTGTCTACCTTTGATTGTAGGCATAATTTATTCTGAAAAATCAACTTATTCTTATGTAATTACGATTGCAATGTGTCTGATTTTTGGTATTATCCTTAGCCACAAAAAGCCAAAGGATACGGAATTCTATGCAACAGAAGGTTACATAACAGTTTCATTAAGCTGGGTAATTTTAAGTATTTTTGGTTGTCTTCCATTTGTTATAAGCGGAGAGATACCTTCAATAGTAGATGCCTTATTTGAAACCATCTCCGGTTTCACAACTACAGGAGCAAGTATTTTATCTGACGTAGAAGCCCTCTCACATTGTAATAATATTTGGAGATGTTTTACTCACTGGATTGGTGGTATGGGAGTTTTAGTTTTTATACTTGCAATTCTTCCAATGCGTGGTGGTCAGAGAATGTATCTTATGAAAGCAGAAAGTCCCGGACCTTCTGTCGAAAAATTAGTACCTAAAGTTAAAAATACTGCAATGATTTTATATGGGATATATACTGTTATGACTTTTATTGAAGTACTACTTCTTCTTATATCAGGTATGCCGTTATTTGATGCTTTAGCTACATCTTTTGGTACTGCCGGTACAGGTGGATTTGGAATAAAAAATGACAGTATAGCCGGATATAACTCATCGATTCAGATTATAGTAACTGTTTTTATGATATTATTTGGTTTAAACTTTAATATATACTATCTTATTTTATGTAAAAAATTTAAACAGGCACTACATTCTGAAGAATTAAAAGCTTACCTTTTAGTAATTTTTGCAACTATAGGAATTATTACTTTTAATGTTCGTAGTTTTTTCCCAACTATAGGTGAAGCATTAAAACATGCGGCATTCCAGGTTGGTTCAATTATTACTACAACAGGATTTTCGACCACAAATTTTGATTTATGGCCACAAGTATCCAAAACAATTCTTATTATGCTAATGTTTATGGGTGCCTGTGCCGGAAGTACAGGTGGTGGTATTAAGGTTTCACGACTTTTAATATTAATCAAAACATTAAAAAAAGAATTATTTACTATTGTTCATCCTCGCGGAGTCAAAAAAATAACTATGGACAAACGACCTATTGAACATGAAACAGTACGTTTAACAAATATTTTTATGGTTGCATACATATTTATTTTGGCATTTTCAATTTTACTTATCGGCATTGATAATTTAGACTTTACAACTAATTTCACAGCCGTAGCTGCCACATTAAATAATATTGGTCCCGGATTAGAACTTGTTGGACCCACTCATAATTTTGGACTATTTTCTGATTTTTCAAAATTTATTTTAATGTTTGATATGTTAGCCGGACGACTTGAAATTTTCCCTATGTTAATGCTTTTTGCACCAATCTCATGGAAAAGACAATAGTTGGAAATTTATGTTTTAAATTAATTTAATTCACAATTAAACATTCATAAAATATATAAACTATTATTATACGTTTAATATTATATTGCACAAAACAGGCACTACATATTCATATTACTATGTAGTGCCTGTTTTTATTATTAACTGTCTATTGACGGTTCAACAATAACTTTTTCTTCTTTTTCTTTCATTTTTTCCATACGATGTTTTCTAAGCAGTTCTTCATCTGTGTCCATAGAATATTTTCCCGTTATTCCCTTCTTGATTACATTTCCTTCAGTTGCTTCTTCCGGAATCTTCTTCTTCTCAATAACATACTCTTTTCCACTCGTGTCTTCACAAACTACCATTTCGTCCTCAAATCTCATTATTATCAGCTTCACTTTTTAGTCCGTCCCTTCCTGCATTTCAAAGCACAATGATTAGCATAACCTTTGTGTTTTACAACATCTACGTTATAAATTTACCTATTAATTATAAATATTATATTGGCAATTTATCATTGCATAAATTGAATCTCAATATTTTACAATTAATTACGTTAAGTATACTATTTTTCATATTCATTTTCAAGAAAGCTGTTATTAAATGCAATAGTTTTATATGCTTTTTACTTTTAATAATATAAACTTTTTCTCTTATCAAAAATTTATAATAAACCATGTCCTTTAGTTCTTTTTTGCTTTTTTAATCATATATTTAACTTATATTATACTTAGTTTAAGGATTTAAAATGGATTACGGATTAGCTTTATCCGGTGGTGGTGCACGAGGAAGTGCTCACATCGGAATTTTAATGGCTCTCGCTGAAGAAAATATGTTGCCCTCTTCAATTGTAGGAACGAGTGCCGGAAGTATTATTGCAGGCTTATATGCTGCAAATGTTTCTATTAATACAATGCAAAATATGGCTCAAATTTTAACTTCTTACCCGTTTACTATATTAGACCCTGACATAATCGGTATGCTTCTGTTTCTGCCTGAATTTTTAACCTGTCGCAAGCAGCATCTAAGAGGTTTATTAAAGGGTAATAAACTCAACAGATTTCTATGTTCATATACAGATGGAAAAGATATTTCTGACTTAACTACTCCCCTTGTAATTCCTGCCGTGGATTTAATTTCCGGCAATACAATTGCATTTACTAATTCTGAAATAAAATATCCTACTGAAAATGTCGTTTGGAAGAAAAACGGAAAGCTATGTGACATAATTACTGCAAGTTGCTCTGTTCCCGGAATATTTCGTCCTGTCAAAATGAACACATATTATCTTGTTGATGGAGGTGTCACCCACAATCTTCCGGTAAATCTTTTAATGTCCACAGGTGTCGATAAAATTATTGCAGTAGATATTGGAGTTGATTATAAAACTCCTCACAACAATTCTATTACTGAAATTCTCTCTCACTCTTTTTCTATTATGTCCTATAATTTGAAAACATGTCTTTCTCAGGGAGAACGCCTTTTACTTGAACCATCACTCGATAAAAATGCCGGTCTTTTAACTTTTAATATGATTAATGACTGTATAAAAGCCGGATATGTTTATGGTAAAAAGATGATTCCTAAAATTAAAGATGCCTTGAAATAACCTTGTTATACGCACGGCTTCGCCGTACATAACACTTCGAATCCGCTCCGCTTCTTCTCAGTGATTATGCATTCGCCAAATACTTTCAGCTTTTTTTGCAAGCAAAAAGCTGAAAGTATTTGGCTCATTGCGTATAACAAGAAAAGCCTTTCAAATAGATTATTTCTACTTGAAAGGCTTCTTTAGTGAACAGGTCGTTCCACTTGTAATTCCCCAATTACATTATTATTTTGTATACACCTCATACGGAAAACCTGTCTCTTATTAGTCCCAATACATATATTTCCAAATGCTACACTCAACGTGTACCTTCTAATTGTTAATTATTTGTTGCGATTGAAATTAATGATTTCAAATCGTATCTGTTAAACTCATTCTATTTGAAGAAAAATTTAATTATTCTCCAAATTGTATCCATTGCACATGTATCAATAAACATATCTTTTACCTCTTCCAAACTTACTTGTTTGTTTCTTTCTGATTTAATTGTATCTAATGTTTCTTTTAAATTCAATCCATATGTTCTTAACGCAGTTTTTTTGTTCTTAACGTAGTAAAATCTGTTACGTGCGTAAGTTATCTGTTCTTAACGTAATTATTTTCGTTCCTAACACATCTGTTTCTACATAATCTTCTTACTATCTTTAATTAATCATTAACTTACTTTATCCGCTAACCTTTATATTCACGACCCGTTCAATAAAATTAAATTAGCATTTCTAACAAAAATCTGCCATCAACATATTTGATTTGCATTGTGCCGTTATATTTATCCACTACCCTCCTTATGTTTGAAATACCATATCCATGGTTCTTTTTGTCATTCTTTGATGTATTTATATTTTTCACATCCACCGGCTGTGATGTATTTTCTATTTTTAAAATTATTCTCTTTTTGTGGTTCTGAATTGTTATTCCTAATTCTTTCTTTCCTTCAAATCGACTAAAAGCCTCTTTAACATTATCCAATGAATTTGCCAGAATAATACATAAATCAGTTTGTTCTATTTCTACTGACTGTGGGAATTTTCCAAGAATCTGAATTTTAACATCATCACCATTTTCCTGTTTGATTGCCTGTACTTCACCATTAATAATGTAATCCGCAACCACATTTCCTGTCTTATACGTAAAATGTACATCTTTTCTATTTATTAGTTCATTTACATAGTCTCTTGCCTGCTCAACATCATTTTCATTTAACAATGCTGATATTGCATTATAATGCTTATTAACATCATGCCTGAAAGCCCTTAATTCACTATCTTCCGTTATAAGTCTCTCATAATAATTTTTTTGGTATTTCATACACTCTTCATTCAAATCATTAATTTCCATTAAGATTTTTCTTGAGTTTACTACATACACAAACATAACACTCATGGCAATTATTATGACTAAAAATATAACCGCTACAATCATAGCCATTCTTTGAATACTTAACGTCATTTCACCTAAATAAGCTCCCTGTATGCATGCAACCACAATTCCAAGTGTTCCCATTACTGCAATGACAAAGATAAGTTCTTTAATCTTTATATTTCTGATTACCTCAGCAATATCTTTTCTTCTTTTGTACAAAAATAATGCTGCTAAAAAAATAATTATAAATCCTATGCAATTTCCATAGATAAAAATTTTTCTTTCATAATCAGCATAATCATTTCCAAGTGAGGTAATTCCAACCAGTATCAGCCAAACCATTAAATCTATAAGCGATACTAAAACAAACTCTATGATGAATCCTCTTATAATAGTTTGTATTTTTTCATCAAACAGCATTAAAAGTATTACTATTTGGAATATAACTTCTGCTGTAACAGTAGGCTTATTTACATTAGACAAATAAGCAGCCGTCAAACCTAAAATAGGTATTATTGCATATTTTAATTTACTCTTTCGTAAATTAAATCCCATAATGCCAATTGGAAATACTATGTATTTAATGAAGCTTAAAAATGTACTTAACACCTTTAATCCATAAATCATCAGCAAAACCTCGCATTCTCTATACAGAAGCTGGTGTATTTTTTCTCGACAGACGCTTTTAATCTGCTACTAATCTGAAGAACTGTTCCTCCATGCATATACACTTTACCATTCTTCATTTCTTCCACCTGCTCCATGTTAACCAGACATCCTCTGAAAATCTTTATAAAACCAACAACCTCCAGTCTGTCCTCTAACGCTTTCATGCTTTCTCTAAGTAAAAATTCCTGTCCGTCTGTAAGATATAAATTACAATAAATATGTTCTGATTTAATGTATTCAATATTCCTGCTATCTATACCTTCTATAAGAACTGTTCCTCTTACTATCTTTAACGCTCTCTCTAATACTATCGGCAACTGATCTTCTATGTATTTTTTTGTAACAAATCCTATAACATTTACTCCAAATGCTTGTGCCATCATTTCTTCATGGCTGGTTGCAAAAATAATTACTGTATTACTCTTTGCATTCTCTAATTTTTCTTTTACTGCAATACCACCTACCCTAGGCATTTCGATATCAAGTATTAAAATATCTATGTTCTGATCAGTAATTTCCTGTCCGTCTTTATATTTTTTTATAATTGTTTCTTCATCGTATTTCTTAGTGACGTCTTTACATACTCTCTCAATTCTTTCCCTCATTATATTATCGTCGTCACATATTCCTATAAACATATTTCATTTCTCCTAAATAAAAATCGTCTATATTTTATCTGTTTGCATCATTTTTATTTTTCGTATCTATAATGCATACACATTACACACAACAATGCCAATTGCATCTTGCAACCCATCATTATTTTATTAAACTACCCTACTATATATTTTAATATAAATACAAATATCTTCAACTGTTTTTTATTGACTTTTCCGATTACTTATTACTTTTTCCTACTTTTTTAATCTATCAAAATAAAATATTTGCATAAATATGTTGTTTCTATAAAAAATACCTAAAAAAACACTTTTTTGTGTAATTTCAGGTATCTCAAATTTATTATTTTCTTCCAAATAATGAAAACTTCTTTTTTTCATATGGTTGTGTTTCTATCGACAATACCTTATATCCTGTATCATCAATAGCTTTCTTTACAGCCTCTTCATCTATCTTGTCTTCTGAAATAATTTCCGTTATTCCCTTGCCATGGGAAGATGTTACTTTTTTTAATGGAACTGCTTTTCTTACAGCATCATTAACATGACTTTCACACATTCCACACATCATTCCATCTACTTTTACAACTGTTTTATACATAATTATGCCTCTTTCTCATACCCTGTAGGGGTATAGTTCTTTCATTCCATACTATATCGCTATGATTATATATTGTCAAGTAAATGTAGATAAGCCTCAGTTTTGGTCTTTGTCCTTTTTACATTTTATAACTCAATTACAGCCGTTGATATAGATAAAGGTTCAACGTTTATTTCGGCACATTCATTATTAAGTCTCAAAAATGCCGGTATCTTCTTAGTAGTTCTATTTAATATCACTAGCACAATATTATTATCATTCTTTACTGCTGTCACTTCCAGTTCATCTGTATATCTGCTTATTCCAATTCTGACTGAATCCGGCTTGATAAAATGACAAAAATGCCATAAGTGTCCACAAATGTTACTTTCTATAAGCTGCTTTTTCTTAGTGTCATATAAATATGGTGCATCACAGAAATTACCCACATGATTTGGTCCGCCAATCTCATCTAAAACAATATTCCAGTCAAGAAATGTACTCATACCATTATTAATATTACCAATAATATCATGAGCATATTTTTGCGCATTTCCAAGATAATCATCAGCTGCATACTTACTATATTCAATGCATGCTTCTGAAAGTAAAAGTTCTTTATCAGGGAATCTTTCTTTAATCATCTTTAAAGCTTCAAAATGATCTCCGCTATACCAATGGAAAGCAATTCCTTTAATCATATGTGTAGTTTCTTCATCTATTATTGTTTCTGCCCATTCAAATGCTCTTTCTTTGTTATGATCCCATATATAAATATCAATATCCGTAAGATTATTCTTTTCAAGAGCCGGCCACATATAATCTTTCAAAAATTCTTTTTGTTCTAATGCTGTATATACACATGAATCCCATGGCTGAATGGCCTTTGGTTCATTCTGCATAGTCAGTTTTGTTACCTTATAGCCTCTGTTTCTGTACTCTTTTATATATCTGCAAATATATTCAGCCCATCTTTCCTTATATTCAGGTTTTATTTTACCTCCATGATTTCTTTCACCATTTGTTTTCATATACTTAGGAGGGCTCCACGGTGACAACATTATTTCAATTCTGTCTCCATATTCTTTTTCCACATCATCAAGCAATGGTATTATATATTTTTCCACACGTTCAAATGAGAATTTTTCAAATTTATCATCGTCTTCATATGAATCTGCTTCATAATGTTCTAATGAAAAATCACAGCTATCAATAGGAATTCTTACAATGCTGTATTCCATCTGCTCTTTTCCAAAATAGTTTTTAATCATTTCTTTCTTCTGCTCATCATCCATAAGTGAATAAATGTAACCTGCTGAGTCAGTAAGTGCTCCGCCGAAACCTTTTATAGTCTGATATTTCATCTGAGGATATATATTTATTAACTGATTTTCAAGTCCGTTATCGTCTAAAAATTCACTACTCTGCTTGGATGTTTTTTTCACGTTATCTTTATATGTAGTTGTAATATAATTTAATTTCACCTTATTACTCCTTCCTGTCTGGAATTTTTGCGGTATTCCTTTGGAGATACCCCTTTAAGTTTTTTAAATACTTTTGAGAAATATTTTTCATCTCTAAATCCTACTTTGTAGGCTATTTCATATGTTTTTAAATAGTTCTGCTCTAAATAACAACAGGCTTTTTCTATTCGTACTTTATTAAGATAATCCACAAATCCATCATTTAAATTCTGTGCAAAAATAGTAGATAAATATCCGCTTGATATTCCTAACTCTTCAGCTACTTTTGCTAATGAAAGATTATCCGTATAATGTTCGGCAATATATTCCTGTGCTCTTTTTACTAGCTTATTTTTCTGTTCTACCTCACCAACAACATGGATTTCTCTTGGTCCTATATATTCATCTGTAAGTCTGTTTACACATGCAAGAATATCTGCAGCCCTTGTTGGTTTAAGCAAATACTCCTTTGCCCCATATTTTAATGCCTGCTGTGCATATTTAAACTCATCGTATCCACTTAAAATAATCGTGATTGGATTAAGTCCTGCCATTGCGGTTTTCCTCATAACATCAATACCGTTTTTAAGTGGCATCTGAACATCTAACAATAATATATCAGGCTGATATTTTACAATTAAATCTATTGCTTCCTGCCCATTTTCAGCCTCATATATTTTGTCAAATCTGTCTGTATGTAATTGTATGTACTTTGCTACTCCTTTTCTAATCGTTTCCTCGTCATCTGCTACTAATAATTTTACCGGCACTACGCTTCCTCCTCTTCAAACGGAATAATCAAAATTACAGTTGTTCCCTTACCTACTGCACTTTGAATATCTAACGTGAATTTTCCGTCATACTTTAACTCTAAGCGCTCCCTTATATTTTTTATTGCATACCTTCCAATTCTCTGCTTTGAGTACTGTGCTGACTCTTCCTCCCAGATTGCATCTATCTGGTCTTGTCTCATTCCTATACCCGTATCTTTTATTTCAAATCGTATATTTGAACCTTCCTTTTTTCCTGTAACCTTAAGGTTACAAGGTACACTTACATTTTCAAATCCATGTACAATTGCATTTTCTACAAATGGCTGAATAATTAATTTTGGAATCTTAGCCTTAATTATACTTTCATCCACTTCCACACTATAATTTAGCCTCTTTGTAAAACGCATTTTCTGAATCTGTAAATATCGTGATATTAGCTCTACCTCATGTCCTACCGTAACTTCCTTTGAGCCTCTGCTTAAAACCAATTTAAACAGCTGTGATAAAGCTAAAATGCTCTCTGCAATTTCATCATTTCCCGCTTCTGTAGCCTGCCAATATAATGAATCCAGCGTATTATACAGAAAATGCGGATTAATCTGAGACTGCAAAGCTGTAAGCTCGCTCTCTTTCTCCTTAAGTGTAATAACATAATTTTCATCTATAAGTTTCTTAATGTCTCCAACCATACGGTTAAAGCATTTAGCCACTTCACCTACTTCGTCATTAGTAGTTACTTCAACTCTCTGTTCAAAATCACCTGTTGAAAATTTTCTTATTGCTTCACTTACCTTGCTAAGCGGTTTCGTTACAATATTTGAAATAATAAGTAATAATGGCATTAATCCAACAAGCATTCCAAGTAATAGCATAATAGGCATATATGCGACGTCAAACACCTGCATCTGCAATCTGTATCTTGGAACAATTTTGCATACAATGCTTGCATTTTCACTTATTTGATTACAAACAACATCAAAATTACCGTAACTGAAATGATTTTCCCTATCTTTATAACTTTTTTTCATAAATATATCGCTTTTCAAATAGGTTTCAACATCCTCGTCAATCTTTCCGACACGGCTTAATTCTCCACCGTTTTTATCCAAAATAATAACACCTTCACCATCTTTAACAACGTTTTCACAAAGATCCTTAAACTGTTCCTGACTCGCTCCAATAACAATATAACCAAGCGTTTTTTTCCTAGCCATATCAAAAATTTCACGATATAAAACTATCTTGTCAGACCTGTTTGTTATGTATGTATCTCCGCTACCTTTCGATACGCTTTTCCATACCATTCCGTTATCACTCTCTATGGTCTCTTTATATATGTCTGTGTCCCTTATAATATCCATCTGAGATATATAAGAACTCCCATCCATACATCTTAAATAGGGTCTTATTCCATTTTCCGGATAAATTGCAATAGTATCACAATGCCCTTTTATAGCCATCATATCCTGAACAATCTGCATTGGTGCTTCCTCAAGCCATAATTTTGCATTTTGATTTTTCTGTTCTTTTTCACTTTGTCTGTTTACTGACAAAAGCCTACGTACATCATTGTTTATGCAAATATATGTAGAGAAATCTTTTATATCACCCTGTAAAACATTTATACTATCTGCTAAAGCATTAACACTGCTAAGGTCGTTTTCTAATCTTTGATTAAGTACTTTATTGTAATTACTAAAAAGAAGAACTATACATACTACAACCAATACAGGTGTAATAGTTAAATAACCATAAAATACAAGTTTCTTTTTTACACTCAAGCTGTTAATCTTCTGCCTCAAATTTATCATGTATAGTTCTTTCCTCTCTTTTAACCTTTAACCGCTCCCATGGCTACACCCTTAGTAATATATTTATTTAAAATAATATATACAATTACTGCAGGTGCCGCTGTAAGTGCCATTACCGCAAACTGTACAGCATAGTTAGATGAATACTGACCTGTAAACTCTAACACTGAAAATGGAAGTGTTTTCCATTTTGGTGAGCTTAAATATGTACTTGCCATCATAAATTCATTCCAGTTATTAAGGAATGTCATTATGGCTACTGTTGCAATTGATGATTTTAACATTGGGGTTATAATTTGGAAAATAATTCTGTAAATACCACACCCATCCATAACTGCTGCTTCTTCTAATTCAACAGGTATTGATTCTATAAAACTTGTCATAAGAAACATTCCCTGTGGAAGTGAAAAAGCTACATACGGAATTAATAACGCCCAAATCGTATCCGTAAGTCCTAATTGGTTATATATTTTGTAGTTTGGTAACAATGTAGCATGAATTGGAATCATCATTCCCATTAACAATAATGTTTTTACAAATCCGCTTAATTTCCATTTCATTCTACGGCATGCAAATGCTGCCATTATAGATACCAAAATAACTAATATAACTGCTAATCCATTTATTAGTATACTATTTTTTAAGTATAATAGGAAGTGTCCATCTACAAAAGCTTTAGCATAATTTCCCCATTGTATCTTTTTAGGTATAATTAACAATCCGCTTGTAAACATTTCATTGCTGCTTGCCAAAGAAAAATCAAGAAGCCAGATAAGTGGAAAAATCTGTATTACAGCAATTACAACTAAAATTAACCAAAGTGCCGGTTTTGCAAATATATTTTTTTTCTTGCCTGCTATTTCCATTATGCAACCTCCTTAACTCTTTTTTTCTTTTTTACTTCATCTGTATTTCTGTCTTCAAATATCTTATTTAAAAGAATTGTAGCAACAAGACAAATGATAATAAATACAACACCAATAGCATTTCCATATCCATATTTAAAAGCTTTAAACGCCTGCTGGTATAAATAGTTTGCTGCAAACTGTGTGCTGTTTCCCGGTCCACCATTTGTAAGTAAATATACAGTTTCCATCTGTTTTAACGCTGAAATAACTGCCATCGTTACATTTACCTGAATTACAGGTTTCATTAATGGTAATGTTACTCTTACAAATGTTTGAATTTGATTTGCGCCGTCTATAGAGGCTGCCTCATATAATACGGGGTCAATATTTTTAATTCCGGTATAGTAAATTAACATGCCCCATCCAAAGCCGTGCCATATTAAAACTATCAAAACCGACCAAATGGCATTGTCATAACTAAACCAGTTAATATCACCTTTTCCACCAAATAATTTAATAACATTATTTAGTAATCCAAAATCAGGATTGTAAATAAATTTCCATAAATATGCAATTACTGCTACTGATATAACATTAGGGATAAAGTAGACGCATCTAAAGAAATTTTCTCCTCTTCCACCAATTTTATCAAGCACTGCTGCAACAATGATTGCAATAGGATGCTGTATGCATATAAAACCTATCGCCAATAATAATGAGTTTCTAAGTGATGTTGCAAACGCCTTGTCATGCATCAATGTATTGTAATTTTGTGCTCCTATAAAATTAAAAGAACCCATTCCTGAATAATCTGTAAAACTGTAATAAACACTAAGACAAATCGGTGCTAAAATTGCAAATACGAATAATAAAATCCCCGGTAATATAAGACTTAGTATCACTAGTTTATTACTGTATAATTTTTTCATCTACCTTCTCCTTTCAAATATGCCTTTTCAAAAGAAACAGCCGTCAGGGATTTCTCTCCGGCGGCCATTCTCAATTTTTATTTTAGTTATTTATTTATTTGCATGATTTGCCAATTACTGATAAGAAATCATCTATGCTCTTGCTTCCGTTTGATACACTCTGAATTTCACTTTCAATACTTGTCTTAAATGCAGATGGTCCGCGGTCATTTATTGGTGTTCCTGATACACTTGTTGCATTGTTTACTGCATTTACGAACTGCATCTGTAATTCTGTTTCCTTACCATTCATATAAGCTGTCTGATCCTGTGCTGACATTCCAACACCGTTTTCCCAACCATATTTTGATAATTTATCAGGCTGATACATATAGTTTAAGAATTTGATTGCTTCTTCTTTAACTTTTGAATTTGCTGAAACTGCATATCCGCCACCGTTCCAAGCTGCAATATCTGTTGCTGTTCCTTTACCGCCTTCAATTACAGGCATTGTAAATGCTCTTATGTTATCTCTGATTTCCTCAGGAATATCTTCATTTAATGCCATTGAAGATTCCCAGCTTCCCATGTAGAACATTGCTGCCTGGCCATTTGTGAATAAGTTCTGAGCTGTGCCGTAATCCTGTGAATCATATCCCTTCTGGAACATGTTTGCATCTGCTGTCTTCTTTAAGATTTCTGTTGCTTTCTTAATGTTTTCATCTGAGAAATCACCAGTAGCTATTGCATTGTCAATAGTTGAAGCATAATCTTTTCCTGTTAACTTAAATAAGATATCTGACATGTATACTGCCATTGGCCATCCATCTCCACCGTCCATTGCTAATGGAGTAATTCCTTTGTCATTAATCTTCTTAGCAAGGTCAAGTAATTCATCATATGTAGTAGGAACTTTCCAACCGTTGTCTGAAAACATCTTTTCATTATAATAGAAAGCTGCTACATCTGTATTTCTTGGTAATCCGTATAACTTTCCATCCTTTTTGAATCCGTCAAGTGAACCATTAATAAATCCATAATCCTTATAATCATCTTCGTTTAATGGTTCCAATACTCCTGCATCAAGAACTTCATCTAAAAATGATGGCTGTCCCCAAATACTTACTACATCCGGCATTCCTTCCATTGAATAAGCCTTAAATTTTGTTTTGTAAGCTTCTTCATCAAGTGCTTCAACTTCAATCTTAACATTCTTGTTCTTTTCCATATACTCATCGATAATCATCTGTTCAACAAGTCCCTGTCCGTTCTTTCTGTCAGGTAAGTTAGAAAATACTTTCAATGTTACTGTTCCATCAGCTGACTTTCCTCCTGAAGTCGATTTCTGACTTCCACACCCTACTGTTCCTACTGCCATTGTAGCTACTAAAGCCATTGACAAAATTGTTGATACAATCCTTCTCTTTCTCATATAATTCCTCCCTCTTGGTTATTGTATCCATCGCCGTTTTCTTCGGCTCTGTCTTTATTTGACAGATAAATTTTACCATTTAAAGTTCATATAAAACAGATGTTAATTTTACAAAAAGGAGGAAAATCTTCATATAAATAAAAACATCCTACTACCAAGAAATTTCCCTTTTCCTATGCAAGGTGCCATATCTGATACGGCACCCGCATAAATATTTGAATGAAAAAGAAATGAGTCATTTCCTGATGTAGTTGTTTTTTATGTGAAACTACATAGTAATTTCACTTCAGACATCTTATTTAACACTATTTAGTTTCCCTGACTGACTAGTGACACGGAGTTATTAAGATGTCTTATATCAAAATATTAACTTATTGGCTTTTAAACTTAATCTTTTTGCCTGCAATTGTATGATAACAAAGGATAGTGAAATTCAAATATATTTGAAGTAAAATTTATGGAAAATTTTTATATAATGATGTTGAGAATCTAAATTTGTTACATTAAACACTATCAAAAAGAACTAAATCCCTACAAAGCCTATAAATACAGGCTTTGTAGGGATTCATTTTTTTATTCGAATTCTTATTGCTAACTTAACAATATTCTATCATTGTCAAATTCTTTTTGTTTCTTCATGGAATACATCTTAATCATATCTTCCATTGTCATATTTTTTCTTTCTTCTCCTGACAAATCAAGAAGTATTTCTCCTGAATCAAGCATAATTGTTCTTGTTCCTGTTGTTAATGACTGCTTCATATTATGCGTAATCATCATTGTAGTTATGTTATTTTCACTGACAATTGTCTTTGTGATATCCATTACTTTCTGCGCTGTTGCAGGATCAAGTGCTGCCGTATGTTCATCTAAAAGTAATAGTTTAGGAATCGATAAGGTACACATCATAAGTGTTACAACCTGCCTTTGTCCTCCTGAAAGCAAACCTATTTTTGTTTTCATTCTATCTTCAATTCCCATATTATAACGGGCAAGATTTTCCCTAAAAAATTCAACTTTCTTTTTTGTAATTGCTCTCGCAAATGGATTTGAGCCCTTAGATGCTCTTGAATATGCCAAAGCAAGATTTTCTTCTATTGTCATATTAGGAGCCGTTCCCTTCATCGGATCCTGAAACACTCTTCCAATAACCTTTGCTCTTGAATGTTCACTGTCATAAGTTATGTCTTTCCCATCAAGCAAAATATGACCTGAATCAACCATAAAACTACCACATATAGCATTGAACAATGTACTTTTACCGGCTCCGTTTGAGCCTACAATTGTTACAAATTCGCCATCTTCTAACTTAAGACTCATATTGTTAATTGCTACATGCTCATTTACTGTCCCTTTTTCAAATGTCTTTGAAATATTCTGAATATCTAACATTATTTCGCCGCCTTTCTCTGTTTTGTCTCTGCAATTTTCTGTTTTATTGCAGGAACCGCCAGTGTAATTGCTACGATTAATGCACATGTAAATTTCATAAGATTACTGCTCAAATCTCCAAATAAATTTTCTCTAATTACAAATGCAACAATTATTTTGTAAACAATTGAACCTACAACTGCTGAAATCATTCCAATAGTTGCTCCTCTTTTTCCAAATACGGCTTCACCTATAATAACTGCAGCCAAGCCATATATAAGTGTTCCATTTGCTGTATTTATATCTGCATATCCAACACTTTGTGATGCCATCGCTCCTGCAAGTCCTATTAAGGCATTTGCAAGCATAAGTCCTATAATCTTTGTTCTGTCAACATTAATTGAAGATGCTCTGACCATATCAGGATTATCTCCTGTAGCTCGTATACAAAGTCCAATATGTGTCTTAAAGAACCATATTATTAATGATAAAACTACGATTACAATTATCAAACTAACTACTGATTTTACAACACTTGTTTCAAATTGTCCTCGAATTGCAAATATCTCTTTTACTTTTTCAAATATAGTAATCTTGTTATAACTTAAGTTCGTTGTTGCACCTTTTTCCGTAAGGGAATAGCATACAAGATTTATCGAGTACAATCCACTCATTGTTATTATTCCCGCAAGTACAGGATGTACCTGCAACTTAGTCTGCAATAAACCTGTAATTGCTCCTGCTACTGCTCCTGCCACAATTCCTGCAAATAATGCAAGAATAGGGTGTCCGTTTAATGCAACTAATACTGAAATAACTGCTCCGAATCCAAAACTTCCTTCTGTTGTCAAATCAGGTATATCTAATATTCTAAGTGATATATATATTCCCATTGCCAACAATCCATAGATCAAGCAATCCGGAATGTTTGATATATAATACTGTAATTCAATCATCTTTGTTCCTCTTTAGTTCTCAATTAACTTAACTTCATAATCTGTTTTAATGTTATCTTCGCTAATTCCTAATGCTTCCATTGTAGCTTTGTTAACTGTGCAATAATCAATTCCTACAACCTGTGCCGGAATATCTTCAACTTTCTTTCCATTTACATAGTCCATTGCAATATCAACTGTTTTCTTACCAATTCCCTTATCATCAATTGCTAATGTTGCAAAACAGCCTGAAACAACTGTTGTTGCTGATGAACAATATGTTGGAATTTTCTTTTCTTTGCAAATATCTGTTAATGTACTAATTCCGTCCTGAATAATTGAATCATTTGGAATAAATATCATATCTACACCTTCTGCTACTAATGCATTTGTTGCAGATTCTACATCATTTGATGTTGGTGCTGTTTTTTCAACATATTCAACACTTGTTTTGTCTAAATATTCTTCACACTGCTTTGCTGTGTTTGTTGCATTATCCTCATTTCCGCTATAAATGATACCAACCTTCTTTGCCGGTGTTACTGACTGAGCAAAATCAATAATGTCTGATACAGGAATTGCATTAGATGTTCCTGTTGCATTCTTATCCGGTTTATCCATGTCTGTAATTACTCCTGCTGCTACAGGTGCTGATACAGCACAGAAAAATACAGGTGTATCTGTTTCTGTATTAACCATAGCCTGTGTAGGAGGTGTGGCAATAGTAAATACCATATCATATGTTCCATCTGTCATATTTGTCACAATTGTTGTAAGTGCTGTTGAATCGCCTGCTGCACATTTATATTCTATCTGTGAATCCTCATATCCCTGTGCTTTTAATTCATCAATAATACCATCTCTCATATCTGTAAAAGCTCCATTTTCAATCATTGAAACTACACCAACTTTTACTTTTCCATCTCCATTAGTGTCCTTTGAATCAGCACTTCCTGAATCACTTTTTCCATTTCCTCCGCATCCTGTAAATGCTGCTGCAACCATTCCTACTGTTAATAAAACGCTCAAAACTTTCTTCATCTTTCTCATCTTTTTTCTCCTTTTCTTCACTTTGAGTTTTTTAACAATCTGGATAACCTCTAGAGTATTTATTGCATAAAAAAATCCTTAACAATAACACTTAACAAAATGTTATCATCAAGGACGAAAATACTAAAATAATATTCCGCGGTGCCACCTTGATTCGTAAGATAAATCTCTTACACACTCAACGAGTACTATCATACTCTGTGCAACTAACGTATGCCTTCACGTCACAGAATACTAACAAATATAATGCTTTGTTCTGTGCCCTCTGCGGTCCATTTATGTGAGCTGCGTTCTGCAAGGATTCCACCAGCCCTTGCTCTCTGTAAGTGCACGATTCACTTTTACCTCCGCATCAACGGTTTTAATGGTCATCTATATCGTTGTTCTGAATTATAACGCTATAAAAAATGTAAGTCAATTATTTTTTTATATTTTTGCCACCTAAAATTTTACACTAACTTATATTTTCTATACGTTTTAATTTTTGCCGTGAAGCAAAATTTATTTCTACTTAAAATTTGTGATAGTGGATTTTAGGCTTACATTATTTTCAAATAAAAATTATGCATATACTAAAAGATGCCGAAACTATTGAGTGCTGCGCACCACAATTCCGGCATCTTTTTTTAATTACTTAACGAATTTATTATCTATATCTTTTACAGATTTTACTTTTTTGTACTTCTGCTCTTTTGCTGCTTTTTCTTTAATTTTATCTAACTCTTTGTTCCACGCTTTTGTACCCGACTCATTGTTTACATCCGTACCTGACTTCTTAACATAATCACTTTCCAATGATTCAACGTACTTTTGAATTGGCAATTGCTTCTGATATACTTCTTTTTCATAAGCCCAATACTCATCTTCTGAATCAAACTGTGCTATCACTTTTTTTACATCATCGGCATTCTCAGCTTCATCTGACATTTTCTTCAAATCAGTAATATAATTATCCACTTCTTCATCTGTAACATCAAAACCTGCTTTTATTGCCTTAACATACATTGCATTAAATTCTTCCATGTATTTTACAGCTTCTTTTTCTGCCGTCTTCTCACTTTCTCCCTTAAGCATATAAAAAGCCTTTGAAACTTCTATTTCCCTTTTAGTTATTAAAATATCTTTCCCACACTCAAATATTTCATCTGATGCAGAATATGTTTGTGCTGCCGGTCCGTCAGTTGCAATTCTAAATTTACCTTTACTTCCTGATGTTTCATTTTTGCTGTCATCACTTAAAATTTTACCCCATTGTGACATTACATCATTACCACCAAGTGCAGTCTTTATTGGAAAATAAGCTATAACTCCTGCAACAGCTACACATAATGCAATAATACTGATTTTCTTTTTCATAAAACCACCTCCAAAGTTCTTCTTACTATTTCATTTTTTCTAATTTGCCCATTGAGCAGGAAACCATTTCTTTTGTAATTTTATAAGGATTATGCTCTATATCTTTCATGGCAACTGCATTTTCAGCCAATTCTTCTAACTTGTCCTTTCCAAATTCTAAATCAGCAAGGCATGTTGGAAGACCTACATCTTTACTAAACTTATACACTTTTTCAAAGTCTTCTTCATTCTTATCTACAAGCAGCAAATTTAATACACCATAACTTACTACTTCTCCGTGCAAATGCTTCTTTTCTATGTGCGGATATGCCGTAAGAGAATAAAATATTGCATGGGCAAGTCCTGTGTTGTAATCAATTATATGCTCCGCTGTCAAAAATATAGATGCAATACCTGTTGAAACTATAATTGCTAATACAACCTGTTCATAGGCATATGAAACTTCCTGCGCATTATTTGATTCCATTGCTTCTTTTCCATATCGAAGAACCGGTTCATAACACATTTTACTTACATCTACACCCATCTGTGTATAGTGATTTAATTCTTCTCCTCTTGAAGACATTGAACTTTCAAAGTACTTTGCCATAGTATCACCCATTCCTGCCCACATATATCTTGAAGGGGAATGTACTAAAATATCCGTATCAATAAATGCATGTACCGGTGGTGCCTGAAAGAAAAACGGTTCTTTAAATCTTCCATCAGGATAGTACATAATGGAAACACTTGTGCAGGCAGAACAGTTTGACGCTATTGTTGGGAATGAAAATACAGGTTTACCACATTTTACCCCAAGACATTTTCCAGTATCTGTTGATTTTCCTCCACCAATTGAGAAAATCATATCTGCTTGTTTTACCAAATCATTTTCCATTAATTTTTCTACATTTTCGTAAGTTGCTTCTCCACCATACCAGATAAAATCTAATATTTCTAATTTTGATTCTTTGCAGGCTGCTATTATTTTATCCTTTGCGGCTGCAATTGCTTTATGCCCACCTATAGCAATAACCTTTGTACCATATGGCTCACAAATTTCAGGTATTTTATTATATACTTTATCTCCAATTGAATAACTTGGAAGATGCATACTGTAATTTTCCATTTATTTTATGTCTCCTTTGCTAAAGTAAAATTAATATTATAGGTAAAGGCAGATTATAAATAGCTCTGTGAATATTCCTAAGTCATTCACAAAATGAGCATCAATCCTTTATGCTTTTGCTCTATCATGTAAAGTATAGCACAAATCCGAGAATTTTTTCACTTAATAAAAACATTGCTTATTTAACGTTTTAGCGATAATATTTTTAATGACTATCTACACATTTACAAATTTCGGAGGTTTTCAAATGATAAATATATCCGTTCTTTTTAATCAGCTCATTATGCTTTTTTTAATTATATGCACCGGATATCTGGCATACAAATTGCAGTATTTTGATGAACTTACTAATAAAAAATTAAACAAACTTGTTGTAAATATAACTTTACCTATGACAACTATAGATTCTGTTTTATCTATGACGCAACGCCCTAAAGGCTCTACGGTTCTATTTGTATTTATTGCTTCAATTGTTTTATATGCAATATTACCTATTATCAGTTATATAATAATAAAGTTAATAAGGATGCCTTTTAATACACAAGGTGCTTATATTTTTATGCTTACTTTTTCAAATGTAGGTTTTATGGGATTTCCTGTTATTCAGGCTGCATTTGGCTCTGAACAGGGAACTACCGCTGTATTTTATGCTGCCATTCTTAATATAATATTTACGTGTTGCACATTTACTTATGGCGTAGTTGTAATAGGATATGGAACCGCTAAAAAAATGGCATTTACACTAAAGAACATATTATCACCAGGCATAATATGTTCTCTACTTTCTATTGTAATTTATGCATTAGACGTAAATTTTCCTGTCCCTGTCACCAATGCAATATCAATACTTGGCGGTCTCACATCACCGCTTGCAATGATGCTTATAGGTTCAACTTTAGCATCTATGAAAATCCGCGAAATATTTAAAGACAAAAGAGTTTACTTATTTACATTTGTAAAACTTATTATAATGCCACTAATTTGTTATCCATTATTTCAATTATTTATTAAAGTTGCTTTAATAAGAAATGTATTTTTTATAGAGTCTTTAATGCCTGCTGCTAATACCGCACTTATATTTGCAACAGAATTTGACCTGGATAGCAAACTAGTCTCAAGAACTATTTTCTTAACAACTCTTTTATCGCTATTCACAATTCCTTTATTTTTATATTTATTTGCAGTTTAATCTATTTTATAATATAGAATCTTCTAATTATTTTGTGTTTGGTGTCTTTACAAAAAAAATCAGAAGCAATATTGCGTTTATTAAATTCGCAATATTACTTCTGATTTTTTACTAAAAGTGTATTTTATATTTATAAAACTGTTGTTCGTTATAGTTAATATAAACTTCTTTGGCATATTAAACTGCTTATTCTATATCTTATATTCTCTAAATAACCATGAACAAAGTTCCTGACGTGATAAGTATGCATCCTATAATTGATTTTGATGTAAAATCTTCATGCAAAAATACAAAAGCCATAATCAAAGTTATCACTACACTTAATTTGTCTATTGGAACTACCTTTGACGCATCTCCCATCTGTAATGCTTTATAGTAGCACAACCATGAAGCTCCTGTGGCCAGCCCTGACAAAATCAAAAATATCCAACTTTTCTTTCCTATTTCTGTAATTCCCGACTGATTATTAGTCAGAAATACCATTGCCCATGCCATAATTAAAACTACCAGAGTTCTTATGGCTGTAGCCAGATTAGAATTAACTCCATCTATTCCAACTTTAGCAAGTATAGATGTTAAAGCTGCAAATACAGATGACAAAATTGCACATACCAACCACATTGTCATTCACCTCTATCTTCCGCAACAATATTTATATTTCTTTCCACTTCCGCAAGGGCATTTATCATTAGGATAAACTTTCTTTGTCTTAACAACCGGCTGATTAACTAATCTTTTGCCCATATTGTCAAATGTCCAAGGAATTGAATCATCTATTCTTGTAGGATTAGAAATTACCTTTCTTACTGCTTTCTTTTCGCCGGTATTTTCTTTAACTACAGAACTTACTAATTCAACATTAGAAGGGCCATTAGGAAGTTCTCCATAAACACCTATTGTATTTATTTCCTCAACAGTTGGAATATAATATTTACTTTCATCTTTTATAGAATTGTCTTCTGAATCAGATAATCTCTTATGAGATACAACATTATCATTAACTTCAAATTCATTATATACTTCCGGTATACTTTCAATTCTGTTAATTAACTCTTCTGTGCTTTCATTATAATTAATTCCATCTTTCATAATCTGCATAAGCAAATCTATCGAAATCTTTCCATATAATACACACATTGTTCTCAAACTGCTTAATAAGAAACTGGTCACTTTACGTTTCTCATTAAACTCTTTATTTTCTATTTTTTCAAGTACTGCCTGAACTTCTACCGGCACTACTATTTCACCATTATTCATTCCGCCCAAATAACCGGCTGCATATAATTTTTCATATAAGGCATCGTTAGACTTTCCACCTTCAGTTGAAGTAATTTCGTTTTTTACTGCTTCAATTTCTTCATTTGTAAGATACTGGAAATATTTTTGTACTTCTTCGTCATTCAACATATATTCTACAATCTTATCAATTAACTGCTCTTTATTAAGTGTTGAATATCCTCTTATCTTTTTCTGCTTAGCAATATCTTTTAATTCATTTTTGAGAAAATCATTAAAAATATCTTTTAAAGCTGTACCTTTTTTCATTAATTCAAATCCTCTCTTCTAAACGTTTAATATTTCCCTATATGTGCGTTCCTACAAGCGATGCTCAGATACACTGAATTGGCTGATGGGAGCTTGCTCGCAATCAGACATATTCATGTGTAGATGAATAGCGCGACAGCGCGACATGAGCATGCAGCTTTGCGCAATGCGAATGGCATCGCGTTGATGAGCTTTTATATTATTCTGCTCAGATACACTGAATTGGCTGATGGGAGCTTGCTCGCAATCAGACACATTCATGTGTAGATGAATAGCGCGACAGCGCGACATGAGCATGCAGCTTTGCGCAATGCGAATGGCATCGCGTTGATGAGCTTTTATATTATTCTGCTTTTTCAACTCTAAGAACGCTTGTTTGCCGATAAGAGTATAGCAAACTCAGATATTTTTTTCAATTGTTTTATTAACTTGTACATCTTCCTATATATAATCTGTCATGCGAATTATACACACATTTATCTTTTTATTCTAAATTTTGTATTAATTTATATCTCAATCTAACAAATATTACGCATAAATTCTTGTTATTTATTTTAAATTGTATGTTTTTGTAAGGAAATGCGCACTTTTTTTCATCTATTTAAACTATTTTTTAACTTTTTCTCCCAAATAGCATACCTTTTACTTTTTTTCTTTAATTCGACAAATATCTTTCTATACTCTACACATCTTTGGGTGTGGTTTTAGTGTGAATTTATTTCATTACTATTCCTGCCGTAAATCGTATGGCAGCAGAATGGAGAATTAATATGCAAAGTCTTATAGATGAGTTAAAAGACGAATACGACTACAGCAGTTACGATATTGCAATGGTAAAATATGTACTGACTAGTATCTTCTACGAATTTTCAAAACTTATAATTTTTGGTATATTTTTTGGATTTTTAGGTTATTTTAAATCATTTTTAGTTTCTTTGACTTTGCTTTTATTTTTAAGAATTAACATCGGTGGAATTCATTGTAAACATTATATTACATGTTTTTTATTAACATTTGTCGTTTTATTTTCTTCAATTATACTACTTCCCAAACTTTTATTTGTAGCACCTATATTAATAATTTCCATATGTACAATATGTATGATTATCAATTATAAAATAGGTCCAATAGCATCACCGTTCAGACCTTCGCCTGACAGTATTTTGATTAAGAAATGTCGAAATACCGGATTTGTTATAATTTTTATTTTTATTATTTTTGTTAGCTTTTTCCATAAATTCAGCTTATTTGATACATACTTTCAAGTTGGATTCTGGACTATTGTGTTACATACAGCGCAATTATTTATTGCTAAAATCTCAAAAAAGGAGGAATGTGCTAATGCGTAAATTCAAACTTTCTACTTTAAACACACTTTGTACATTGTGTTTAGCATTATCATGGGGTTTTAAATTTTCAAAAGTTAGCTTTTGTTTCTTTGGGGAACCTAAACTTCCTCGCAAAGAAGACTTTGAATAATTAACCTTCATAATCTTTTACTCCAAAAAATCTGCCTTCATTGACACACCCGACAGTCTGTATGACCGTCATTACAATGAAAGGCAGATTTTTATTTGTTGATTATTACGATGTAGGCACAAAATTATTATGTTGTGGCAAAAGGCCTCAACTTTTATGCCTATGGAATTTATTTTTCAATTATTACTGAAAACTTTATTGTATTTCCAATTTTAGTCATTATGTTTTCTACTAAAATATCGAACTTATATTTATCCTGATATTCTTTTATTTTGTTAAGACCAATTCCCCTGTTTTCACCTTTTGTAGAATATCCTTTTTCAAACATCTTAATTATCTCATCCTCCGTACAATATGGATAAGGATTTGAAACCTCAACTATTACTTTCTTTTCAGTTTCAGCTATTTTAATTGTAATGTTTTCCTTTTTTTCATAGTCATTATTGCTCTTTACATTTTCTTCATTTACGCACTCATTATTATCTTTTATATTTTCCCGATTATTTTGTGTAGTTTTGTTTGAAAGAATTGCATCTCTTGCATTATCTATTAATATTCCAAGAATTTCTATGAAATCATAAACTGATATGTATTTAAATTCTCCAGTGCATAAATTTACATCATACGTTGTTTCTACACCCATATTTTCAGTTTCTTTTAATTTGCCAAATAAAAATCCTGCAATAATAGGTTCATTAATTCTATACAAAATACTATTATACTTATTTTCTTCAGAAATTCTGTTCTTATATTCATTCTTTCGCTGTTTTATCTTTTCATTGTTTTCTTCATTTTCCAAAGCTGATAAAGCAAGCAAATGATTATTAAAATCGTGCTGATTTTTACGTACAACATCTATCAGACTTTTAAAGGAATCATTATATATTCTAGTCATTTCTAACTGCTTTTGCTTTAATTTAACTTCGTAAGTTGACTGCTGCCATCTATAGATTGCAAATATTGCTATAACAAACAATAATCCTCCTGTAAGATATGCATCTGTCATAATAAAATTGTCTTTTTTGAACTTATAAAGATAATATGCAAGAATTAATCCATTTACTAATATACACACCATCCCCCTCTTTTCTTTATCAACAATCATATTGTGTAATATCTTATATAATTTTGATTTCTGTGAAAAGAATACAAATATCAGAACAGCTATGTTTATAAACAATGCCATTAAATTTTCATTTTTAATGAACTTATAAATAAGAAGACTTGCAGGTATGTACATTATCATTTGCGTAACTGATACAATGAGCATTGCCAACATGCAGTTATAAACAGAATTTACAATACTGTCGCCAAACTGAATCATCGAATAAATAATGAAAAGCAAATACATTATTAACATTGTCTCTTTAAAAAGCACTTCTTCATTAACTAAATACATATAAATTATCTCTAAACTTATAAAACTTAATGTATAAATGGAAATTATATTTTTTCGACCATATAAGTTATGTATGCATATTATTACAGATATTATTTCAAAAAAATAAATTAAAATCTCACTCATTTTTCAACCTGCTCATAAATTCTTTTTTTAATCTAGGGCCTATTTCAAGTTCTCCATAATTATTTATAAGTTTAATATATCTGTTAACTGAGTCTATACTTAAAATATAGTTCATATTTACAACAACATGTTTATTACATTGTGCAAAATTGTTATCTCCTAACTCCTGAATAATACTCTTACATGACGCATATGGTGCCTTATGTACTCCATCTGTGCAATGATATTCTATGTACCTGTTTCTGTTCTCTACATATACAATATCTTTTGTCTGAAGTGAGAACAAAATTCCGTCTCTTTTATAATATATTATCTTCGATTCTTCCTTCGGAGTTTCAAATTCTAATACTTCTTTAACTGTATCCATAAGTTCATTGATGTCATAAGATTTTTCAAAGTAGCGATAACAGTGCAAATAGCTGTATGAATGTAACTTAGGGTCTTCTAAAGATGATGTGATTATAATTGGTGTAAATTTGTATTCAGGTATGGTTCGTATTCTTTCAACGAATTTAATTCCTGACACATCTCCTAAAGCATTTGTATCAAGAATTATATCCACTATAAATACGCTTATATTTTCTTCTAACGCATATTTATATGCCTGCGCACTATCTTTTGCCTTGTAAACATTTATGTCTGTAATATTTGACAATTTGTTACAAATCATATCCATATATTGTTCACTATCTTCTATAACCAGAATATTTTTCTTCTGCACTGTCATTGATTTTTTTCCTTTTCTTTTAGGTTATTTTTCTCATATTGGTTCTGTAAAATTCAGCTTATTTATCAATGATACTATGGATGTGTACATTTTTTCAAGTTACAATAATTTTTTATTTTTCTTTTTCAATAAAATACTTGCTATTATAGACACAAACGGTACTGTAAGTATTACTCCCATTGAACCTGCTATACCTCTTAGCAATTCAATTCCTATATCGTATTTGTTAAAGTATTCCAAATAGGACATATTATATGCGTAAGTTATTATTAAGATGTTTATTGATCCTCCGGCAAACGCAAGGATTAGTGTATTAGACATAGTTCCCATCATATCTTTTCCAACATTTATCCCTGATTTAAATAATCTTCTTGCATCAAATTCAGGATTTGCATCATGAATCTCTGCTATTGTTGATGATATTGACATACTTACATCCATTACAGCCCCCAAAGATGCTATTAAAATTCCTGAGAAAAGTACACCACCAACGTCTAATTTACTGTTTTGTGCTACATAGGCAAGTGTCTCTACATCATCAGCATTAAGTCCACTTACATGACCCAATTTACCAAATAAATATGCCATTCCTCCTGCTACTAAAACACCGGCTATTGTTCCTAATATTGCACATAACGTTTTTATTGTCCAACCACCTATTAACATCATAACTACTATTGTAATCATAATAGTTGTTACCGTTGCTGATATAAAAGGTGATACGCCAATATAGAGCATAGGGATGTATACTCCTATAATACATACAAATGTAAAAACAAGTCCTACTGCCGAAGCTACACCTCTTCTACCTCCTACAATACATAAGACCCCTAAAAATGCCGCAATCATAATCCACTGAACTATTCCTCTGTCATAATTATATACACTTGCATTAAATTCTCCAGTATCTAACTTTTTAACTAAAATAATAACACGTGTTCCTTTTTTACAAAATGCCCCTGTATGATTTGCATATGGGCTTTGTGCCTCGCACTCCTCATTTTTATATTTTCCTGATGTAATTCTTATTTTTACCGTCTGGTTTCCTTCCATTTCTCCTTCATCAGAAATATTAACATTACTTGTTATTACTTTTGTTACAACTGCTTTTGCGAACGTATTACCACCTGTTGGTCTTAAGGCTTTCTTTTTAATCCCGCTATTTAAAATTAATACTCCAACTGAAAAAATAACTAATATTATTATTAAGCTACTAATTGTAATCTTTTTTCTTTTATCCAATTTCATTTCTCCACATTTAAATTAGCGATTTATTGCCATTTTATATAACAATAAACCGCTAATGATTTCTCTAAAATATACTATTTTACTTTTCTACCAAGTATTTTTGTATAAGTTTTCTTTTTATTATTTGGCACTTTAATTACTAATTGTTTATTAGTTTTAAAGAATGCTTTTTTCCCAACTCTCTTTAACTTTTTAGATTTAATAACTACTTCTTTTAATTTTCTACAACCTTTAAAAGCAGCCTTTCCAATACCTGTTAAATATTTTGAGTTGATTTTTATTTTCGTTAATTTTCTGCATCCTTCAAATGCTTTATTATTAACTGCTATTACTCTTGCTTTTATACCATTAATTGCAACTTCGCCTGGTATAATTATTGTTTTCACAGTTTTAGTTTTAGTTCCAATAACTGTTAATGTTGCTTCATTATTGACAACAGTTTTAACACGATATTTTAATTTACCTATAGTGTAAACTTCTCCTATATTAACCTTACTTTCTGGCTCAGTTCCAACTACAGTAGTCTGGTTATTATCAGTTTTCGTGCTATTTCCCGGTTTAATATTATTGTTATCATCCGGATTTACTTTAGTTTTGTCTGTCTTAAATGTGTTAACCTTTGTGTACGCAACTGTACCATTTCCATTTACGACCTTTGCATACCATGAATATTCGTTGTCTGCTTTAAGGTTAGTCCACTTATATGTAACTTTTCCCTTTACGTTTGATACTTTACCAATCTCTTCTGACGTTCTTAACTGAGCACTTACTGATTTTGTTTGAAGCGATTTATCTGTATTAACATATTCGTATTCTAACTCAGCAATATCCTGATCTAATTTTGTTGTACCTTGTCCATAGCTATCAAGCTTTTTGTTATCATAATAGTTGAAATCATCTCTGTATGGTGAATAAGAATTAATATAAATCTTCTTATTATTTAAATCGAAGTATAAGAATTTAATATATTCTGAACCACCTTCCGGATCCGACTGATAATCAGTACAAATCTGATATACAGTTCGTTCCTTAATTCCATCACCGTTATCATCAAATCCGTCTACCTGAATACTTGAGCCATGATAATGTCCGTTTAATACAGCTATAACATTTGGATTTTTAGCAACAACTTCATTTTGTAAAAGTTTTCCCGTATAATCAAGTATTGAATTATCTGTTGACATTTTTACATTTGCATATCTATGTAATGCAATTATTGCCTTTCTGTCAGGATATTTTGCCAATACTTCATTCATCCACTGAATTTCATCTGTATAAATATCCCAACTCATATACAAGATAAGCAAATCCTGTCCATTTTCTGTTATTAAATCATAATGTCCTAAATTATTTTTGTACGAGCCACCATAATAGTCTTTGTTTTTAAATCTGTCTTCGCCAAAATACTTCCAGTAGTTTCCATATCCCTCAGCTCCTGCATATACATCATGGTTACCACCAAGCACACCGTATGGGATTTCTGCATCATCTAATATTTTCATTGACTTATCTGCATTAACCCATTCACCTGTCATATCAACATCATCAACAATGTCTCCTGTATGAAGTACATATTTGATTTTCCAATCATCTGCATTATCAGCAATCCATTTGTTAACATTGTCATAATGATATGGAAAACTTTCTGAATAATACTGTGTATCTGTCTCCCATGCTAAAGCGAAATCATAATTTTGTGGTCTTGACGTTCCATCCCAATCTGACATAACCGCTTTTTGCTGTTGCTTAATTTCTGACTTTTTAATCTTTGGAGTTGTTCCCTTTGTAACAACCTGAACCAAAACAATTACTTTTCCATTCTCAACGTATTTATCTGCACTAATCTGTGTCTCAATGTTTCCATTTTCATCTGCTGTGCCTATTAACTTCCATTTGTTATTATTAACATTTAATGCAAACATTGAAAGTAAATGATTTTCATCTACATTATCAGCTTCACCATTCCACTTAACAGATACAATATCATCTTTATTTACATTTCCTGTATTTACCGTAAATAACTGATATGGATTATCACCTGTATTTCCTGTCTCTGTTACATTTCCTACTTCAATTTCACTATTGTCATTTGTCAGGCTCTTACCTTTTAAGAAAGTAACATCTGCATTTTCATCTCCTACATTTACAGTTAAATTAGCTGAAATATCTGATACTTCCTCATTTTTATCATCTACTGCTTTTGTATTTGATTTCTTTGATATAAATTTAACAGTTCTTGTTTCAACATTTCCTGCAATATCTGTAGCAGCTACTGCTAAAACATGTTCACCATTTTTCAACTCATCAGGATTAATAATTACAGGAAGTTGGATATTTTCTCCATCTAATGTTACAACTACATTTGATATTCCATTTTCATCTTTTGCAATATCCTCCTCAGTAAGCAAAACTGATTTACTAACTGTACTTCCGTCTGCAATATTTACATTTACCTCAGGATTTGTGTTATCAACGATAACTGACGCTTCCATTCTTTCGTCCTGAATACCATTTTCTGCAACAATTGTATATGCACCGTCTTTTAATTTAGTAGTATCTAAGTTAAATCCAACTGCTGTAGCATCTGCTGCCGGAATACTAAATGTTGCTGTTAAATGTGTTTCCATTCCTGCTGAATCGCCAATTGTATGCCATGCATCCAAAGATGTATCCGTATTAGTCTTAGCATTATCAGGTTCTATTTTTGTTGGAATATAACTCTTTCCATTTGCTAATTTTAACTGTAATCCCGATACTGTATAGTCCTCATGGTTTTCGTCAGACACTTCAGGATATAATACTTCTTCAAATGGTGTTCCACTGTCTCCTGCCCATACTGTAAGCTGTACATCAAAGGAATCTGTATCTTTATTGTAAGTAATATATTTATTATCAATTTTAACTGCTCTTGATAAAGTTGATTCGCACCAAGGACTTAAAATTGTAATAATATCTCTCTGATTTCCATTATATGGAGCTGTTATTGCATTTTTGAAATAACTGTCCATACCTGATGTCTTTATCATGAAATATGCACCATCTTCAAGCATTTTTTCTAAGTTCTGTGCCTCATCATTTACTTTAATTGAAACATTTGCATTATTTTTTCCGTCATTTGCAGTTATTGTTTTAACTCCTGAAACAATCTCATCATCTTTTACATTCAATCTGATTTTTCCTGTTTCATTCTGTATTCCATTAATTTTTACAGTACTCTCTTCTGTTTCACTCATTCCATATAATGTGTATGCGCGAACTTTAAATGTTACTTTCTTATGTCCAAATAAAATATCTGCCGGAATCTGCATTAAATAATGTCCAAGTCTCCACTGCTTCTTTTCTGATATTTTATTCCATTCTGTTTCATTATCTAATTTGTATAAGATTTCAGTACCAATTAAATATGGTCTTTTCTTTAATCTTTCTGAGCCACCCGGTGTATTATTAGGATTACTTTCATCTACAAAATCTTTAAAAGCATCTAATCTTGCAGCACCTGTTGCTCCCATTAAAAGGTCTGTTTCATACATTACTTTTAAAATATCACCTTCATTAATACTTGAAGGTACAGGAAGGTTTTCGTCAGGACATACCTTTAATATTGGTGCTTTTCCATCATCTTCAGGGTAATTTGTATATCCTTTAAATGTCACTTTCTGATTTGTAATCTGCCAATCTTCTACAGTTCCCGGTGTAGCCTTTGTTACTGCTACAGGAATTGATTCATTTCTAAATGGATCACTATAATCTGAATTGTCACCATGTGGTGCAGCATACTGTAATGCTTCTCCTACCTTTGTTAATTGTCCTGCATTAGTATTAAAACCGGCTACCGTCATCGCATCATCTTCAGATGTTCCAAATCTTATCCATCTAGGTTCTGATGAGTGCAAGCCTGCATAATTTACTCTGACAATGTCTTTTCCTTCAACTAAGTCTGTTCCAAAACGATTGTTAAACTGCTCTAATGTTGTTCCATTACTTTCTAACCAAATAACCATTGTTTTTCCAGGTTCAATAACTCCGTCAATGTTTTGAACTGACCATGTTTTTCCTGACTGTGCTGCTGTTTTTGCCGGATAATCATAGTAATATAATATTTTGTAATAAGCTAAGTTAATTGCTTTATCACTTTGGTTATAAATTTCAAAATATGAATACTGTCCATCATCTTCACTGCTCTTTTCATTACATGCCGCTTCAGTAATATAAATTGGAGTTGCATTTTCATCACTTGGAAGCTTTGGTGTAACTACCGTCTTATTAACATCTGTATGATCCTTATGCCCACCATTATTAGCTTCTATATACCATTCAACTTCATTTGCATACATTTCCTTAGCCGGAATCTGATATTTAAATGTTTTTCCATCTCCGGTGTATTCTAAGTTTGCCTGTTTATACTGTGGTTCAAGTCCTCTAACTTTCTGTCTGTAATATACTGTTGTAAACATTGCAGATGAAGTTCCTTCAAAAGGTATCTCTGCTTCAATATTAAAGTTTCCCTCTTCGTCAACACTTGCATTTGCTGAAGCTATTTTTATATCATTTGTATTAACATGAACTCTCTGTGCCGGCACCTGTTCAGATGATACTTCACCAGGTGTTGCCTTTGCAATGCCTGTCATTGTACATGTATTTTTTTCGCCTGTATACTCATACTGCATACCTAACTTATCCGGATTAGACTTAGCTATTTCATCTTTAGTTTCATTAGACCATGCACTTACTACTATTGAATTTTCATCAGTTCCAAAGAAAAATCCTCTCTTAGCTGAATCGTGTATTCCTGTATATGGTACACTAATAATATCTTTTCCTTCTTCAAGATTTGTTCCATAGTATGTATTAAAATCTTTTAATGTGCATCCTGCTTTCTGTGGCTTTTCATTTTGCCATAATACTAATGTTTTTCCCGGCTCAATTACAACATCTTTTGTGCTGTAATCACCAGCATATAACCTTTGGTAAGCATCTGCCACCTTACTTTTATCTCCGAAAATTTTTCCGGAACCCATTCCACCTGTGTAACAATAGTAATATACATAATCACTAAAATTAATAGGTGCATCACTGTTATTGTACACTTCTGTGTATGTATATCTTTTTCCTGATGGATTATCAGCCACTACTTCTGTTACTAAAAGTGGTGGTGCCTGTGTGTAATCAATTTCATTCTGTGTTGTTTCTTCTTTTGTGTCATCTGCTCTTGTAACTTTAATAAAATTACCTTGAGATATAAACATGACACCTGCCATTGCTAATGCAATAACTGATTTCCAATCTTTCCTCATTATTTTCCTCCTAATCTACTTATGGAATACATTTATATTTTATATCTCTAAAAAATTCTCAACTATCATAAAGGAGTAAAATAATTGTTTATTATTTGTAAAAGAATATTGTCTTATATAAAATATTCTTTACTTTAAAATTAATTTTTTATCACTTCTATAAATAAGATGATACGTCACATTTGCTTCTTTATCAGTTATTAGTATTGCTTTTCTATTTGTATATATTTCACTATTTAATTTTGAAGAAATCGTATTATGAGGGAACTTGGATGATAGCTGTGGAAGCAATACCAAAAGCGTAGCCGGTACACATGATTCAATTGATATTGTCTTTAAACTTTTATCAAATTCCCGGATTTTTTAATAGCATCTTTTTTTAATTCTGATAATGTTTTGCCTGTGTATTGTACATATTGTAATAAAAGCCATTTTTTTCCATTAATTTGTCATGGCTTCCATCTTCTATTTAGCCAGGCATCCTAATGTTCATTAATGAACGCACTGCATCCATTTTTGCACTTTTTGAATCTTCAACTTGAAGATTTTTGTACGTGGTTGAATCCTCTTTTGGTATCTCCGATATTACATATAAAATTCAATTTTATTTTCCTGAGCTTATTTCATCTATAAGTTTTCTCTCTTCTTCTGAGAATTTTGTGTTATTAATACATTCAACATTGTCTAAAATTTGTGATGGTTTAGATGCGCCAATCAAAACACTTGTTATATCGTCATCTCTCAATATCCATGCCAACGACATCTGCGCTAATGTTTGTCCTCTCTTCTTTGCTATTTCATTAAGTTTTCTTACTTTAGTTTCCACTTCCTCATTAACTGCATTTTCTTTTAAGAATCTACCATCCGTCCTTATTCTGCTGTCAGCCGGAATTCCATTTAAATATCTGTCAGTTAATAATCCCTGTGCTAAAGGACAAAATGTAATAATTCCAATTCCATTATCCTTTGCATAATCCTTTAATCCATCTTCTTCTATCTTTCTTTCAAATATAGAATATTTTCGTTGATTAATAATAAATGGTGTACCCAATTTTTTAAAGATATCAGCAATTGCTATTGTCTGTTCTTTATCGTAATTGGATATTCCTACATATAAAGCCTTTCCACTTTTTACAATTCCGTCTAATGCTCTTGCAGTTTCCTCAAGTGGAGTCTGCGGATCAGGTCTGTGATGATAATAAATATCTACATAATCGAGTCCCATTCTCTTTAAACTTTGGTCTAAACTTGCAACCAAATATTTTTTACTTCCCCAATTTCCATAAGGGCCGGGCCACATGTCATATCCTGCTTTAGTCGAGATTATTAATTCATCTCTATATTTTCCAAGTGTTTTTTTTAAAACAAATACGAACTACATTTACTTTTAAGTCTATATATATTTAATAAAATTGTACAGATTTTGTACATAGAAAAATTTATTATAAGCATTCAAATTTTTTCCATTTATCCCCTATTGTTTAAATATTACGAAATTGTTACAATTCATTTTGTAATTGGCCAGTACAAATCTAAAATAAGGAGGACGAAACTATGTGTTTTAAATTCAATAGCTGTTCCGAGTTATTTAATGCTCTTTGCAATTTATTCAAATTCGGTTGTTAATTAGTTATTAAAGGGTAATTTTCATTTTTTGTGAAAATACCTATATAAGCACAATACGGATAAAATGAACACGCATTTCATTTTATCCGTATTTTTTATGTAAATTTTATTCTTCTGTTTTTTGTACTGCTGTAATTGACTGAGAAAATTGTCCAACCCCTACACTATTTATCTGTTCTGACGTATCACCACCTTCACCAAACGATGACAAATATCCATACAAATAATTGTCATTAGCTGCCTTAAGCATTCTATTTAATACCTTAATTCATTTCTCTTTTTGGAGTTTTATTTTACTTTTGTTGTGTTTTTATCTGTTCTATGTTACACTTTTCATACTTGCGATTAATGAGAGGTAAAAAATTATGAAAAAACACAATAATAAAAGGAGTTCTTTTTCCGGAAAGCTGGGATTTGTATTATCCGCTGCCGGAGCTTCTGTAGGTCTTGGAAATATATGGAGATTTCCGTATTTAGCTGCTAAATATGGCGGTGGGATATTCTTATTAGTATATATCATTCTTGCGCTGACATTTGGATATACAATGATTGTTGCTGAAACATCTATTGGGCGTATGACTAAGAAAAGTCCTGTAGGTGCTTTTAAATTTTTTAGCAACTCTAAGTTTTCATCTTTAGGCGGATGGATTAACGCTATTATTCCTATTCTCATTGTTCCATATTATTCTGTAATTGGCGGATGGGTTATTAAATATTTAGCCGAATATATAATTGGCGACAGCAAATTATTAGCGGGTGATGACTATTTTACTAATTTTATTACAGGTGGTTTTTCCACTGAAATCTGCTTTGTAATATTTACATTTATTACATTAGCCATTATTTATGCCGGAGTTAGAAATGGTATTGAACGTGTATCAAAATTTATGATGCCTATTTTAATTGTTTTATCGATTATAATTACAATTTATTCCGTAACACGACCTGGTGCTTTAGCCGGAGTAAAATATTTTCTCATTCCTAATTTTGAGAATTTTTCATGGATGACCGTTGTGGCTGCAATGGGACAGATGTTTTATTCTTTATCAATTGCCATGGGAATTTTAATTACATTTGGCTCATACATGAAGAAAGATTTATCAATCGAAGATTCTACTAGAAATGTAGAAATATTTGATACTGCTATTGCTATTATGGCTGGATTAATGATTATCCCTGCAGTATTTGCTTTCTCAGGTGGTGACCCTAATGCCTTAAATGCCGGTCCTTCATTAATGTTTATCACTATTCCTAAAATGTTTGAAAGCATGGGACTTAGTACTGTTGTTGGAATTTTATTCTTTACATTAGTTTTATTTGCAGCACTAACGAGTTCAATAGCCTTAACTGAAAGTGCAGTTTCAACTTTTGAAGATGAATTCGGATGGGGCAGAAAGAAAGCTACTTTCATTCTTGGTGGAATAATGCTTGTTCTTGGAAGTTTATCATCTCTTGGTTATGGACCTTTAGCCTGCGTAAAAATCATTGGAATGCAATTTTTAGATTTCTTTGACTTTTTAACAAACTCTGTAATGATGCCAATTGCAGCATTTGCAACCTGCCTTCTTGTTTCAAGAAAAATTGGTCTTAAACGTATTGAAGAAGAAGTTCTTTCAGGCGAAAGTAATTTCCGCAGAAAAAAAATATTTAATTTTATGATTAAATATCTTTGTCCTATATTTGCAGCAATTATTCTTCTTAGTTCAATTGCAAATGCATTTGGATGGATTACAATTTAATGATTACGGTGTCTCAATATACGAATATCGAAAATAATCATAGATTTTAATACGTACCTCGCTACTTCTATTCTTTGAAATAGCGGGGTACGTTTTTTATTCTTTCTATATAGTCATTTATATGACTGTAGTTCACTTTCATGGTACAGTTATCAATTCAGATATTGTTCCATGAATAATTCAGGCTTATTATTTTTTATAAACAAAAATAGCCGTCAAGAAGAAAATTTCCCCTTAACGACTATATAAACTACGATTCAATCTTGTTTGTCGCTTTCCTAAACTGGAAATAAAACAAAATTGCAGTAAAGGTTACTGCTATGAAATCTGCTACCGGCTCTGCAAGGTAAACACCCATGGTTTTGTCTGAAACCATATGTGGCATAATATAAATCAATGGTAACAGCAGAATAAATTTTCTTGTAACTGCCACAATGATAGAACTTTTCGCATTGCCAAGAGCTGTAAAGGTCATCTGGCATGCAATCTGAATACCAAATAAAAACATGACTGCCATATAGATACGCAGAGCTTTTGATGCGAACTCGATCATCGCTGTCTCTGTAGTAAAAATACTCACAAAGAATTGTGGCATAAGCATTACAGCCATCCAAAGTGTGACAGAATAAATCAGGCTTACTGTTAATAAAACACGAAAAGTCTTTTTTACACGTTCCGTATTTTTTGCTCCATAATTATAGCTTGTAATTGGCTGCGCTCCCTGTGCAATTCCCTGTAAAGGAAGCATTGCAAACTGCATGACACTGGTTAGAATCGTCATTGCACCTACCGCAATATCTCCGCCATATTTCAGCAGGGAAGAATTGAAGCATACGGATATAACGCTCTCACTCGCCTGCATAATAAATGCTGCAGTTCCAAGTGCTATGCATGGGAACACAACTTTGGGCTTAATATTCAGATTCTTACGTTTCAGTCTAAGTATTGATTTCTTACTACACAAAAATACCACAACAATGATACATGAAACTGCCTGCGAAATAACAGTTGCCAAAGCAGCACCACGCACACCCATATTCAATCCGAAAATCATAATCGGGTCGAGAGCGATATTCAGAATTGCTCCGATTGCGACGGATACCATAGACACTTTTGTAAATCCTTCAGCAGTTACAAATGAGTTCATTCCCAATGTTAGCTGCACAAACAATGTTCCAAGCGCATATATGTTCAAATAGGAAACAGCATATTCAATCGTATTTTCACTGGCTCCAAAAGCTAACAGTAAATTTTCTCCAAAGAGCAAAAGTACCGCTGTCAGAACGATTGAAACAATTACCTGTAAAAGAAAACATCCACCAAGCGTTTGCTCTGCACTGTCCATATCGCTTTTTCCCATCGAAATAGAAGCACGAGGAGCACCTCCTGAACTTACAAGTCCTGCAAATGCCGACACAATCATAATAATAGGCATAGTCACACCGACACCCGTCAGAGCAAGACTGCCTGCATCCGGTATATGGCCGATAAAAATCCTATCGACAATGTTATACAACATATTGATTAACTGTGCTATCACCGTAGGAATTGCCAACTTAAAAAGCAGTTTTCCAACGGGCTGCGTACCTAAAAAATCCTTGCTATTTTCCACTATAAACATCTCCTAACTGTTCGTATATTCCTTTATATTTCTGTTTACCTGTTCTGTAAACTGTTGCAGCTTTTCCATTTCTTCCTTTGAAAATCCTGCAAATACTATTTCACAAAATTTCTTCTGTGCCGCACGCCCGGCTGCAATAATATCTGTTGCTTTGCCAGCAACACTTAAGTGAATGGTTCTGTGATTTCCTCCCTTATGTTCCCCTAAAATCAATCCTCGTTCCTGTAAGGAACGAATGGAAATAGATACATGGGACTTTGCAAGATGACGATATCTAACAATTTGAGTAGCTGTATCATACTGGGGATTATTTGCTAAAAACATAAGAACTGTAAACTCCATATAGGTCAATCTGTATTTTTCATAGACCGGAGATATCATATTTTTATACACTTCTTCGACATCAACACAATGTGCAAAATAATTTTTCACAAACGCACCTTCTTTCATTTTGAACTGTTCGTTTTTGAACTTTAATAATATACACCGCTTTTTTTATCCTGTCAAGATGCTATTAATCTTTTAATCATTATTATCTTCTATCTTAACCAATAACGTAATCTCTTTTTACAAATCTGTTTTCTCCTTCATAGTTCCTCTCATTTTTCCATTAAATACACTTCATTTCCGTGTTCCTTTATTATCTCTATTAAGTCATTTGTTTTAAGCCATACTGTTGCTGTATTATCATTTGGATGAACACCAATTATTCCCTGCCCGTCAAGCAGACATTTATCAATATAGACTTTTATTTTTCTTTCTTCATCGTTTAAAATTCCCAAAGGTGTAACTGCCCCCGGATGTAATCCTATCATCTTAACCATATCATTTTCTGATACAAAACTTAGCGGACGTGTTTCATATACATTTCTAAATGTTTTTAAATCTACACGTTTATCACCTTTTACTGTTATTAGATAAAAATTCTTCTTTTTGTCATCACGTATAAATATGTTTTTCGCATCACCATCCGGATAAGGTATCTCAACATCTGCTAAATCTGCCATATTATAGACTGCTTTATGTTCTGTAATTTCATGCCATATATTTTTTTCATTTAAATAACTATAAATTTCCTGTTTGTCCATTTTGATTCCTCTACTTTAATTTCTAACAAATTTTATCATAATATTGTATCACATATTTATAATAAATTTGTGGATTTGTCGGAGCCGGCGGTGGCATGATGATGTTACTTATATTAACCTCAGTCCTTGGATATGAATTAAAAACTGCAGTCGGAACAAGTGTATTTATTATGGCATTTACTGCCTTTGCCGGAGCTACTTCTCACTTTACAATCGGCGATGTTCCTGATTTAACTGTATGGATTTTATGTATATTATTTACCTTATTGTGTGCTAGAATTGCTGCTGTTTTTGCAAATAAAGCAACACGTAAATTCTCCATTATCGCCTGTTATAATAGCTGTCTCATAAAATTTCTTCACAGCCTTTATCATTAATTCTGTATCTTTTATTCCTGCCGTCTCGTATGGTGAATGCATTGCAAGCTGTGCAAGTCCTATATCTACTGTATTAAGTGATACATGACTGTTTGAAATATTTCCAAGAGTTGAGCCTCCCGGAATATCTGAGCGATTTACATATGACTGAACAGGCACTTCCGCTTTTTTGCAAATTTCCTTAAATATTGCTGCCGATACTGCATCTGTTGTATATTTTTGATTTGCATTATATTTAATAACAATTCCTTTATTCATATATGGTCTGTTTGTTGGGTCAGCTTTTTCCTTATAATTAGGATGTACCGCATGAGCGTTATCTGCTGAAAGCATAAATGATGATGCACACGCTCTTATAAAATCTTCATTGTCTTTTCCCTTACACATTGAAATTCGTGAAAGTACATCTGTAAGAAATGATGAATCCGCTCCCTGTTTTGTAGTACTTCCAACTTCCTCGTTGTCAAAAACAGCACATACATTTACGCTTTCTTTATTTGTTTCTTTGCTTTTAATCAACGCATTTATGCAACTATATGCACACATCACGTCATCTAGTCTTGGAACTGATATAAATTCATTATCTGCTCCCCATACAGTTCCTTTCTCTCTGTTGTATAAAAATAAATCTGCACTAACAATAGAATCTGTATCTGTATTTGCTTCTTTTGCAATTATTTTTTCAAATTTATTTTTAGCTGATATTTCACCAAATAAAGGTATCATATCTTTTTGTGGATTATATTTAATTCCACTATTTGCATCTCTGTTCATATGAATTGCCAGATTAGGAATAACACACAAATCCCTATCTATATCTATAAGAACAGATTTTAATGTTGTTCCTTCTTTTACAATAACACGTCCTGCAACTGAAAGCGGTCTGTCAAGCCATGGTGCCATCAACATTCCGCCATATTTTTCTACATTTAATGTTACATAACTATTATCTTCTACCATCTCAGGATTTTCTTTTATTTTAAACGCCGGCGAATCACTATGTGCTGCTGCTATCTGAAAATTATAAAATTCTTCTTTTTCAGGCATGCAAAATGCAATTATTGATGAATCATTTCTCGTTACATAGTATTTTCCATTCGTTTTTAACTTCCATTTATCTCTTTCATTTAATTTGGTAAATCCTGATTTTTCAAGCATTTTTGCAAAGTTCTTTACTACATGAAATGCTGTTGGACTATTTTTTATAAAATCTATTAATTTATTTGATGTATTTATATCTTTTTTATTATTCATTAATATATTGTAACCTCCTATAAATCTAAATATTTATAATTATTAAAATTTAATAAAAATACAATAAGTGTTATCGCATACCATACTATTTTAGCGACAACACCTATTATTCTAATTTTCTTTAGTTAAATAGTCAATTTCTATACCATTTTTTTAATAAACTGTCTGTAAAATATATATCCAACTGCACTTGTTATAATTTCAGTTATTGGAAATGTTAGCCAAAACAAGTTGAGTCCGAATCTCGAAAATAAATATCCCAATGGCACAAATAAGAATACTGTTCTAATTACTGTTAATGCTGAACTCTTAAAACTATATCCCACTGCCTGAAAAAATACAGGAAATATTAGCGACGTAACCATAGGAATAAATCCAACTCCTATAAATCTAAACCCTACCCTTCCAATCTCTATTACTAAAGGGTCTGAAGTAAATACATGTAACATTTGGGCCGGAACTAATACGAAACATATTGTTCCAACTGCCATTAATGCCCATCCAAATATTATTGAAGTAAATAATGTCTTTTTACATCTATCTATATTCTTTGCCGCATAATTAAAACTTATTACGGGAACTATACATGTCTGCATTGCTCCAAGTGGAATAAAGAAAAATGTCTGCCACTTATAATAAAGTCCAAGTGTAGTTACTGCCTGGTCTGAAAATGTCGCTAATATTAAATTAAGTCCTAATATATAAAAAGTATACGCTGACTGCATTAATATATTAGGAAGCCCCATCTGAAATATTTTTTTAATATACTGAGGGTATAATTTCTTTGACGGTGATTTTCTATAACCCTTTTTCCAAACAATTATTGCTGCCACTATCTGTCCTGCCACTGTTGCAATTGCAGCTCCTCCAATACCCATTTCAGGCAATCCAAACATTCCGAATATTAGCAATGGATCAATAATAATATTTGTAATTGCTCCTATCACCTGAGCTATCATAGGCGTTTTCATATCTCCATTTGCCTGAATCAGAATATTTTCCCACGAATAAACTATCTACAATATTGTATAAAGCCTGTATAAGTTGTGCAAACATTACAGGCGGTGCAAGTTTAAATAAAATTTTACTAATCTTTTCCTGTCCAAAAAATTCTGTTGTATCTGTTTTATTCATAACTTTTCCTCATAATTTTCATTTCAAATCAGCTTCATTTTAGTCTTATAAAAAATCATTGTCAACAGACTTATTTGCAAATCGAGTAGGAGGGAAAATTAAATAAATTTTCCCGACCTCTCACACCACCGTGCGTCAGACAGTCTGACACGCCCATGGTGCGCAAACAAAAAGAACAGAAACTCTTAACTTCAGAATCTCTGTTCTTCAACATTTCTTTTTTATTTTGTAAACATATTAAGTAAGCCTGTTGACTGCAAGAATAAAATAATCATAATTAATGGCATAATATATTTTATCATGACATTATATAATTTTTTACGTGAGAACTTCTCTCCATTTAACTCCATTTCATCTGCAATCCATGACGGCTTCATAATCCAACCAATAAGTATCGCTGATAGCAATGAAATAAATGGCATAAGGAAACTGTTACTAATATAATCCATAATATCTAAAAGCTGTCCTGTGCTTCCATTTGGAAGTTTAACTTCTACATAGAAAATGCTATATCCTAAAGCGATAACTGCTGTTGCAATTAAATAAATAATAGATAGAATTCCTGTAGTTTTCTTTCTGTCTGCATGGAAAATTTCCATACAATTTGCAACGATTGATTCTAACACGGAAATACATGAAGTTAATGCCGCAAATCCTGCTAATACAAAGAAAATAAGTCCTACAATTCTTCCTGCAAATCCCATTCTATAAAATACATTTGGAAGTGATACAAACATAAGTCCCGGCCCTGCTGACATTCCATCAAGACCTGAGAAAACAAATACAGCAGGAATAATCATCATACCGGCTAAGAAAGCTACTGCCGTATCCATAATTTCAATCTGAGATACTGCTTTATTTAAATTAACATCTTTCTTAACATATGAACCATATGTAATCATAATACCCATTGATACACTTAATGAGAAGAATAACTGACTCATTGCATCTAATGAAATCTGTAAAAATTTCTGTACGGTAATACCTGACATATCAGGTTTTAAATAAACCTTTAATCCCTGAAGACCTGTTCTAACTGTTCCATCATCTAAAGTTGTTTTTAACGTTAATGAGAAAATTGCTATTCCGATTACTAGAAGTAAAAGTACCGGCATAACGAATTTAGAAACTCTCTCAATACCTTTTTCAACTCCGTTATAAACTATAATTGCTGTTAAAAGCATAAAAATAATGCCAAACCATACTGAAGAAGATGAAGAAATAAAGTTTGTAAAACAATTGTCCGCTACTGCATCTTTTCCTGAACCGAAAATATAAATAGTCATATACTTAAGAATCCATCCACCGATTACAGCATAATAAGTCATAATTAATACTGGAACAAAAAATGTAATAACCCCTAAAAACTTCCACTTCTTTCTCATTGACTGATATGCATATATCGCACTCTTTCCTGTCTTACGACCAATTGCAATATCAGTTGTTAATAATGTAAAACCTACTGTCAATACAAGCACCAAATATATGATAATGAAAAGTCCTCCACCATCCTTTGCTGCCAAATATGGGAATCTCCAAAGATTTCCTACACCTACAGCACTTCCTGCCGCAGCAAGTACAAATCCTATCTGCCCACTAAACCCGTTTTTTTGTTTCATAATTTTATTACCTCATAATTTTTTATTTCCACTTAAATAAATTAAGTCGCTGTATTTAAAGGTAACATATTTTTAAACATTTAACAATATATAACGTCTTTGATTTAAGATATTATTTATTTTTTCCAGTATTCTGGTGTCACATCTCTATTTAAACTTTTCAACATTTCTCTATCACTTCGGATTGTTGCGCATGCTACAGTTGTAAGCATATCGCCCGTGATACTTGCCGATGCACCTGATTCAAATGCTGTCTCCCCATCGTTTGTAAGCAATGCTCTTCCGGCTGCCAAACGAATATTTGCTTCCGGATTAATATAACGGAAAAATGCTATTGTTCTTAATATTTCATTTTCTGTAAGCATTGGAAGATTCTCAAGTGGTGTTCCCTTTATTGGCATAAGCGCATTTATTGGAATTGAATCAATTTCAAGTTCAGCAAGACTAATCGCCATATCTAACCTGTCTTCCCATGTTTCTCCCATTCCGATAATTCCACCCGAACATGCACACATTCCTTCTGCCTTTACCTTTTTCAACGTTTCTATCTTCTGTTCATAAGTATGTGTTGTGCAAATATTAGGAAAATTACGTTTTGATGTTTCTATATTTTGATGATAGCTTGTGACACCTGCCATATGAAGTCTATGTAACTGCTCCTCATTTAAAAATCCCATCGATGCACACAAATCAATTTTACACTGTGACTTCATCGTCTCATATGCATGAATCGCTTTGTCAAATTCTTCTCCCGTCAAAGCTCTGCCGGCTGTTACAATCGAAAAACGATCCACTCCTTCTCTCTCATTCAGCTTACATGCATCTAATATTTTTTCTGTTGGAAGAAAATCATACGTTTCACAACTTGTATGATAATGTGCAGACTGTGCACAGTATTTGCAATCCTCAGGACATCTTCCACTTCTTCCATTAATTATTGAGCACAAATCCACTTTATCCCCTATATAATATTCACGTATTGCATCTGCGCCCTTACAAAGTTCCTCTAAATCACAATTTAAAAAGACAGACAAATCATCTTCTCTTGATATTCGTCTGCCTTTTATAATCTCCTGTGCCAAATCTAACATATTCATCTTTTAATCTCCTCCTGTAATCTGTATTGCCCCCTCCCTTCGGTCAGCGGCTATTCGTCGGAAACATTTATAGAAAATGAACTATGTTCATTATGTTTCCTCCTGTATCATCAAAATTCGTTTAACTTATTACATAGTACATTAAAAGAGTTTCTATTGTCAACTACACTTTATTTGTTAGTTGACAATCATCTTATGCTATTTGACTATTATTATATGTTTTGTATTAATTTAGTACTTTGCTTCATTTAATTTAATCAATAAATTTTATTTAATATAAAATACTCTATTTACTTTTCTCTTTGCTGCCTTCGGTATTTCTCCATCTGCATAACCTAAAGCACAATGTCCTATTCCTACGTATTCTCCTGAAATACCTAGTGATTTAAGAAGTTCTTTTCCCCACTCAGTTTCAAATTCTTCTTTTGCACGATGAATCCAACAACTTCCAATACCTAAATCATGTGCTGCTAACATAAGATTGCCCATTACAAGACTTCCATCATAAATTCCTGTTGGCCAGTCCTTTCTTGCTAAAACAATTAGCATTGCAGGTGCTCCATAAAATGGATCAAATCCTTCTTCCCAGCCACCGATTTTTCTGTTCATTTCAGCTATTTCATCTCTTAATTCTTTTTTTGTCACCTGAATAATTATCGTGTTCTGAGTTCCTTTTCCACTAGCTGCATATAATCCTGCCTCGATAATCTGGTCAAGAATTTCCTGCGGAACCATGTCCGCCTTATACTTACGAATACTTCTTCTTTCCTTCATTTCTTTTAATACTTCGCTCATTTTGTTTCCTCCTATAAATTTATACTACTTTGTATATAATAAATTTCATCCCAAGTTTTTTCCAACTCCGATGTTATAGCACGCAAATCTACTCTTTCCCATTCCATGATACTAACTCCTTGTGGGTAAAATACAATTTAACAATTTCTATTTTAGCACATCTTATTTAAATAACAAATCTCTCTCTTACACAACACGTTTTTGTAATAAAATACACCTCTACAATCCCCTGACAAATTTTTAAATAAAATAATTTGTCTAAAAAAAGACTACGATTCCTTTGCCAATTAAGTTGGTATCGCAGTCTTCCCATATTTTAATTCATTAGCATTTATATCTAATCCAAATCGCGTCACTTTCAAACTTCTTTACATCCATTAATTGCACATCATTTTGGTATGTAGCTAATTATCTAAACCTGACTTTAGGTCAAGTATTTTTCACCAATATTTTTTCTTTATTTTATACCATGTAACATATGCTTATTAATAAACTTATTACTTAAAAAGAGCCTGCACTCATAAGAATACAGACTCTTTGCTTTACTTATTTTTTCATTTTAATTTTTCGCTTAGACCATTTACCATAATAAGTTATTCCATTTACAACCTTATATGCTCTTACTCTAATATAGTACTTTTTGTTAGCTTTAAGTTTTTTAATTGTAAATTTAGCTTTCTTATATTTTTTAGTCTTTGCTTTCTTAAATTTCTTTGATTTTGATATCTTTATCTGATATCCATTTACACCTTTTGCAGCTCTAAGTTTGATTTTTGCTTTTTTAGCACTTCTCTTCTTGATTGCTTTTTTAATTTTTACTTTAGGTACTTTTACATTACCTACTGAAGAGTTTGTTGTTACATTGCCATTATCTTTTATCACTGCATTTGTAGTTGTTGTGCCTTCATTTTTTCCGTTTTCGGTTGTTGTAACCTGCTGTGGCTCTGTTGTTCCAGATTTTGTTATTTCATCATTCTTAGTTGTCGCCTCAGATGCCTTTGTTGTTTCAGGTGTCTTAGTTGTTGTCTCTGCCACCTTAGTTGTTGTTTCAGATGGCTTTGTTGTCTCTGCCACCTTAGTTGTTTCAGGTGTCTTTGTTGTTGTCTCTGCCACATTAGTTGTTTCAGGTGTCTTTGTTGTTGGCTCTGCTACCTTAGTTGTTGTTTCAGATGCCTTTGTTGTTGTCTCTGCCACCTTAGTTGTTGTTTCAGGTGTCTTCGTTGTTGGCTCTGCTACCTTAGTTGTTGTTTCAGGTGCCTTTGTTGTTGTCTCTGCCACCTTAGTTGTTGTTTCAGGTGCCTTTGTT